>Ga0209777_10001022_pt1 | contig 42635 bp, 43 predicted proteins | sample FrelakmetHBP12HB_FD_187147 | JGI IMG/M metagenome (GOLD analysis project Ga0209777, IMG submission 187147) | Freshwater lake sediment microbial communities from the University of Notre Dame, USA, for methane emissions studies -HBP12 HB (SPAdes)... | ecosystem: Environmental > Aquatic >...
CGGAACCCAAACGAAGTGATACTCACATCGGTAAATTGCATGAGATGATTTGTTGTATTCTTCCATGGCCTTGCCTCCTATGGATACGTTACAACAAATCCTATCTGCTTATCAACATTGTTGATGCGCTAAAGGTGTGGGGCCTCCGCCCCCACGCCCCACCACTGACTATGTCAGTGGTTTTGATATATAAATAAAAAATGGTGAGGAGGCAGGGTGAGAAGAATAGAACGACGGAGTCCGACGGATCCCAGGTATTCGAACAGCCCAGGGAGACCTCGAACAATTGAGCATCAGCAATCAATCATCCGTCCCAAGGTTGTACTTGGCAATAAAGAGAAAAAAGGAATAACAATGAATTTCGAGTCGTTTAATCTACACCCCCACATCGAATCAGGTATCGGGGCTTTCGGCTATACAGAGCCCACACCGATTCAAATACAAACTATACCTCCCATTCTTCAGAACAGGGATGTCATGGGACAGGCACAGACCGGAACGGGGAAAACCGCTGCCTTCGTCCTTCCAATCCTACAGCGCCTGATGGACGGGCCGCGGAAGCGCATCCGGGCGCTAATCATTGCACCGACGAGAGAACTGGCGGAGCAGACGCATGAGGCCATCGGTCAGTTGGGCCGCTATACGAAACTGAAGAGCGTCACAATCTACGGAGGCGTGAACCAGAACCTCCAGATCAGCAAGCTCCGCAGCGGAGCGGATATTGTTGTGGCCTGCCCCGGACGGCTGATCGATCTTATGGATAAGGGCGTGATCGATTTATCCCGCATTGAAGTGCTTGTCCTGGATGAGGCGGACCGAATGTTCGACATGGGATTTCTGCCGGATGTCCGGAATATTTTGAAGCGTCTGCCCGTTCAGCGGCAGACTCTTCTTTTCGCGGCGACCATGCCCGATGATGTCCGTGACCTGGCAGAGAGCATCCTGCGCAATCCCGTCACCGTTCAGGTCGGCGAGGCGGTCCCGGTATCTACTGTCTCCCATGCCATCTATCCTGTCGATCCTCACCTCAAGACACCTCTTTTGATGAAGATTCTGGACTGCACGGACATAACGTCCGTGCTCGTCTTTACGCGCACCAAGGACCGAGCGACGCGCCTGGCGAAGCAGATGAAGAGATCCGGGTTTCTTGTGGCCTCGCTGCAGGGCGATTTGCCCCAGAACAAACGGCAGGAGGCGCTCAATGGTTTTCGCAACGGCAAATACCAGGTACTCGTGGCCACCGACATTGCAGCCCGCGGCATCGATGTTTCCAAGATATCACATGTGATCAATTATGACATGCCTGACACGGTCGATGCCTACACGCACCGCATCGGACGCACCGGCAGGGCCACCAGAACCGGGGATGCCTTCACCTTTGTGACGCGCCCCGACAGGGCTTTTGTATGGAGCATCGAAAATGTTCTTGGTGAAAAGCTGGAAAGGCGGATATTGGCGAATTTCGATTACACGATACCAGCGCCGGCCGCCGGCAAGGGATCCGGCCGCTTGCGGCGCTCCGGTCAGCGACCGGGCTTAACAGAAGTTCAGAAAGAAACTCCGGCACGAAATGCCCACTATTCCTCGCCGGCTTCAGGCGCGAGGAGAGGACGGAAGGATCTTTCCCAGTTCCCGTTTCTTGTTGATTCGCCCCAAATGAAATCGCGCCGGTCCCACGGCATGCGTTAGTCGCGCCTCTTTTCAGCGGATCATCAACGGCCCATTGTCATCTGGTTACATACAGGAAAGAGGAATGCTGATTTCTGATCTGGGTTTATCCTCAACTCCGGAAGCATTATCTTCACAAGGCAAAACCCTTGACATTCAAATGCAGCAGGGCCTTCCACAGGAGCAAATTTACTCATCTCTCCAAGAGAGATGAGTACTCTTTTCCACACCCCTTTTTCATCACTTCCTTCATCTAATGTTGTCTTCACGATTCTGCCCATCCATAACACATTCCATGCATAAATTATCTTGACAATGGTTTGACATCAAACTATATTGCCTCCATGAAAAAGGAGCACATCATTTTTCTGATCGGGCGAATCCAGTACAAGGCCAATCGGTTTCTCTCCCAAGAAATGAAGGCCCATCATATCAAAGGATTGGCCCCGTCCCACGGCGAGATACTGGGTTCTCTGATGGCGAGAGGGCCCTTACCCATGTCAGAAATCGGAAGAATCATCGACAAGGACAAGTCCACGATCACAGCCCTGGTAAACAAATTGATTAAACGGGGTTATGTAGAAAAAAAGAGTGAACCTGCCGACAGTCGTATTAGTCTTATTGCCTTAACGCGAAAGGGCATGGCATTGAAACCCCACTTCCAACTCATCGCTCAGAAATTGCGGGCTCATTCATACAAGGGGGTCTCGGACGACGAAAGGGAAACATTGGTTAATCTGCTCACTAAGCTCAACACGAACCTCTAATTTTCTTTCTGTAAGAATTTGATGCCAAACTGTTAACAATCAGGATTGAATATCCAAAAAACAAACGAGGAGGAAGCACATGCAGTTCGACAACATTATTTTCCAAAAGGCCAATCAGGTTGCCGTCATCAAATTCAACCGGCCCAAAGCGTTTAACGCAGTTAATGTTGAGTTATTTGGCGATATCATCAGTGCACTCGAAATCTGCGCAGACGACAGGAATGTAAAGGTGATCGTACTTACGGGAGAAGGCAAGGCCTTCTGCGCGGGAGGCGACGTGGCGCTGTTTGAAAGCTCCCCCGATGTAAGCGAGACACTGCGGCAACTAACGAAGTTCTTGCATTTTACGATCGTAGGCATCCGCCGTACTTCAAAGCCCATCATTGCCATGATCAACGGGACGGCTGCCGGGGCGGGAGTGAGTATTGCCGCCGCGTGTGACCTCAGAATATGCGCTTCATCTGCGAAGTTCAGGCAGGCTTACACTTCCATCGGGTTGATTCCTGACGGCGCATGGACGCTTCTCGTTCCGCTACTGATCGGATTTAGCAAGGCCTCAGAGCTGGTGTACATGGACCCTGTATTCGATGCCAAGGAGGCCCTCCAGATGGGGCTCGTCAATCAAGTGGTCGCTGACAGCGAGCTTGAAAAAACTACCATGGATATTGCGCTGAAACTTGCCTCGGGCCCGACAATATCTTACTCTATCGTGAAGGAAAATTTTAATAATGCCCTCTTCGGATTGCTGGAGCGGCAGCTCGAACTGGAGCGGCGAGGGCTGATCTGGGTTGGCAAAACAGCGGACGCGAAAGAAGGGATAGCCTCTTTTATAGGAAAAAGAAAACCCAGCTTTAAAGGGCAGTAAGACCTGAGAGAAGCCCCTGTGTTTCTGATTCCCGGCAAGACGGCGGGGCAATAACTTTAAAGCCACACTACCTGTGCACACACTCATGAGCCGTTTCATCTTCAGGTGGAACGGCTTACTATTTCTATCCATAATTTTCCATTTTCAAATATCCATTGATTCGTGTGGTCAAAACTCTCCGCCAATTCCCCATTACCCCTTGCAATTGCCATTTTCTGATGATCCGAGGAACAGAAATGGTAGAACCATGCCCCGACATCTGTGATCGTGGCAGTTTGTCCAACTGCATTTAAAGATTGCAATTTTTCATATTCTTATGAGATAAACTGTGTGGAGTAACAGGCTTCCGCGTCATATTTGGACCGAAAAGAGATATCAACCTTAACTGTTTTCTCATGTGAAGAGGTATAGAGGAGAGGTTAAAATGAACATCTTCTTGATCCTAATCCTTGCTGCTCTGGTTCTAACTCTATTTAATATATCGTCGCAGAGAAAAAAATCCGGCCGGAAACCAACTCACCGTGCGGCTGATACGGGAAAACATCATAAAGAGAAATCGCCGACGCCGTCTCATGCCAAGGCTCAGAGCGCGGAAGCGCAACGAAAAGCCTTCCTGGAATCTTATCCCGTACTAAAGGAAGTCTCCTATACCTCTGTGGCTGAAGGTGTTGCTCCAAGATCGATAGAGGATCTGAGTCCGGACGTCATAGAAACGGTCAAAGAAAAAATCTCCACCATTAAGCCCATCCCTGTAAATTACTTGAAACTGATGAACCTCTTGAGGAACCCGGAATCGAACCCGGGAGAGATTACATCAGTCACTGTGACAAATCCCGTTTTTTCCGCCAGGATCCTGCGGGCGGTGAACTCCGCATATTTCAACCGTCCTGAAAAGATAACGTCAATAGGCAGGGCAATAAGCCTTTTGGGATATAACAGCGTAAGGGCATTGGTCCTACAGGAGACACTAAATAACGTTATCCCCCAGGAGCAATACGGCAATGCTGATGTGTACGGCAAGACATGGGCCCACTCTGCCGTGGTGTCGGTCTGCTCGGGACATCTCGGAAAGAACATATTTCAATTCTCTGAATCTGAACTGGGCACAATGGGGCTTCTCCATGACATAGGCAGATATTTTATTCACATGCTAAAATCGGTAGGAGAGGGATCAGGGGAGTCGCCCCTCATGATACGGGAAGAACAACAATACGGGATAAACCATGCGTGTTTGGGAAGCCTCGTGGCAGAGAACTGGCAACTCTCAGACAGCATCGTAAAAGGCATCGAATATCATCACTATCCCGCATTTTTCCCTCCCGAATCGATCCCCGAACCTTATAGAAGAGAGGCCTTCATAATTTGTCTGTTAGACCTGATCTGCAAGACATTGGGATACGGAGCCAATGACGATGAAATACTACCCATCAGAAATGAATACTATGAAATGTTTAATATGCAGCCTGACCTTGAGGAGAATGTTACACCCCGCCTGATAAAAGAAATAGAAAAAGCACACGTCACCGCGCAGTCCTACATCCAAACGCCATAATCATCAAGGCTGTCGTTAATCCGCCGGCTATGAGGGCTGATCATTAAAGTTTGCTGCAATGGTAATAAAATAAACAGTAACGCGTTTTAATCAGTGACCACAAGCTGCCCACTCTTTTTCTAAAGAAAGAATAAGACCGTGTTTGTACATTTCTGGATGGCAAAGTCACCCGTCGTGGCGACTGAAGAAATGAGCCTTGAAGAAGCCTTGTATTTAATGCGAAAATACAAGATCAGACGGCTGCCTGTCGTCCGTGGGGAAAACGATCTTTGCGGAATGATCGTCATCTCGGATATCTATCCCTATGTCGGTCCGCACGCCATGACAAAAGCCCTTTTTTCCGAAGAAGTTACTGAGCAGTTGCGAAATGTCCGTGTAGGGTCGGTAATGACCAAGTCACCGATTACCTGTGATCGCAATGCGACGATCGATGAAATCGGGGTAATAATGCGACGTAATAAGATAGGAGCGGTTCCTGTCGTTGAAGGAATCAAACTGGTTGGCATTATCACGGAATCTGATATTCTGGGGGCATTGTCGAATATTGCCCAGGTGGGATCTGATAGCAGGCGCATATTTTTCCGCATCCCCGTCATGGACAGAATCAACACTTTTTACAGAATCGTATCTTAAATGTGAACAGAATGAGCTTGAGATTTTGACCATCCTCATCCACACCATTCCGGAAGAACAGAGCCATCTGGTCATGCTTGAGGGTACGCGGTAAAAAAGTATCTGAATTTATCGATATGTTGTGGCGTAACCATTATGAAGTGCTGGTTACATCTCTAAAGCAAGAAGAGAAATAGGCGTTCTTATGCTGCGAATAGAAAATAGGGCGCTGTCCCAATACTGATCGGCACCTAATTTGCTATGATTGAGGGATCATATCGGAAGGTTTGGGAAAAGGCAACAGTAATAGGATGTGCGAATTGCCTCACATTAAATGTTACCCAAAGAGGTGAATAAAAGAGATAAAATATGCCTTGACTTTGCGCAAACAGTAAAGTATCATACATACATATCCTGTACCTCACTATGGTCTTAAGTCAGTACGGTACAGTTAAAGTTGAGTTATGACAATTTGAAGTGCAACGGCGGCCACAATGCTCTTTAGAGTCTTGGTGGCTTTTTTATTTCTGTCATATTGGTAATTCGACTTTTGGTAAATTCTAAGAAAGGAGGAGACTAATTATGTCAGAAGGTAAAGTAAAATGGTTTAACGAGAGTAAAGGTTTTGGATTTATCGAGAAGAATGATGGTGGGGATGTTTTCGTCCATTACAGTGCCATTCAAGCCGCTGGTTTCAAGACTTTAACTGAGGGCCAGTCTGTAAGCTTCGATGTTGTCCAGGGTAAAAAAGGCCCTGCAGCAGAAAACGTGAAACTCAGTTAATTAAACCTTGGGTAAGGAAAGAGGCGTTCCATTACGATATTCTGTCTTGGAGCGTCTCTCTATTTTCAGCATATTCTGTAACGTTTGAAAGAAAGACAAAAATAGGAGCTTAAAAATGGGAAAGTCCATGTACGACTTTGGCAAACAGGTGAAAGAAAAAGCAAGACAGCAGAAACAAATAGATAAGGCTTCAAAGCGCATAATGGCTAAACAGCAGAAAGCTAATATAAAAACGCGCACTCCGAACGCAGGCTCAGATATAGCTGAACCGGGACTGGTGGAGGAGATCGTGAAAGCATAGAATAAGGGGCCATATACATAATCTTAATTCGACTTTATGACGGTTGTAATGGCTCTACAAGAACAAGAAAGATCGTGAATTATCTGACATCATGCTGAAAGAATTTATTTGCGAGCGGTATAATCATTTTATTTCTGATAATGATATTCATACCAACCAATATGCATCGATGGAAAAGTGTTTAATCTCCAGGGATGTACTTAATTGTAAGCCTTCATTTGACACCTCCCTTAGGGATCAAGTTAAATCAGTTTATCAATAACAATGGTGATAATAAAAAGCGCAGACTTCTGCGTATTTCAAAGGTAGGGATGCAGTGGCCGTAAAAACTAAACCTGATTTATACGATTATTACTCCGGCAAATAATTATATCAATCCTGTCATTCCCGAGAAATCGGGAATCCAGCTAAGATACTAGATGCCGGCTCAAGTCCGGCATGACAATTGTCGTGTTTAATTGCCGGAGTAATAATAGCGGAAAACAGAGCTGGCAACACATTGGCACCCTCAAACTGAGAAAACTGAGGGTCAACAGGCAAAGGAGACAAGCAATGGGAGACAAGGGGGGAAAGAAGGATAAGGAAAAGAGTCAAAAACAGAACGCCAAAAAACAGCAAGAAACGTCAAAAAAGAAGTTGGATAAGCAACCGAAAAGAATTCCTAACAGATAGCATGATGAGATTTCCGCCACACTCAGCATCGTCACGCTCCCCGAAAACCGCAGCCGCCCCGATCCATCTTATCACCAATTTTCGCCTGACATCCATTACGACGCTTACTGCGATTACTCTTGGCATACCTATATCCAATCATGACGCATCGTGAAAAAAGCGTGAAGGAGAGGTCTGTCTGAATTGTGATCACTATAGAATTGACATACAAGACCGTTCTGCTTATATTTCCATCTCCACATCACAAAAGCAATGGCTTGCCAAACTCGCCATGGATAAGCGGATTGTGCTTGGATAATTCCGGCCTGGGCAGTAATATAAAATAACGGGGAGTAGTTTTATTTTTCTTGGATTAAAAGCAAATATAAATTCATGAGTTTAGAATTAAAACAAAAGCAGTTTAATGCGGCAATGGAATTGTATGAAAGCAGGAAGAAATATAAATTACTTGGCAGATTCGTTTCGATTACAAATATCTCACTGCAAATATATATTTTGTCACGCGCGCTTACGCTTGCCATAGGATTTTGGTGGCAAATAGTATCCATAATCGCAGCTTACTTAATAACGGACTTCATTAACGGCCTTGTGCATTTATACATGGATGACAATGACAATTATGAGCCATTAGCAGGTCCTTTAATTGCAAATTTTCACCTGCACCATAGAACACCCAGGTACCAGGACGACACTTTACTCGTGGTGTATTTTAATGAAACCGGTTCAAAAATATGGCTGGTTTTCTATCTTGTTACCGTGGCTATTTTATTTCATCTGCCCAATAGTAATCCTGTCCTCTTATATACCCTGACATACATAGGCATTCTATCCTCGATAGCAGAAGTTTCACATTACCTGTGCCACAATTCTAATTCAGCAGTTGTAATACTTCTCATGCGCATCAAATTGTTATTGCCGAAACGACAACATGCCACACATCACCTTGAAGATAACGTAAGTTATACATTTTTGAACGGTGTAACCGATCCGCTGGTGGATTTTATTGCCAAGATGTTTTTTGCCGGATATAAAAACAAAACAGATCTGCATTATGCCAAGTATGCCGGATCAAACATGCCGCGACCCTGAACGGCAGGCTCAGACAGATTGGTTGTGTGTTTGCCCCTTCTTCCAAGTGGTAATCTTCAAGCATTTTAGAGTAATCAAGTTAATGATTTGGCCGGTGGCGAATGCGGTTTCGCCGGTTAAGGGATCTTGAAAAATCTTAATAGGGCTTTCTTATTGAAGCCTTCCTTGTTATCAATAAGAGCTTCTGACAGAGCGCGATAAACTATTCAAATACAAAGTCGCAGGTCGTTTTGTCAGAGCAGCTCGTTGAATGCGAGACAAAACATGCTAATCCTTGACAGCTTATTCCCCGTGCATGCAGCCTGCGGCTGCCTTCCTGAAATAAAGCATCCAGCAATTCTGAAAGATACCCATTCTTTCAAACCGTATTCATCATCGGATTAAACAAAAAATTTGTGAATTCTCAATCAGTATGAGGCATAGCTACATCAGAAATACTGTTATGAATTTGTGTACCTCTTTAATAATATCACCACAACAAATCTTAATAACCCTGTTTGATGATCCATCGATCAACAGCTAAGTGTATTAGGTATAAATCATTCCAAATTATTATTCTGATAGACAAAGATTACGCAGTTTGATAAAAGTTCGGGCATCGACAAGTGAGGTACCGTTTTATGAAAGAGCTGAATCCTTTATTTCAATACATATCACTTCGCAGACGTGTCATCATTACCGTGGGGATATTCATAGTGTTGACCATTGTTATAGGGTTATACAGCCTTATCGCCATTGTGGAAACTAATAAGCGCCTTCACAAAAGCGTTATTGAAGGACAAGTGATGGCCAGAGAGATAGATACGGCACGTCTTGCCCAAGTCCATTTTAAAAAGCAGGTTCAGGAATGGAAAAATATTCTTTTGCGCGGGAATGACAAAGACTTGTTTGAAAAGCACTTAAGGGCCTTTAATGAAGAGGATCGACGGGTAAACGAATACCTGCAATCGCTGTCCGATATGGCAACAACAACAGGGCTATCCGTTCCCAACATTGCTGAAGCGATAAAAATTCATGAAAAACTGGAGTCTCAGTATAGAGAAGCCCTAAAAGAGTATAAACAGTCCGATCTTAAAAGTGCCATTAGGGTCGATAAAAAAGTACAAGGGATTGATCGAGAACCAACAGATCAGATAGATGCCATTGTGGATATTATCAAAACCCAGGCGGATAAACGCCTGAAAGCTACGGAAACATTAGCCAAAACACAGTTGGAATCCTATCAAGGCTTTTCTTATTTTTTAATTTTTCTCGTTATCGCCGGTGTGTGTTTCGGCATATTTAACGCTTGGTCCATTACCAAAGATTTGCCTCCGGAAGAGAACGGAAACAGTCCTGAAAGTGAAGAGCTGTAGATATGATCAGTTCGTCGCTCGCCATCGTTATTTTCATCGTCATTCTTGCGTTAATCTTTGATTTTATTAATGGTTTTCACGATTCTGCCAATTCCATCGCCACTATTGTTTCAACCCAAGTACTGAGACCTCGCCAGGCTGTTTTGTGGGCGGCCTTTTTCAATTTCGTGGCCATTTTATTATTTGACTCTCGTGTCGCAAATACAGTGGGAACAGGCATTGTCAATCCATCCATTGTGGACAATGCATTACTTATAGCCGCGGTGAGCGGCGCCATTGTCTGGAATCTAATCACATGGTGGTTGGGTCTGCCGAGCAGTTCATCGCATGCCCTGATCGGTGGTTTAATTGGTGCCGGCCTTATGAAAGAAGGATTTGAAATCCTTGTTTGGAAAGGCATCATAAAAACTTCGATCTTCATCTTTATTTCGCCACTTATCGGATTGATCCTGGGGCTTATATTAATGGTGGTCGTTATGAATCTATCTCGCTACAGCACTATCAGTAAGTCAAACCGCATTTTTAGAAAATTACAACTATTCTCTGCAGCCATCTTTAGCATAGGCCATGGCCTAAATGATGCTCAGAAGACTATGGGGATTATCGCTCTGGTCCTTTTCAGCGGTGGCTATCTGGGGCCGACGTTTCACATCCCCTATTGGGTTGTGATAGTGTGCTACACTGTTATCGCCTTAGGAACACTATCTGGGGGATGGCGGATTGTCAAGACGATGGGGACAAAAATCACCAAACTTCAGCCCATTGGCGGCTTCTGTGCGGAGACGGCTGCAGCCCTTTCTATCATCGGGGCATCAGTTGCCGGTATCCCAGTGAGTACGACTCATACGATTACTGGTGCTATTATGGGAGTTGGATCAACGAAAAGACTATCGGCAGTCCGCTGGGGTGTGGCGGGAAATATTATCTGGGCCTGGATTTTAACGATCCCAATCACTGGCATATTGTCCGCCGGCATCTACTATTTAATAAAGACGGTGTTTGTTTAACTTTCTACAAAGCCATCAAGTTCTTCAGCGTAAGGTGAATGACCATGAACAAGGCAACGGTATTGTTTATGTGTACCGGTAATTCCGCACGTAGCCAGATAGCAGAAGCCCTACTTAAAAAGTATGCAGGAGACAAATTTGATGTCTACAGTGCTGGTCTTGAACCTAAAGATATCAACCCTTATACCAAGCAAGCCTTGCAGGAAATTGGCATTAGCCTTGAAGGTCATTACGCAAAGCATGTCCGTGAATACATGGGTAAGCTTAAATTTAGATATTTAATTACAGTTTGCTCTGATGCAGAAGAAAAATGTCCGGCAACTTTCCACGGGATTAGTCATCGGTTGCACTGGTCTTTTGAAGACCCGGCAGCATTTGTCGGTTCAGATGAAGAAAAATTACAGAAGTTCAGAGACGTGCGTGACCAGATTGACCAACAAATCAAGAATTGGTTGGCAGAAGATCACAACAATGAGATCTGATTTCAACTTTTCAAGCCGTAATATTCAGTTTGCTTAGCCACATACTGCTGAACAGTTGTAGGTGGCACCAATAACCGACGTATTTCATTTTTTCATTGCTCGCTCTTGAGCATAACGGAATGAAAGCTGTTACACGAACGCATCAACCGCAAATCTCACTTCCAGTAAATCATGAGTAATCTCTCGGTACAGTCACGGGCGTTGATAAGTACGTGTTACCACTAACCGCACTTCCTTCCCATAAACGTTTGATATATTTCTTGCCGTATCACTGTAGATTTCTCTTGCGAGTAATGGTAGATAAGGTTTCACATTCACCGCAGCAATTCATGGCGGCTAATCCTTAATCCCGGGCAGCATGCGGGGTTCGTGCTCCCCTTAATCTCTCTGAGGAGATGATAAAATCACATTAGGAGAATTAACAAATGGCAATCAGCGATGAGTATAAAGACCTTGTCAGTTATCTCGAAAAGGCAATCAAGATCATCGGAAAAATGGGGATGCGTATTTTAGATTTCCAAAAGCAGTCTGTAAAAATTATGCTGCCGAAAGAACCGAACGTCAATCACATCGGTACTGTATATGCCGGGGCTCTCTTTTCGCTCGCGGATTTTGCGGGAGGGGTTCTATTCTATTCCGCTTTCGACCTCAGGAAATACTATCCTTTATTGAAAGAGGTTACGATCACCTTCAAAAGACCCGCAACTACAGATATTACGGTTGAGACGTCGATGACCTCTGAACAGGCTGAAGGGATTAAAAAGATTGCCGATGAAACCGGAAAGGCAGATTGGCCTTTGGACCTCGAACTAAAGGATGAGCAAGGAAACATCTGTTGTATTGTCCACTGTACTTTTCAGATGAGAAGATCGTGAGATGCAGGCTACCTGTATGACACATAGAAATGGTTATGAAAACATAGAGTGAAAGAAGGTTTCCCATGATTACGCTGCGCGAACTACAAAAAGAAGAGATCATCGACCTTTTGAATCGGTGCTGGATGACCCATGACGGAATGTGGTTCTATCACTGCTTAAAAAACTTCGGCATAGAAAAGGCGAACGAGCTGAATAAATCGGCAATAAAATCATTAGCGCCGATGGAAATTGACAGGATTAAGAAGGCCCTCGGCACGGATAAACAAATTGAGAATTTTCAGGATTTCAAAGACTTCTTTATTGCCACCTCTCATTTATTTATACCCCGTTTCATGAATATCACCATGACTTTCCCGAAGGAAAACATACTCCACTGGCAATTTGAACCCGGGAACTGCTTCGCATACAAAGGAATAAAGAGAATAGGGGCTATCGATCAATATGAATGTGGGGTTATCTACAGACTTGCGTGCTGGTTTGACAGCCTTGGGATCAAGTATAATGTTGCACCCCAGGTACGAAGATGTCTGATGCTTGACAGTGGCGTATGTCAGGGGGATTTTGATTTCGATTTCAGATAAATTGCCGGCAGGAACAATTTAGAAATTGCCTCTCTTACAAGGGCAATTCAATTTTTGCATACGTTTTGAAAAAATATCTGATGAATTTGATTTTCCCACTTTCGCTCATAATCATGAATTTTCCGAACTCTGCCATGTCCTCCTTTCCGCGACCATGTATCTGGACATCATTATTTTCAAATTTACTAAATATGTGGGCATGAAATAGAAACACCTCCTCGCCGCCCTTCAATTGCGCGGTATGACAGGTCACATAACAGTTCTTGGCGAGTTCGTAGATGCCTTCTAACTCTATGTTTTTGACATTTCCTTTATACTGCTGATCGAAATTTTCTTTTGCCAGACTGTGTATTTTTTTTACCAAGGTCTCTTTGTCCGTCCTTCCATCCTTAGCGGAAAGAAAGAGCTGGTGAAGAAAATCGTCCTCCAATAATTTCTGTTGATCTTGAGCACAAATAATTGACGCACCGGCAAGCGCGAAAAAGACGGAAAATGAAATTAATAAGCGCATCAGTTTATGCATATCTTTGCTCCTTCTTGTCATGTCCAATAGCCTTAACCAGTTTGAGGGCGCTTTCCCCATCGTAGGCCTTGATAGTTACAAACCCTTCCTTTTCCAGATTGTAACTAATTAAATCCACGATGTCTTTTTCATCATCAACAATAAGAATTTTTTCGGCATAATCAGAAGAGATACTCCAGGAGTTTTTTCAGACTGTTGACCTTGATACACTCCATCTTTTTTTCTACAGATCCATTTCGAGAAGAGGTCTGAGGAATGATGCAGCGCACAAATCCCATGCGGGCAGCCTCCTTGATCCTGATGTCCATCTGGGAGATCCCCCTCACCTCGCCTGCAAGACCCACTTCACCAAATACCACGGTACCTTTATCAATAGGTTTGTCGAGAAAACTGGAGGCCATGGATGCAACAATTCCCAAGTCAACTGCCGGCTCGTCCACCTTCATGCCACCCGCCACATTGATAAAAATATCATGACCGCTGAGACGGAAACCGCACATCTTATCCATGACAGCCGCAAGCAAGGCTACCCGATTATGGTCCACCCCGATGGTCGTCCTTCGCGGCATACCGAAATTAGTAGGATTAACAAGGGCCTGGATCTCTATAAGGATCGGCCTGGTGCCTTCAATGCTCGGCACAACCACAGAACCCGGCGCCCCTTCCGGCCGTTCCGTCAGGAAAAATGCCGAGGGGTTCGCAACTTCAATCAAACCGTTGCTCCTCATTTCAAAGACGCCGATTTCATTGGTCGGCCCGAATCTATTCTTGATGGCCCTGATGATGCGGTAAGCATGACTGGAGTCCCCCTCGAAATAAAGCACCGTATCAACCATATGTTCCAGCACCTTCGGACCCGCTATGGAGCCGTCCTTGGTTACATGACCGACCAGAAAAATGGGGATGCCCGTCTTTTTTGCAAGGAGAATGAGCCGCGCTGATGACTCCCTGACCTGGCCGACGCTTCCCGGCGCCGACGTGAGGACCGGTGAATACATGGTCTGAATGGAATCGATTACTACCGCCCTCGGCGATATCTCCCTGATATGTTTGACAATGATATCCAGATCAATCTCAACCAAGACAAAAAGATTCTTCGATGAAGCCCCGATCCGTTTACCCCGGAGCTTTATCTGCTTTGCCGATTCCTCACCGGAGATGTAGAGGATCTTCAAATCCTTTTCTGCCATATTGTTGACAACTTGAAGAAGCAGCGTCGATTTGCCGATGCCGGGGTCGCCTCCCACCAGGGTTACAGAGCCGTTTACAATGCCACCGCCAAGAACCCTGTCCATTTCTGAAATCCCGGTCGTCATCCTTTCTTTTTCATCCGCAACGATTTCATCGATGGGCAAAGGGGCTTCATTGAACTGGATGCCTGCTGGACCCGCGGGATCAATAGCTCTTATTTCTTCCTCGGCAAACCGGTTCCATTCATCACATGAGGGACACTTACCCAGCCATTTTGGTGACTGGTGGCCACAGTTCTGACAAAAAAATGCGGTTTTAATCTTTTTCAATTAAATAACCCTTTTCAATGCTTTAATATACCATAGACATATGTTTTTTTAACCAAGCAGTCAATACGAAACCAATTCAAAAAATCTTGAGTAATCATTTCAATGCTGATATATTTCAGCGTCTGTCAAAAAAAATCGGGAGATAGTGAAGTATGCATAATCCAAATTTTAGTTCCGGCCCTTGCAGCAAGAGGCCTAATTGGAGTCTTGATTTTCTCAAGAACGCCGTCGTCGGCAGGTCCCATCGCTCGTCCATGGGAAAGGAAAAACTGGCAAAGGCCATAGCCGAAAGCAGAGAGATACTGGGAATCCCAAAGGACTACCTTGTCGGAATAATGCCCGGCTCGGACACGGGCGCTTTTGAAGCGGCCATGTGGACCCTCCTTGGGCCTCGTCCTGTTACTGTACTGGTCTGGGAGAGCTTCTCCGAAGGTTGGGCAACGGATATTACCAAACATTTGAAACTGAACCCCACCGTCCTGAAAGCAGATTACGGGAAGATACCAGATCTCAAGGCCGTTGACTGGTCCAATGATGTAGTCTTCGTTGCCAACGGCACCACAAGTGGCGTAAGAATCCCAGACTGGAACTGGATTCCGAAGGATCGTGAGGGGTTATCCCTCTGCGACGCAACCAGCGCTGTTTTCGCGATGAATATCGACTGGTCAAAAGTGGACGTACTGACGTATTCTTGGCAGAAATGCCTGGGCGGTGAAGCAGCCCATGGCATGCTCATCCTAAGCCCGAAAGCCATACAGCGTATAGAAACTTACGATCCGCCTTGGCCGCTTCCCAAAGTTTTCCGCATGAAAAAGGGCGGCAAGATTGATAAAGCAATCTTTGAAGGCGACACCATCAATACGCCTTCCATGCTCTGTGTGGAAGACTACCTCGATGCCCTCAAATGGGCAAAGGAAATAGGACTGGCCGGTCTCATAGAGAGAAGCGAGAAAAACCTTAAGGCCGTCGAAGAATGGGTGGGGAAAAATGACTGGATAGATTTCCTTGCGGCCTCAAAGGACACACGATCGTGCACATCCGTGTGTCTCTCTGTAACGGGCGAAAAAGTACGTAAGCTCTCCAAGGACGATCAGGCAAAGTTCCTCAAGAGCATCGCCAGCGAACTCGGGAAGAAAAATATTGCGCAAGACATAAATTCTTACAGGGATGCCCCGCCGGGATTCCGTTTCTGGTGCGGCCCAACGATCGAACCGGAAGATATTAAAAACGCCCTCACGGAAATGGAAAAGGTGTATAATCAGAAAGTCAAAGAATTATGATCTCATTTGGATCATCAGGATATCTCATTAATTAATTTCAGGAGGATGACGATTATGAAAAAAGTTCTCGTAAGCGATACCCTGGCTGCCGAGGGCATTGAAATACTGAAGAACGCACCTGGCATTGAGGTAGATGTGATGACAAACCTCACGCCGGATGAACTAAAAGGCATCATTAAGGATTATGATGGCCTGGCCATCAGGAGCGCGACGAAGGTCACCAAGGAGATTATCGACCACGCAGAGAAGCTCTCTGTAATCGGGCGGGCAGGAATAGGCCTTGACAATGTGGATATTGCCGCGGCGAGCAAGAGGGGTATCGTCTGCATGAATACACCCGGAGGCAACACTATCACTACGGGTGAACATACCATTGCCATGATGTTTTCCATCGCGAGAAAAGTGCCCCAGGCCACGGCGTCCATGAAAGAGGGGAAGTGGGAAAAGAATAAGTTCATGGGCGCGGAGCTCTACAACAAGACCCTTGGCATCATCGGCATCGGGCGGGTTGGTACCATCGTTGCCGACCGGGCAATGGGTCTGAAGATGAATGTTATCGCCTATGACCCTTTCATCTCACCGGAAGCGGCGAGTAAGCTGGGGATCACCCTCGTTACTTTGGACGAGCTCCTACAGAAGTCCGACTTTATTTCAGTCCATACCCCCATGACGAAAGAGACAAGAGGCATGATAAATGCCAAGGCTTTTGACAAGATGAAGAAAGGGGTCTTTTTAATAAATTGCGCGCGTGGCGGGATCATCAATGAGAAGGACCTCTGTGACGCCCTCGTCTCAGGAAAAGTTGCCGGCGCCGCCCTTGATGTTTTCGAAGAAGAGCCGACAAAAAACAAAGAGCTTATTTCTCTCGGCAACGTAATCTGCACGCCCCATCTGGGCGCGTCAACTGACGAAGCCCAGATCAATGTGGCAATAGCCATCGCTGAGCAGATAGTGAACTTTCTTACCAGAGGAGAAATTAAAAATGCCGTTAATTTCCCGTCTGTCAGCGCCGAACTGCTGACTGTTATCCAGCCTTACTTGCACCTCGCGGAAAAAATGGGAACGTTCGAGGCGCAACTGGTTAAGGGCGGCATCAAAGAAGTTACGGTGGAGTATAGCGGAGATATCCTGAACTACAACGTCGCTCCCATAACCATTTCCCTGCTGAAGGGGCTCTTGACACCCATCTTGAATGAGAATGTTAATTACATAAACGCACCTCTCATCGCCAAAGAACGCGGCATCAGGGTTGTCGAGTCAAGAAGCAGCGAGGCGAAGGATTATACGAGCATGATATCGCTGACTGTCAAGACGGCCCAGGAAGCGGGTTATGCGGCGGGCACCATCTTCGGGCGACAGGATCTCAGAATCGTCAGGGTCAACAAATTTATTGTCGAGGTAATTCCGGAGGGTCATATGCTCGTCGTATCCAACTACGACAAACCCGGCGTCATTGGCAATCTTGGCACTACCCTTGGCAGCAACAATGTCAATATAGCGAGACTACACTTGAGCCGTGAGCAGATCGACGGCGAGGCACTCGTAGTCCTGACGACGGACACGATGGTGCATGAGGATGTCCTCGATAAACTCCGCAACCTGCCCAACATCATCTCCGTTACCCAATTGGAGATGTAGAGAGGAGAATGACAAATGGCAAATGTCGCTGTTGTTGGAACACAATGGGGTGATGAAGGCAAGGGAAAGATCGTTGATCTGTATGCGAAGAGCGCCGATGTGATTGCGCGGTTCCAGGGTGGAAACAATGCCGGCCATACTCTCGTCGTAAAGGGTGAACAGACAATCCTTCATTTGATACCTTCAGGAATCCTGCATGATAACAAGATTTGCGTAATCGGCAACGGGGTAGTAGTAAACCCCAAAGTTCTTCTGGAGGAGATAGACAGCCTCAAGAACCGGGGGCTCTTGCCACCCAACACGAAACTGTACGTGAGTGAGAGAGCTCACGTAATCATGCCCTATCACTGGAAGCTCGATGTTGCCCGCGAGTCCCACGGTCTCGGCAAGAAAATTGGGACCACGGGAAGAGGCATCGGACCGGCCTATGAAGACAAGATTGCGCGGGTGGGAATAAGGATGTGCGATCTTTTGGATGATCAGGCATTCAGGGAAAAAGTCACCAGGAATGTGGAGGAAAAGAACTTTTATCTGACGAAACTTTTCCAGGAAGACCCCTTGGATGCAGAAGCGATTTACAACAAATATATGGCCTATGCTGAGCGCCTCCGGCCGTATGTGACAGATACATCGATGGTCATAAACGACCAACTCAAGAGAGGGAAAAGAATCCTTTTCGAGGGCGCCCAGGGTTGTCACCTGGACATTGACCACGGTACTTATCCTTATGTCACGTCATCAAATACCGTATCCGGCAACGCGAGCTGCGGAACAGGTGTAGGACCGTCGGCCGTCGGCGAAGTCATCGGGATATGTAAAGCCTATACGACGAGGGTGGGAGAAGGTCCATTTGTGACAGAATTGACCTGCGCAATCGGAGACAGTATACGCGATGTGGGGCGTGAATACGGCGCTACTACCGGCAGAAAAAGGCGCTGCGGCTGGCTGGATATGGTACTGGTAAGACAATCTTTGCGGTTATCCGGCATAACGGGAATCGCCCTCACCAAACTTGATGTCCTGACGGGTCTCGAGAAACTGAAAATATGCGTAGGCTACCGAACGCCGCAGGGAGAATTCACAGAATCCGTTCCCTCAAACCATCGCATTCTGGAACGGTGCGAGCCCGTTTATGAAGAGATGGAAGGATGGAAGGAGAATATCGGCAAGGCCCGGCAGATTGAGGAGCTTCCCCGCAATACCAGGCTGTATATTGAGAGACTGCAAGAGCTCGCGGGTACGAAACTGGTGCTGGTCTCCGTGGGAGCGGGCAGGGAAGAAACGATAATCATGAGAAATCCCTTTGGTGACTGACAGCTTTTTTTCTTGACAACTCAAGAGTCTTCTTAGTAAGAGGGCAAGCTTTTAAAATTATATCATGGGTGGGCCGTTAGCTCAGTTGGTAGAGCAGCGGACTTTTAATCCGTTGGTCGGGAGTTCAAGTCTCCTACGGCCCACCAGATAAACAAAGACGTGTCCAAGTTAAATGACTCCCCTGACTCTTCTCTGTCACTCTGTGGTGATTCCTTTTCCATAGCTGCCGTAAACTTGCATTGTTGCGGCTTTCCTAAAAACTTGATTTCAAAAAACTGGTATTGAAAAAGAGGCTGCGTATTGATATGTATACACTTCCGTACAGGCCGTTGTGGCCCTCGCTTGCTTTTCCAGAACGAAGAATAGTTTGAAGGATGCAGTATCAAAATGCCAAGCATAATTCTAAAAGACTGTCCCAAGGTTTACATCCTGGAGACGCACCGATCTAGGACACCGGACTCCACACTTCAATTTATCCGGAACATCAAAGAGCTGGTCAGCATGATTGACTTTCGGGAAGCATCGGATCTCGACAGGATCGGGATTCCGGTCTTTATCTGCCATCGTATAAGGCCGGACAGTTCAAGAACGAGTCATACGGGCAAGGGAGTGTCTCAGATTCAGGCCCAGGTTTCGCTGACCATGGAATCGATAGAGCGCTATTCGTCAGAATTCAGGGACGAGTACAAAAGTAAACTGGTCAGTGGCAGCTATAACCAGTTGAAACGGAAGTTCAACATTCTTGATCCTCATGAGATGATTCTTTCTAAAATTAGCGATTACGATCATGATCGGGATATTCACTGGGTATGGGGATGCGATCTGGCGCGGGATGAGGATATCCTGGTCCCTGCCTGTGCAGTTTACCATCCCTACCATCTGGACAATGCCTTTCTTATGGATACTCATACGAACGGCATTGCGGCAGGCAATAGTATAGAAGAAGCCGTTGTGCACGGTCTTGCCGAGCTCATCGAGCGTGACGCATGGAGCATCGCACGGTACGAAGGCAATTTCAACGACGCCCTTTTCATCGAGGATGAACCTGCCAACCAGTTCATTATCAATATTTTTGACAAATTCGAAAACGCCGAGATAGAGATCGTCGCCAAAAACATCACTTCAGATATCGGCGTCCCGGTGATTGCCGCCTTCTCCCGTGATCTGGTTTATCCCGCCATGAAACCCGTAGACGGTTTCGGCGCCCATCTTGATCCCCATGTCGCCATGATTCGATCCCTTCTCGAGATCGTGACCACCAGAGCTTTGTTCATTCAGAAGTTTGGCATCGAAGGAATGTGCGAACCCGTGACGGCCTATCTTGGTGAGCAGGAAAGAACCGATGATCCACGGTTTTATGCATATAACCAGAAGGGCCTTCGCGAGATTGAAGTGAGTTACGGTAATGATATCCTCCTGGATATCAAAACTATAATCGGTAAACTGCAAGCAAGAGGCTTGGATCGGGTGATAGCAGTGGATCTTACAAGGCCGGACACGGGCATTCCAACTGTCCGTATGATCGTTCCGGGACTCGAGACATACTGCTTTGACAAGATGAGAATAGGGGCGCGCATCCTGAAAGGTTAAATGGAAGACTGAATGAAGACAAGACTGCGATAGAATAATGAAAGAAACATCAATTCTCAAGGAAGTCGAAAAAGTCGAAATCCTGACGCTTCAGGATAATTTCATCGAGATCACAGCCTCCGACAACAGCGCGATTATTTCGCGAGCCCGCTATCTCCTGCATGGAGAGATAAAGACTTCCATACGGGCGGAACACGGCTTTTCTGCCATAGTAAGAACGACAACCGCAGGTCGAACCAGAACGCTGCTCTTTGATTTCGGATTTTCCGCAGACGGTGCAGCCGTAAATGCCAAGGCATTAAGCATCAACATGCGTGAGATCGAAGCGATGGTCCTCTCTCACGGACACAGTGACCACTTCGGCGGTTTTGAAAAGCTGGTTAAAATGATCGCGAGAGACGGAGTCGAACTGGTGCTTCACCCGGCGGCTTTTAAGCAACAACGATACCTCAAGTTTGCCGGTAATTTCAAGGCCCGCTTTCCCGAAGTCACAAGAAAGAAAATAGAAAAAAAAGGTGTCCGGTTGAGAGAGACAAAGGAACCTCTGCCGCTGTTAGATGGCGATGTTTTGTACCTGGGTGAGATTTGTCGTCAGACGGAATTTGAAAAGGGCATGCCCCACGCCTTCTTTATGGATAAGGGCGTTGAGACTTGGGATCCCATCGAGGAGGATACGGGCATCGCCATAAATCTTAAGGGAAGAGGTTTGGTTGTTCTTACCGGGTGTGCGCATTCCGGCATCGTCAATACTGTCAATTATGCCAGGACTGTAACGGGCGTTAATCCTGTCCATGTTATCATGGGCGGATTTCACCTTGCGGGTCCGGCATTTGAGCCTATCGTAGAAAAGACAATCGAGGAGTTGAAAAAAATAAATCCCGCTTATATCGTGCCAACGCATTGCACGGGAAGGAAATCGGTTATGGAAATCGAGAAGGCAATGCCGCCGCAATTTATCTTGAACATGGCGGGAACAGGGCTGACCTTTTCTTGCTGAAGCCTTTGCCAGGCATCACCGAAAAGCTCCGCCCGTCTTGCCAGAAACATTGTTCCCTATGCCATATAGTGTTTCAAAACAAGAGCGGATGCGATGAGTCACCTATCTGCTGTCTGGCTGTGCAATATTCCTATCCGAACCTTTATACCACCAGAAATCGTTGCCGCCGACAGGATCGTAATATCTATAATCCCACTCTTTTTCAATGACAGGGGCATGATCCGTTTCATTTGCTTCATGAATCAACCTGTCCGAAGTCATGACAGACCCGATGAGACATCCATGCTTTTTGATTGCCTCAACTGCATATGACGAACACGATGGGTACATCTGGCAACGATCTCCAATCACGGGAGATACATACTGTTGGTAAAACCTGATCGCCTGTATTAAAATATATCCGCAAGATGACCCGTCCGTTTCCTGCGCCAGTGTTTCTTCTCTGTCCGAAGCTGAATCTCTGTCATCCCAGGGCGCAAATGGTTTCTCGTCCATACAGTAGCAGGGAACAGTAAAGCCCATCGATGCCATAATTACGGGCACGATGATGATAAGAGCCATCTTGGTTTTGAATTTTCTCGACTGCCGGGCCATTAAAGAGTCCATTCGATCAAAAAGAATTCTAATGCGACAATCAAATCTTATATTTTATATGAGGGAAATTGTGCAAGATAAATATATCGGCTGATACAGTGATTTTATATTTTGGTCAATTTGTATAGCTTATCAATCACCGAGGCAGATTCCGATTTCCCGGGCCGTGCTGATCTTGTCACTATCTAACTGTACCATCATCTATACTTTATAATTACGCATAAATAGGCCAGCTATGAACATGTCCGGGGTTATTATATCACCAAGAAGCATGCAATTTTTTCCCTCTTTAGATGTTGACGTTGCATTTTCAGACAAAGACTAATATAAACGGACTACTGAGCGGAGAGCATATGGATAAACCCGTTTTGAGAAGGGACATTCAACCGATCGCCACAACCATTAAAGGCCGGCGGATGATCGCCTTTCATGATCCCTACCGTTTGGCCGACCACAGCGTCGCTCTTGCTTTCAACACACTCCCCATCCTGCAGCTCTTAGATGGAGAACATGACCTCACGGACATTCAGGCCATGCTGATGAAACAGCAGGGCGGTCGCATAGTTTATGTCTCGGAGATTGAATCGTTTATTGAGTCTCTCGACAGGGCCTGTCTTTTGGAAAGTCCATTTTTCAACCAGAAGATGTGCGGACTCCGCAGCGAGTTCAGCAGCCAGCCCATAAGGCTCCCCGTCCACGCGGGAAAGTCCTATATATCAGAACCGGTAGAGCTCTCGCAGTTCATACAGAATACAGAAAACAATCTCAGTCAGGAAAATTTGCGACATATCCCAGCTAACATTACAGGTATTCTCGCTCCCCATATTGATATCAACGTAGCCAAAGATATCTATGTAAATACTTACCGCTATGTGCAGGGCAAATGCTATGATACCGTCGTAATTTTAGGGATCAATCATCACGTACAGGAAGGGCTCTATTGTATCTCTGAAAAAAATTACGTAACTCCTTTCGGAGAGATCAATACGGATAAGAATTTTATCAGAGAATTAAAGAACAGGTTACCCGGAGGAACATTCGCAGCAGATGATTTCGGCCACATGACGGAACATTCCATTGAGTTTCAAACCATTTTCCTGCACCACTACCTCACGGGTACATTTGCCATAGTGCCAATTCTGTGTGGGGGTGTCCACGAGTTCATCCACCAAGGAAAAAATGTCCTGACTGATGAGTGCTTCCGAGGGATGGTGTCTGTAATGAAGGAGTTACTGAAAGAAAGGAAAGGTCGCATACTTCTTGTGGCAGGAGTCGACCTTTCCCACGTGGGACGAAAATTCGGCGATCAAGCGCCCGCGGATGTCCTTCTTCCCCAGGCGACAGCCCACGACAAAATGATGCTCTCTTTCCTTGGTCGTGGAGAACCGGAAAATATCTTCCTCACGGCAGTCGAAACCCTGGACAGGTATCACGTTTGCGGTCTTCCTGCTATCCTGCTTCTCGCCAGCCTGCTTGCAGAAAACCGCGCGGACATGCTTCACTTTGATACGTACCACGAACGCGAGACAGAGAGCGCCGTAAATTACGCATCATTGATTTTCTCCTCCACATAACTTCATCACGGGGGAGGATGTCTAAGTAATTTCTTAAGGAAACACATGGATGAAATACGGCTCAATCTGTCGTCAGTATAAGGGCATTGCAAATCTGCGAATACAATTGACATCATCGATAATTTAGAATATTTTTTAATGCAAAAATAATCGAAGTTGGGAGGGCTCAAGGCATGGCTTCTTACAAATTGCGCAGATTATTGCCAAGGGTGTCCCTACTGCTGCTCGGCTTTGTATGGATTGCTGCTGCCGGCGAAGCACAGGGAGGAACACTGTACGAATATGTCGACAAAGACGGCACGGTGGTCATTACTGATAGCCCGCCACCCGGAGTCAATGTCAAGAAGTCACAATCGTTGCCTAATATGACGGAAGAACAAAAAGCAGCATCGGAAAAAGAAGGCAATGAAAAATTGCATAGATATCGTGAGGCCGATGCGAAAAGGAAAGAAAGGGAAGAAACTATCAGAACCACCAGAGAAGAATTGGAGAAGGCAAAAAGAGACGAAGAAAACTACAGGGTGAATATGAACCAGGCTTCCGGTTTCGCGCAGAGAAGCCACTGGCGCAAACTGTTAGATGAACAGCTAAAACTCATAGACGAAAAGAAGAAAAAACTTGACGCCCTCGAAAGCCGTCCATGACTTGAAAAATGAAACTAAAGTATACGCCCCCTAAAAACACCCCTGTAAATATTTCCTGGCTATTTCTTCGGCCAGAGTAGAAGGATCCGATTCCTTTTTCAGTATTTTTTCGACCATACTGTCGAGTTCACCCGTCTTGACGAGCATCCCTAACACAGGTTCGAGGATACTGTATCGCAGGGCCTCATTCAGCTCATGCAGCCTCTTGCGCCGCTGCCTGTCACCGATAAGATCACTGCTTATTAGATATTCATAGTGTTCGTGAACCTTGGAAGATAATGTTTGAATGTCCTGGTCAAACTCTTCCGGCTTAAAGGAATTTCTGATTGTAACGACAGGCGGCCGCCAACCCCCGGGAGGAATCGGTGACATTTCAATCATGGTCATCAATTCCCGCTGGAGTTTCGCTGCTCCGTCACGATCCGCCTTGTTGACGACGAATACGTCTGCAATCTCCATGATTCCTGCCTTTATTGCCTGGATTTCATCTCCCATACCAGGCACAAGGACAACGACTACCGTATGGGCATAGTGGATAATCTCCACCTCCTGTTGACCCGTACCTACGGTTTCTACAAATATCACATCTTTCCCCATTGCATCCATAACATGGATGGCATCGCCAACTGCCTTTGAGAGCCCGCCCAAGGAACCGCGCGTGGCGAGGCTCCGTATGAAGACGCCTATATCCTCGGAATGGCGCTGCATACGGATCCTATCACCGAGCGTTGCTCCTCCCGTAAAGGGACTTGTCGGATCAACGGCGAGAACCCCTACCGTTTTTTCCTTCTTACGGCTTGTCTCAATGAGACCGTCAACAATAGTGCTCTTCCCTGCTCCAGGAGACCCGGTAATCCCAACGACCTGGGCCTTGCCCGTATATGGGAAAATATGTTTTATAGTCAGTTTTGCTTCGGGGATACTATCTTCTATGTCTCTTATAAGGCGGGAGGCAGTCCGAACGTCACCCGCCTTAATCCTCTTTCCTCTCTCCATTATGTTCTTTCCACAGGTTTTATATTTTTGTTAACCCACGCCACGATCGTATCCAGGGTAGTACCCGGCACGAAAATCGCCTTGATGCCTGCGTCATAGAGTTTCTGAAAATCCTGTTCGGGGATGATTCCCCCGCCGATCACGGAGATATCACCTGCACCTTTTTCCCTCAATAGATTAACTACCTGGGGAAATAAATACCTGTGCGCTCCCGATAGACAGCTTAGGCCTACGACATCCACATCTTCCTGAATCGCCGACGCTGCAATCATCGCCGGTGTCTGATGACACCCCGTATATATTACTTCAAAACCAGCGTCCCGGAAACACCTGGCTAAAATCCTGGCGCCCCGATCATGACCGTCAAGACCTGGTTTTGCTACCATAACACGAATCTTTCTCTTAGCCATTACCATCTCCTCCTTCAATCAGTCCTAATAGAGTCCCGGATCACGGTACTCGCCATAGAGCTCACGATAGACGTCGCACACCTCCTGGATACTGGCCAGATTCTTAACGGCCTCAATACAGTGGGGCATGACATTTTCGCCCTTCTTGCACGCATTCTTAATGTCTTCGAGACTCTTCTTCACTGCCTTATTGTCCCGCTTTCTGCGGACTGCATTTAACCGCGCGATCTGATCCTCTTCAACTTTATCATCAATCTCTAAAAGAGGGATGGGTATCTGTTCATCGGTAACATATTTGTTGACGCCGACCATAATCTTTTCACAGGAGTCTATCTGCCTCTGAAACTTGTAGGCCGCATCAGCTATCTCCAACTGCGGGAACCCTTTATCTATTGCGGCAACCATACCGCCCATCTCGTCAATCTTATTGATGTAGTCCCACGTCTGCTCTTCCATTTCGTTGGTTAAAGCTTCGACGAAGTACGAACCTGCCAACGGATCAACCGTGTTGGCAGCGCCGGTCTCTTCCGCGATGATCTGCTGGGTTCGAAGCGCAATCTGCACGGCGGAATCCGAGGGCAAACACATCACCTCGTCAAGGGAATTGGTGTGCAAGGATTGAGTGCCGCCAAGGACAGCGGCGAGGGCTTGCGTGGCCGTCCGCACGACGTTGTTGTACGGCTGCTGAGCCGTCAGTGAACACCCGGCGGTTTGTGTATGGAAGCGCATCCACCACGATCTCGGGTCCTTGGCCTTATAGCGGTCCCGCATTACTTTTGCCCAGATCCTCCGGGCAGCGCGCATCTTACAGATCTCCTCGAAGAAATCCACATGGGAATTAAAGAAAAAAGAAAACCGCGGAGCAAATTCATCGACATGTAATCCTTTCCGGTTAACGACGTCCTCCACATACTCCATGCCATCACGAAGGGTAAAAGCAAGCTCTTGAACTGCTGTGGAACCGGCTTCCCTGATATGGTACCCGCTGATGCTGATGGTGTTCCATCTGGGAACATACTTCGTCCCGAATTCAACAGTGTCACTTATGAGTCTGACTGACGGCTCCGGCGGACACATGAACGTCTTCTGTGCGATGAATTCTTTCAGCATGTCATTCTGGATCGTGCCGCCTATCTTGGTAAGCGGTATACCCTTGATCTGTGCCGCTGCACAGTACATCGCCCAGAGCACAGTAGCCGGCGGATTGATTGTCATGGACGTGGTAACCTCATCCATGGGAATACCGTCCACTAATTGCAGCAAATCCTCGAGGGTATCTATAGCGACCCCGCACTTCCCACACTCACCACGGGCCTTGGGCGAGTCCGAATCGTAGCCCATAAGAGTTGGAAAATCAAAGGCTGTACTGAGGCCGGTCTGTCCCTCTTTGAGAAGCATGTGCCACCGTTTGTTGGTGTCTGCAGCGCTTCCCATGCCAGAAAACATCCTGAACGTCCAGTATCGTCCGCGATAACCCGTCGCCTGATTACCCCGTAAAAATGGAAACTGGCCGGGGTATCCAATATCACGGACAAAGTCCATATCCTTTATGTCATCAGGACTATAGAGCCTCTTGATTTCGAGATCTGAAACGGTAGACCATCGTTCCCTCTGGTCAGGAACTTTACTGACCACCCTCCGGACCTCATCCTCCCATTTTTTCTTGAGCTCGCTGGATTGACTCAGCACCTCTTTTGCAAAATACATATTACCGCCTCCTTCCAATAAATCTGATATAACTGCTATTATCAATCAGTACTTGACTATCGAATCCGCGGATTTTCTCTCCACCATGCGGGTTTGTCAAATAGAAAAAACTGCCCGCCCCCTCTACATTCAATAAATGGACAACTATCCAAAGTTATGCTATGCGATCTTCCGATAGAACATAGCACAAAATCCGGAGGTACTAGATGAAAATCAAAATGCCCATAAAGTTTCACGGCAATTACCGGGTCACCATACGCCAGGGTACATGGGAGGCCCGCGAACGATGCCAAAAACTCGTAATCAGGGAAATAACACCAGCTGAAAAAGAGCAATACTACAAACAAATGGATGAAAAGGATGTGCCTACGCACCAAGTAAACTTTTTCGATTTCGGCTGCCGCCGCATTATAGAGGGTAAACTCACAGTAAACGAAGAAGACAGGGTAGCTTTCGCAGTTGAAGAAAAAGAGTATGAGTTCTCACCCTTCAAAATCGAAAAATAACTTTCATCAAAGCATATACTGAAAGACGAAAGCCTCTTCAGACATCTCTATTTTTCTGCTTCTATGAAACGAACCGTGTCGTATTGACAACTTTATCTCATACTCAAAAGTTTTCTTGAGATAACCACCCTCTGAATCTCGTTCGTCCCTTCATATATCTGGCAGATCTTCGCATCCCGCATGTGTCTTTCGGCCGGATACTCTTTTGTGTAGCCGTAACCACCGAATATCTGCACGCCTTCAATGGCAGCCCTCATTGCCACATCGGAGGCATAACACTTGGCCATGGCCGATTCTTTCTCAAATTCGAGATGATTGTCTTCCATCCAGGCGGCACGAAGGAGCAGTAATTCCGCTGCATCGAGCTCCATTGCCATGTCGGCGAGCTTGAACTGGATCGCCTGGAATGTTGATATCGGTTTGCCGAACTGCACTCTCTCTTTTGCATAAGCGAGGGCGTCTTCCATGGCAGCCCGGCCGATACCGCAAGCCTGGGAACCGATACCGATTCTCCCCGCGTCAAGCCCCATCATCATCTGCTTAAAACCCTGTCCCGGTTTACCCAGCAGGTTTGCCGCCGGTATCTCAGCATCCTCGAAGACAAGCTCAGCCGTACCAGACGCAAGGATTCCCATCTTCTCCTCGATCTTTCCTACTTTGAAACCCGGGGTGTTCTTCATATCCACGATGAGATTGATGACCCCTTTGTATCCTAACGCGGGATCGGTCGTGACAGCTAAAACGCAGTAATGCGCCACATTGCCGTTCGTTATGAATATTTTGGTCCCGTTAACGATATATTTGTCACCTTTCAATACGGCGCGACACTTCAATGCGGCAGCATCCGAACCGGCGCTTGGCTCTGTCAATCCATAGCACCCCTCGACCTGCCCGCTCGCCACAGGCGGTAGATACTTTTTCTTCTGCTCTTCCGTCCCGAAGGCTAATATCGGGTACCCGTAAAGGGAATTGTTGACCGATACAATGACACCGCAGCTTGCGCACGCCTTGGAAATTTCAATCATGCAGAGAACGTATGTTACTACATCCATGCCGGCCCCGCCGTATTCCTGAGGCACGGCAACCCCCATGATTCCCATCTCGCCCAGTTTGCGGCAGATCTCTTCCGGATGCCTGTGGGTCTTGTCCAGCTCTGCTGCTATGGGTTTAATCTCCTGCTCTGCAAACTTCTTCACCATATCTCTCACGTCCCGCTGATCATCTGTTAAACCGAAATTCATGGCTCATAACCCCCTTACAATAATGTTTTATTAAAGCAGTATAAAACGGCGAATCAACTTCCAGTGTAAACAGGTTTTCTCTTTTCGATGAAGGCCTTCATTCCTTCTTTCTGATCATCCGTGCTGAAGCACTGGGCGCAGCATTCCATTTCCAGCCTGATCCCGTTATCAAGCGCAAGATCATAACCAAAATTGATCGAATGCTTGGCCATTTTTAGCGCGAACCCAGGCATACGGACGAGTTTCAGCGCGAATTTTTTCGTTTCCGGGAGAAGCTGCTCGAGGGGAAATACCCTGTTTACGAGACCAATATCGAAAGCCCTTTTCGCATCGACCTGCTCGCCACCCATTATAAGCTCCTTGGCCCTCCCCATTCCTATTAAACGCGAAAGCCTCTGAGTTCCTCCCCATCCCGGTATCAATCCGATCAGTATTTCCGGCTGGCCGAAACGGGCTGTTTCCGATGCAAATCTCATATCACAGGCCATGGAAATTTCCGTGCCGCCGCCCAAAGCGAAACCGTTCACGGCAGCGATGGAGGGCTTGGGCAGCGTTTCAATCAATCGCAGCGTCTCATTACCCAGCTCCATAAAGGCAAGGGCCTCTTTAGGCCGCAGGTTCTGCATCTCTGATATGTCAGCGCCTGCTACAAAGGCCTTTTCTCCTGACCCGGTGAGGATGAGAACCTTTATGGCGTCATCATTCCTACAGAGGGTAGCCGCATCCATAAGCTCCTTCATCGTTTCCGTATTCATCGCATTTAAGGCCTTGGGCCTGTTAAACGTTATTGTAGCGACACCATCCTCAACTGCAAACAAGAGGTTCTTGAATTCCATCCGATGTACCCCCTTTTCACTTTCTTTTAATGGTTCGGAAAAGCTTTCCGAGTGCATATTATTTTTTTCGTCAACCTTTGGACATCTTATCACAAGGCTTGAAGCCATGATCTCGGGCTGCGCTCCCTGCCGAAGCGAGCTTTACAATTGTCGAAAAAATATTCTCGTCACGGCAGAACATTTTTCGAATGCAAGTATTACTTGCTGTAATCGTAGAATCCTTTTCCCGTCTTTCTCCCCATGTAACCCGCATCCACGTATTTCTTAAGGAGCGGACAGGGACGGTACTTGGAATCGCCAAATCCCTTGTAAAGAACGTCCATTATAGCCCAGCATGTATCGAGACCAATCAGGTCAGCCAACGCCAGAGGACCCATGGGGTGATTCATGCCCAATACCATAATGTCATCAATGGCCTTTGGCGTGCCCACTCCTTCCATCAGGGTATAAACGGCCTCATTGATCATGGGCATAAGGATCCTGTTCGCTATAAATCCCGGAAAGTCATTGCATTCCACGGGAACCTTCCCAAACTGCTTGGACAGCGCTTCCGTCGTGTTGTACGTCTCCTGAGAGGTAGCCAAACCCCTGATGATCTCCACGAGTCTCATCACGGGAACGGGGTTCATAAAATGCATCCCGATGACTAAGGCAGGCCTCTTTGTTGCACCGGCTATCCTCGTAATGGGAATAGAGGAAGTATTCGTAGCAAGGATTACCCCGGGCTTGCAGACTTCATCAAGTTTTCTGAATATCCCAAGTTTGAGATCTTCTCGTTCTATCGCTGCCTCCACAACAAAATCGGCATCCTTCATGTCTTCCAGCTTCGTGCTCTTCTTGATACGGCCCATGATCTCTTTTTTCTGGTCAGCCGTCAGCTTTTCCTTGGCAACAAGGCGGTCCAGGTTTTTTGAAATCGTATCGTACCCCTTGTCGACAAACTGGTCTGCAATGTCATTCATGATTACATTCAGTCCCCCTGTGCTTGCAGCAACCTGAGCTATGCCGTTGCCCATCTGGCCGGCTCCGATAACACCGAATGTCTTAACTACCATCACTACCTTCCTCCCGTCATTTTTTATTCTCAGAACATCAGCTTCCCATTAAGGCAAGTGAAAGGTCTTTCCCCGTACCATTTCATCGGAGATAAGCGAGACTATATAGTCGGAAAAAAGAACTTGAGCCCCAGGGAAAGTCAATCGTTTACACTTTGATCAGCATCGCGTCACCCTGAGCATGGCCCGAGCAGATTCCGCATATCCCGATCCCGCCGCCTCTTCGCCGCAGTTCATAGGCAAGAGTCATGACAATCCTCGCGCCCGTCGCACCTATAGGGTGACCATATGCGATGGCGCTTCCATTCACATTGACTCTCTTATACATATCTTCCTTGCTCATGCCTAAGATATTGCGGGCGCTGACCAGGACAACGGCAGCAAAGGCTTCATTGATTTCCAGTAGATCTATTTTATCGAGAGTCATGTTATTCTGTTCGAGAAGTTTTTTGATTGCGAGTCCCGGCACAGTCGCAATATCCTTCGGTGGCTGGGAAACCTCGGCGTAATCGAGTATGGTAAACAGGGGTTTTATGCCCAGTTTGTCGGCCATTTCCCTGCTCATTAAGAGACACACATCTCCGCCGTCATTGACACCCGGTGCATTACCGGCCGTAACACTTCCGGGACCTCCGGTAACCGGGCTTTTATGATTGAAGACCGGCGGCAATTTGGCTAACCCGTCTATAGTCGTCTCCGGCCTTGGTCCTTCGTCTTTGTCGAAAATGACGACCTTTTTCCCCTGCTTCACCTCGACGGGAAATATCTCGTCGTCCAGTTTTCCCGTCTTCATTGCCTCGACTGCTGCCAGCTGGGAGCGAAGAGCCCATTCATCCTGATCCTGCCGTGTAACTCCGAATTCATCGCCAACCTCAGAACCGTGAATGGCCATGTGCCGGTTATAAAATGCGTCCCAGAGCCCATCGTAAACAACTAAATCAAGGACTGGCCGGTTCGGGAGTCCCATCCTTGCCCCCCACCTCATCTCAGGCAGAGCATACGGGCCATTGCTCATGCTTTCCTGGCCGCCCGCTACGCAAATCTCGGCCCTTCCCAGTTGAATCATCTGGACTGCAAGGTCGATCGGCTTAATACCTGAAGAACATACCTTATTGATCGTAATGGAGGGAATGGATTCGGGGAGACCGGCCAGGATAGTTGCCTGCCTGCTGGGGATTTGTCCACACCCCGCAGGAACTACCTGCCCCATGAAAACGTAATCCACATCGGATGGTTTGACCTTTCCATTCGTTCGCCTGATTACTTCTTTTATCGCCAAGGCTCCAAGTTCGGGAGCAGTGAAGTCTTTCAGCGCTCCCCCGAATCTGCCATACGGCGTCCGGCATGCTTCAACAACGACAACTTCTCTGACGCTCTTGAATTGACTTTTTATTTTCCGTCCCATGGTTGAGAAATCTGGCTTTCTCTCACCGAACTTTGAGATTGGCGCATGAGCATACATCTCCGCCCTGGTCTTTTCCAGCTTCTGCGGCACTTTTTCCATTACTACCCCCATTTTGTAGAGCTTTGCAAAATAGAATTTTGTCTTCGGAGAAAGCGAGAATATGCCATGACCGCTTTCGAAGACAATTTTCAAATCACCTGTTGAAATTGAACGGTCGAAGGTTTTCTTCCGTTGTTATTTTACGAGCAACATAGCTTTGGCAGTCGCAGTCATAAATAGCGAAAACTTCCGCTCGGCCATATAGGCTAAAGATTGCTGCTAATCTGATGAGTCAGAAACCTCAACCGCCTATATACGGGAACCTTGAGCGTCACACGCTCCGAGATCCGTCTACGCCGATTCTTTGAGGCTGTTAAGAATGTCTCTGGCAATTATCATCCGCTGGATCTGGTTGGTCCCTTCATAGATCAACGTAATCCGGACGTCTCTCGCATAGCGTTCGACTGGGAATTCATTGGTATATCCGTATCCACCGAGCATCTGCACGGCATTGAAGCAGGCCCTGTCAGCAGCTTCGGTAGCAAAATACTTCGCCATAGATGCTGCTCTTGCAAAGGGCTTGCCCATCTCTTTTTTAAACGCGGCGTTCATAAGGAGGAGCCTCGCTGCCTCCAGCTCCGTATAGGATTCTGCAACCATCCACTGGATCGCCTGGAAATTTGTTATGGACTGATCGAACTGCTTTCTCTCCATTGCATATCGTGTGGCATAATCCATGGCAGCAAGTCCGACACCTAAAGCGAGAGATCCAATGCCTATGCGTCCACCTGCGAGCTCTCCCGTAGCTGTCTTGAAGCCGCCATTCAGTTTCCCCATAAGGGCTGATTTTGGTATCCGGCAGTCTTCAAAGATCAGTTCATTCGTTGAAGAAGCGTGCTGTCCCATTTTGTGCTCTTCCCGTCCAATCTTAAGACCGGGGACGCCGTTTTCAACGAGGAATGTGCTGATGCCGCTGCCTTTCTTCGCCTTCTTATCGGTCACTGCCCAAACGACAAACACGCCCGCATATTCAGCGCTTGTAATGAACATCTTTGATCCATTGAGAACCCATTGATCGCCGTCCAGAACAGCAGAGGCCTGGAGCGCCGCGGCATCGGAACCCGCCACGGTTTCAGTCAAACCAAACCCGCCGGCAGGGTATTCACCGGAACAGATCTTCGGTATGTACGCCATTTTCTGTTCCTCCGAGCCGATTGCCTGAATCACCTCACAGACCAGATTGTTGACGGACATGGTTACTGCCGTCGAGGCGCAGGCCCTGGCGATTTCTGTAACCGCCAGACTGAAGGATACAACACCTGCTTCAGAGCCTCCATATTGACTCTTCACATTGATGCCCATCAAACCGAGTTCAGCGAGTTTCTTCAAATTCTTTAAGAAGGTATCCCGATCACCTACCTGGTCAAGCCGCGCCGCTACCGGTTCCAGTTCTGTCCTTGCGAAGCGCCGGGCTGTGTCCTGAATGATTGTTTGCTCTTCTATCAGATCTAAATTCGTATGCCTTCCTCCCTTCTAATTATCCTGTCAGCCTGCCTGAACGGCAGGTTGACAGGATCCACATATTAGAGTTACTTTCTAACCAATAATTGACTTGATCGCGGCGGGATATTCCGTTTTCGCCGGCAGGAAGATCAATTCCGGATCAACGAACTCCCTGAGGACAAAGAGCTCCTTGTAAGTCGGGATTGGAGTTTCACCTTTAACTTTTGAAACATTCAGGTCAAATCCACAATTCTCTTTGACCTTCTCCACGGTGACACCGGGGTGGCAGGTTTCCAGGTAAATGATTCCCTTCTCATCAAACCGGTATACGCCCATATTCGTTACCACACCACAGGGGCCGCAATCCGCAAAAGGTGTGCCTTTCCAGACTTCCTTCTTCGGCTTCCACTCCCGTGTTTTAAAATCCCAGCACCACCAGCCGGGTGTTGTGGTATAATCATTTCTCTCCAGGAATCTCCTCTTCTCCTGGAGGATGATGTAAGCAGTCCTCTTTGCCATCGTACCGATATCTGAATTCCCCCCGGACCCTGTGAAGCGGTGTGTCGGGGCATAATAATCACCGATGGATGTAACATTTACGCCGCCGTATTTATCGATAGCGGCACCTCCCAGGAATCCCAAGGTGACGAAACCCTGCTGCAGATAATAGCCGAAGGTATCCACCAGTCCGCCCAGGGTGGAACACATATTGGCCGCCCTCTGGTCACTCACGGACATGGGCACATGCATGGTTTTCCCGTCGCATATTCCCGATTCGTATATTAACACCGCATTGGGCGCATTCAGCATATTGGCCGCCATAATTCCCACCATGGGAAGTCCTGTACCGGCAAAGACGACATCATCGTTCAGTACCTCGTGAGCGATGGCGATAGCCATCAATTCCGGCAGAATAAATTCACCCGCTTTGGCTTTCTCATCGGGCATCTTGTCGATTAACTCCATCAATTCTTCCATTGTTTTAGCCATTTTCATTCCCCCCTTTCCTTTAATAGCCACTGCGAGCCACGGATAAAGGCATCTTCATCCTGGGTGCCGGGTTTTTTCCTCTCATCATCTTGGTGCTGTATCCAGTAGTGCTGTCCGCTTTGAGGGACAGCAGTTTCTTTGCACCGAGCTTAACAATAAATTCTTCCCAGTTCGTCGGACCAAAAACCCATTCATCGAGCCATTTTTTCAAATCTTCCACGTTTCTTGATGCTTTATCCATCTCCCTCATAAAGGGCGCGTCATAGTCATAATAGAAAGGGACACCGCTCGGGAAGGCTCCCCAGGGCACTTCCACAATGGCGTCAACAGTAAAGAAGGGAATCTGATTGGCTTCCGGATCCTTCCTCATCTCTGCCTCGGGAACGATCTCTTCAGCAGTGATCACAACTTTATCGCAGGCAAAGGCGATTTCCTTGTCAATGGTTCCGACGCCCCGCCACCTCGCCGTCCCTTTATCACCCACCTGAGATACGTGGATGATTGCCAGTTCCGGCCTCGCTGCGGGAAGAAGGACAACCTCTCCATCGCCAAAGAAGGGTTCTTCAATCTGGATGAATTTCTTCTTCGCAATTCTCGGGTTTTTACCATTCCTCAGACCCGCTTTCCCCAGTGCATCATAGTCCGGATTGTAGAGGTCCGATCCCAACGGTGCATAATAGGGAATGAAGGGCGCCCCGATAGCTCCGGCAAGGAATCTCATAGCCATCGAGCCGTGAGAGTAATCTTCAAGGATCATCTTTCCCGCCTTGTAAATCCTTTCCATATTGATGTCGAGTTTCCCCGCCATCTCGCCCCAGCCCATCCAGTCGGTTTCATAAATCTTAATAGCGCCGACTGTGTTAAGGAGCCATGTGCAGCAACTGCCATGCCTGTCGATAACATGCATGTCTTTGAATTTTTGTCTTACCACTTCCCAGGCAAAGGCCATCGGGTTTCTGTTAAATCCCGTAAACCCGCTGAAGGCAATCTGGATCCCGTTATGCATGTACTTCTTGACCGCTTCTTCAAGCGTCATAATTTCAGCTTTCTTAGCTTTCCCGCGAATTCTCGCCATAACTTTCTCCTTTCAAAATAAGATTACCAATTCGCATACCCCTCCTCGTTCACGGAAATAAAATCCGTGTGCATGGGCAGCATATGCTTAAATGCGAGGTAAAGGGGCATGTCAGCCCCTTTACCTCGACTCGAATTAATTAATGATGCTCAGCGTGAGTGTAGAAAGGCCACTTGTGGAAGAACCACTCGTTCCAGAGAAGAGGGATAATCCACCAGAAATTCCAGATGAGGGATTCACCATGGATGAACCTCGCAGCAATATCGTGCGCCATATGGTCATTGCCCAGTCCCCAATAGCCGAAGTTCATGTAGTAGTAACAAATGTAATTTATGACCGTCAGCACAAGGACACCGAAAGTTCTGAACCAAAAGCCGCCCCAGGAATCCACATTCTTCTGCGGGCACATATCATCGAAATAGTGGTGCCACTGCAGGAAAGGAATCAGGGTCATGCCGGCGATCTCCGCCGCATGTATCCACAGGAAACGCGCGGGGTTTCCCTTGTCCCCTGCGGGCAGATGGTGGATGACATCGTCCATGTTCGCCCAAAGCGGAATAAGTTTCAGACAAATCAGGGCTATAATATATCCAGCCACAACGGTTATACAAAAAGAAATTATACCTTTCCAAGGCTGAGGCAGCTTAATGAGCGTCCAGGGTTTCATGCGCCAGACGTTAGGCGTCATGAAGAGGATAATAATCATCCACTCCCACCAGCCAAAGACCCAATACACATGGGGAGTGCCACCCGATAGACCGACCCACCAGGGAGTGTTGAATCCAATAGAATTACCGAACATCTTGCCCCAGACCAGACCAAAGAAAGGAACGATAAGAACTACGTAGAAGAAAAGGGTAAGGAGACTGCACCAGCCTATCTCGGCGAGACCGGCTGCGGGCTGCTCAAGGTTGCTGGGACGGATCGGCCATTTACCAAAGTAGATCGTCACAAATGGATACGAGAAGAATCCGATCAGAACAAATCCCACGATAGCACTCTGCGCCAAGTGCGCTTTTTGCATTACCTCCAAGGTAATTATTTTCCCGTCGGGCAACACTATCGCCCCTGCGGCTGCCAGTGCATTAATATTGGATTGGCTCAAGAAATTGAACCCCATACCAAAAACCCGGTAAAAAATCACTTCGATAACGAACCATGTGAGGACCGCGTTCACAATGGTCATCGTAACGCCTCTGGCGACTGGCGACATCTTCTGAAAGGGCCAGTCACCCATAAACATGTGCTGCCATAACCCCACCAGAATCATCACGGCGAGTATCATAACCATCGGGTAAGGAAACCAACCTACGGGCCCACGAGGATCGCTCAAAAGATACCAGGTCAACCAACCGATCAAGAAAAAAGCTATGGTAGAAACTATGCCTGTCATGGGCTGACCCCAACGAGGCTTTAATTCTCCTGCCATAATGTAATCCTCCTTTTTTAGTTCCAATAGACTTTGTTAAATTCTTCCAGAATTCGTTTACCGGATCACAACTCTAATCTAACTTGATGATCACCTCCTCCCTTCATATTCAATAACACGTTTATAATTTCCCCACGACTGCCTAAATCCTCGCATTATATAAAATATGCTACTATAAATTGAAGAATGAACCACCTCGCCATTGGTCCGCCACTTTCATTCTATGGTGCCTTTTAATGCAGGTCATGGGGTATACTGTATTAACTATTGGTATCTGTTAAGGATATAAGTCTCTAAAACTGAAAAGGGTTAATTTGGGAGCTCTATGCTGCGATCAAATCTAACACCTTATATAGGTATAAATATGAAAAGACAATATTAAAAGATTTATAACTAATATTAAAAAATATTTAACTTTTCAGAAATTATGAAGATAGATAGGAACGAAGATTATGCTTTTTGGTTAAATTGAGTTTGCGCCGGATATGATAACGGTATACGTTGACTGCGCTTTCAGAGACGTTAAGAAGTGCCGCTATTTCTTTAGTTGTTTTTTCCTCCTTTATAAGATTGGCGATCTGCACCTCCCTGTTGGTAAGATTCAAGTACTTGACTGACAATTTTTGCGCAAAGGGTGATACGATTTCTTTTAGATTTGATTCGAGGACGTTGACATAGGATGAGCCCTTCAGATCTACGCGGCTTTTCAATTTATCAATATATGGCAGTATGAGCAGCTTCACGTTTGACAGCACCTTTTGTTCGAGCTCATTTTTATCCTCTTCTCTCTGCTTGAGCAGGACCCTTAAGGCCGCATTGAGGTCTTCAAGTTCACTTGTCTTTGCCTCAAGCTCAACCTCTCTTTTCTCCAGCATTTCCTCTGCCTGCTTGCGCTCCGTAATATCCCGGATCGATTCGATGGCGCCCACTATGCGCCCTTTGCTATCGTAAAGGGGACTTGCCTTTGCCCAGAGGAAGGCTCTCTTATCCTTCAAAGCAGGAACCCATGTCTCCACGATCAACTGGTCCTCCTCCTTTTTAAAAACAGAATAATAACTCCGCGCAGTTTTCTTGTCCGGTTTCAAGACAAGATCAATCAAGATAGGCCTTCGTACACCATAAAATGGCAAGGCATACTCAAAGTCACCTTTTCCCACCATGTCGTCAGCTTTAACTCCCGTCATTTCCTCTATGGCGCGATTCCATGCAATCACGTTCCCCTTCCGGTTAATCGCAAGTGTCGCGTCCGGCAAGAAATCAATAATATCCGATAACCTCCTCTCTGATTCCCGGAGCGCCTCTTCCGCCTGCTTGCGCTTCGTAATATCCTTTGAAACCACCGTTACGGCTATTGTCCTCCCCTCAGGGTCCTTAACGGGACTCAATGACCTGAGAAAGTATTTATCATCTCTTTCACTCTTGTGTTCATGCTGGACAGCCTGGCCCATTTTAAAAATACGGCTGATGATTTCCATGAATTCTCTGGCATCCTCTTCAGAATGGAATTCATCATATGATTTTCCTTCCACATCCCCTAAGGAAATGCCAAGCCGCGACAGGAATCCTTCGTTCATGAACAAATACCTGCAATCCTTGTCAACGAGATACATCACGTCAGTACTGGATGCGAGGGATCGGTATTTTTCCTCTGATTCCTGAAGCATTCTTTCCGCCTCTTTGCGCTCCGTAATGTCCCTGATCGACTCAATGGCGCCCACGATATCGCCTTTGCTATCATAAAGGGGACTGGCCTTTGCCCAGAGGAAGGCCTTTTTCCACTTCAAGAATGGCACCCATGTCTCTATAATAAGGAGATCTTTATTCTTTTCGAGAATAGAATAATAACTCCGTTCAATTTTCTTATCCGGCTTCAGTACCAGATCAGCCAAGATGGGCCTTCGTATGCCGTAAAAGGGCAACGCATATTCGTAGTCACCTTTCCCTAATATGTCGGCGGCTTTGACACCCGTCATTTCCTCTATGGCATGATTCCACGCAATAACCTTCCCTTTTAAGTCAATTGCAAGTGTCGCATCCGGCAGAAAATCAATAATATCCGCTAACCGTCTCTCTGATTCTCTTAGCGCCTCCTCCACCCTCCTGCGCTCGGTGACATCTATGGCATTTCCCAGGATTGCCGGCTTTCCGTTGTATTGGATGGGGGAGACTATCTGAATCACATACCTGATTGCGCCCTGTTTGGTTACCATTCTGAATTCATATGGCGAATAGTCTATGCCCTGGAGCATCTCGCGGGCTTTCTTCTTTGCCATCTCCTTGTCGTCGGGATGAACTATAATGCCGGAATCCTTGCCTACGAGCTCTTCTGCTGTGTATCCGGCATAAGCAATAGCACTTGTATTAATATAGCGAAATTTTCCATTTTGCACAATGAAGGCGGCAGCAAAGGATTTCTCCGTCAGGCTTCTGAAAAGCTGCTCGCTCTCGAGCAGCTTTACATCCACTTTCTGGCGCCCTGAAGATCTTCTGTCCGCCAATGATGTCTTCTGATTTGGACTCTCATTGGTTAATTTCTTGGACATCTACAATTCTCCTTTTCGGATATTGGAACTCGCCGAGAGGAAGATATCTATAACGCAGCCCCTTTAGCCAATGGGGCGAATTCCCAAGATTGTTTTTATACCACAAATCCGAAATGAAGACAACGTATCTATAAAAAATCAGACCCGTTTATTATTGACAATGCTCTGCCTCTCTTTTATACTTCGTTCTATCGATGAATCCTGACTTAGCGGAGTTATGCATGTATGGAATGCCAGAAAATTCATGGAGACGGAAATTTCAGGATTGACCGGCACGGATATGACACCGATGACACCGGGGCACGCGAGGATAGGGTTGATGTATCACCTGCCGGTACGGAGGGAATCTTTATCGATACAGAACGTCCTAAAGGTGACGGTGAAAAGAGATAAAGCGATTTAAACATTAGGTATCTTCAATACCCCGGAAATCAACGGACTCTGGGGTATTTTTTTAAGCCACAATTAAAATAATAAGGGGAAGTCAAATTTGAAAGTGGTTTTCTTAGGAACAAATGGGTGGTACGATACGCAAACGGGAAATACAATCTGTGTTCTTATAAGGACAACAGATTATGAGATTATTCTCGATGCCGGTAACGGCCTTTACAAACTGGACCGGTATATACATGAAGGGAATGGGAAGCCCGCCTACCTTTTCCTCAGCCATTTTCATCTTGATCACATCATAGGCTTGCATACACTGAATAAATTCAACTTCCGACAGGGTCTTAATATCTGCGGCCCCACCGGCACAAGAGATACTCTGCAAATATTTATCAATGACCCCTTCACGGCATCCATCTCGCGACTCCCCTTTTCAGTCAATATTTATGAATTGCCCGATGAAACTAATAAACTGCCATTCGTAGTGGAGGCCCGAGAACTCAGGCACCAGTCACTGACTTCAGGATACAGATTTGAAATAGAGGGAAAGGTCATCAGCTACTGCCCGGATACCGGTTTCTGTGAGAATGCCATCCACCTGGCCAGATCAGCAGATCTCCTGATAGCTGAATGTGCGTACAAAAGCGGCCAGTCCTCCGAAAGCTGGCCGCATCTGAACCCGGAGACTGCTGCAAGGATTGCCAGGGACGCCGGCGCAAGAAGCCTGGCACTCGTTCATTTCGACGCAGAAATATATAAGACATTAGGAGAAAGGAAAGAATCAGAAGCGGTAGCCCGAAAAATATTCAAGAATACCTTTATGACAGCCGATGATATGGAGATAGACTTATAGTAAGCTCTGCGCATTAAGGATTGGGGAGTGCTTTCATGGCGAAAACAATTTTGGTTGTTGATGATGAAGTGACAGTTCGCGATCTGCTCAAAGATACTTTTGTTATCGAGGGCTATGATGTGCGACTCGCAGAAGGAGCCGAGACAGCTTTTGAGATTTTGAAAGAAGAAGACATCGAGGTCATATTTCTTGATCTCAAGTTGTTCGGCATGAATGGCATAGAACTTTGCAGGCAGATCAGAAAAGACAACCCCATCGCTATCATCTTCGCAATGACCGGTTGGGCAGCGTTATATGATATTGAGGAATGCCGGGAGGCGGGATTCGACGACTTCTTCACAAAACCGGTGCGGACCGAAATGCTGTTAAAGGCCGTTGATGGGGCATTTGAAAGGCTCAATCGCTGGCGGCGACGAAATGTCTAAATTTTTATAAACGAATGCCTAATGTTATCAGGATGAAACTCGCAGATTCTGATGATAAAATATTGCATTATTGACGACATGAACATGATTTATTAACCCCAAAGACCTTTTAAAACTGACAGTTATTCCAGGGCAGGCGAAGCCGTTGCGGAAATCACTGCAATCCAGGTACCAATCAATAACCTGCAGAAGATAAGGTCTCCAGAATCCGTACTGCCTTACCCGGATTAGGATCTTCTTCGCCTGAACCAGCGGCTATTTTGTGGATATCCTGACACGCTGTCCCATGACCTGTTACATCGCAGTCTGCCACTTTTTTGTCTTCCAGCGCTGGTGGATCCAGAACCACTGGTCCGGATACTCCCGGACGACATCTTCGACAACCTTGGTGAAGCGCTGTGTATTCTCCAAAAGATCCTTCTCATAGTCCCCGGTTCGTGAAATCTCCACCAGGGGCTTGAGGATGAACTTGTACTTTCCCGATTTCTGAAGCGCCATAAACATGGGGAGTACCGGCGCCCCGGACCTCAGGGCCAGGACGGCAAGCCCCACACCTGTACATGCAGGGCGGCCAAAGAAATCAGACAAAGCCCCCCCTCCCGAGCGGCCACGTTCTGATCGCTCAGGATCCCAATGGGGTGGTTCTCCTCGAGCAGCTCAATGATCCGCTTGCCGGAGCCTCCTTTCATGACCATCACATTGCCGTTGATCGTCCGTACATATTCGACCATATTATCAAGTAAACTACCACCGACCTTGTCGGTGGCTTTCATGAAGGACGACAACTCCTGACAATGTCATTCGCTGTCGTCCCTCCATAATGCAAGCTGCTCTTCTCGCATTTGATCTTCTATTTGCTCTTTAACATATTTCTGAACGGTGGCGCTGTCAATTCCCACAGTGCTCACAAAATAGCCCCGGGCCCATATATGCAGCCCCCAATACTTTT
>Ga0209777_10001023_pt1 | contig 42556 bp, 42 predicted proteins | sample FrelakmetHBP12HB_FD_187147 | JGI IMG/M metagenome (GOLD analysis project Ga0209777, IMG submission 187147) | Freshwater lake sediment microbial communities from the University of Notre Dame, USA, for methane emissions studies -HBP12 HB (SPAdes)... | ecosystem: Environmental > Aquatic >...
CCTGAGTGATGTCTAAGGCTTGTTCGGTGTCATCGCAGGAAGGATACACGCAACTGGTGCTGGTCCCGTCCGTGGAGAGGAGAGTTATAGGGACATTGTTCGTTTGGCCCACGTTCGCGAAGTAGGTGGTCAGGTCAGCCAAATCGGTGCCGTAATACTCCAGCAACCCAACTGACTGGCCGGCGCCGGTGAGAGCCGTTCCACCGTAATACGCCGCCCTCATGTCGCTGCCCAAGAAAGAAGCCGAAGGGCCGGAGCCCGTCGTGGCGCTCGGCCTCGCATTCAGATCTCGATGGTGCAGGGCGGGACGCGGGAGCGAATAGTTGTCCAGCCCCGCGATGTGCCACAGCCGAACGTTCAGGCCCGGCATGGGCTCCCGATCCGGAGCGTAGAAGGTGCGGTTTTCCGTGGGGTGCTGGTAGACGCCCATGTTTATATGGAAGGCTGCCTCAACGCTCGCCACCGATCCCATGACATCCAAGTTCAGGCGATTGCGCGAAGTGCTCACCACCTGAAGGCCGCGCGCTTCCGCGAAATTGATCAGGGCGTTGTAGTCCTCCTGGCTGGGGCCAAACCTCGCGGTGAATTCCTCCACCGTGAGGAACTGGCGGTAATTCGCGCTGGAGGGATCGTAGACCTCCTTCAAGAAGTCATCTAACGCTGCCTGGTTGCGGAGCGGCAGAACAAGGACAAGACGCATGGTCTGCGTTCCGGGGAGGCGCCCGACGGACTTCGCCAGCCCATTGGATACCACTTCACGCCCATGACGCGTCAACGTAGGCAGTGACTGTGCATGGCAAACGATGTCCGCGGCCGACACGAGCGCGACGATGGTCAGCAAGGATTTGCATATTCTTCGCATTTGGATGTCACCTCTCGTCCAGTATCGGGAATTTGATTATTCAGGTGTCCGCCGGCTGTTAAGCCGGAATCTCCTTCTCTCACTTCAAGATAGGGCCCCGATTGAATGCCCATCCCGCCTCTGCTAATAGGATTGTAGAATGGTCTTTGCCTAAACCGTCCCCACCGCTGCGCAGCCTGCACGCATATCGCCGAAATTGTCACATATTCCACTTCGCGCTTGCAACACCTTTCGCTTGCCCCGACCCCCCAGAGGGACGGGTCCGGTACGGGCTTGACCACGTCTATTTCGGGGTTTCAATGACTCCCCGATTGCCTGGTAACAGGCCCCCGACCACTACTTGACGCAATGGACAACCTCAGCTCGAGCGCGAAGCGCAAGTGCTCGCCTCGCTTAATCATCCTAACATTGCCGCAATTTACGGTTTCGAAGATTCGGGGGGATTGCGCGCGTTGGTGATGGAGTTGGTGGAAGGGCCGACGCTGGCGGAGAGAATCCGGGGGGCCTTGTAGGGGCAGGGCTTGCCCTGCCCATCAGCATGGGCGCCCCACGGGGTGCCCCCACGAGTACGCCCCTGCAACTTGACCAAACTCTCCACGTCCCAAAGCAACTTGCGGAAGCACTTGAATACGCTCACGAATGTAGCGTCATTCGTCGCGCCCTGAAGCCCGCGAACGTGAAAGTCACCCACGATGGCGCGGTCAAGGTTCTGGATTTCGGGTTGGCCAAAGCGCTCGCTCCCGAGGTATCCGCAACCCATCTCGCCAACTCACCCACCACACAGTGTCGCGGCCACGCAAGCCGGAGTGATTTTAGGCACCGCAGCTTACATGAACCCCGAGCAAGCGAAAGGGAAGAACGTTGGCCGTCGCACGGACATCTCCGAGTCCCTCGCTGTCGTGCCGAGCGCAGCGAGGAATCTCGCACTGAAAACAAAGGCGTTGCGAGCTTTCCTTCGATTCGCTCAGGACAGGCTCTCGTCGTCCCCCGCCTGCGGGACTTCTCGGGATGACAGTCCGAGGCGTTTTCATCAACACTGCTAAAGTTCCCTCGCAGGTGGCCGATGAGTTGATCTGAGGCTGCGCTGCGACTGACGTGGCGCGGCGAGGGTTCGCGGTTGCGAGCTTACTGGGGGGGAGAAGAGCCTCAACACAGTGTGCCGGCAGATACTTTTCTCCGTGTTAAACCTCTTTTCCTCAGCTAGCCTACCTGCCATGAGCGGACAAACCAGGAAGGGCGCTGCCTGCGCCAAGGATGCCGACTCTGAACCAAGAACTCTCCTCTGCATTCCCATCATTCATACCCAAGCCGATATGGGAGCGTTAAGCGGGTCCATCGAGCGCCTGAAGATCAGAAGGTTGGGGAAAAATGGCTGGGAACGCAACCTGAATCTGATAAGCCAACTGTGGGCCCGGATCGAACAGACCATTGACGAACTGGCCTTACCCTACGAACGGCTTCGTGTCTATCAGGATGGGCTGCCGGTTTGTGGGCATGAGGTGGAGATTGTCACGGAGCTGGCAAACGCCGGAAGCCGGAACCATCGCCTGCTTCTTCGCTTAAGGGAAAAGGGAGCGACGATCATGGGCACGGAATCTTCCGAACTCCTTGTGGAGGAATACCAATTCGTCAAGGAGGAGTTCGCCTCCGGGAAACCGGGGGCCAGCCTTCGAGGTGAAGGGCCCCGAAGGGCGTTGAGGGACTCCTTGCTCAAGCGGCGGGATCAGTGCATCGCCAGCCGGATTAATGACACGCTCTGCGCGGGGGAAACGGGCCTCTTGTTCCTGGGAATGCTTCACTCCATACGCCCCTGGCTCGATAAGGATCTGCGGGTGATCCACCCCGTCGATCCGGCCCTCAATCAAGGAGAAAAAAGACCGTGAATTCCGTGGGAAGCAAGATTCTCATCGTGGACGATGACAAGAACATCTGCGTGCTTCTTTCCGAGTACATGGCCCATGAGGGGCTGACGCCCGTTGTGGCCCAAACCGGGGAAGCGGCCTTGGAGAAGGTCCGCTCCGAGCATCCGGACGCTCTGGTGGTGGATATGAGGCTGCCGGATATGGACGGGATGCGGGTCCTGGAAGCGGCTAAATCCCTGGACGAGGACCTTCCGGTTATTCTGATCACGGGCTACCCGGAGGTTCGAGGCGCCGTGGCGGCGATGAGGGCCGGCGCACACGATTACCTTGCGAAACCGTTCCGGCACCGCGATGTCCTGCGGGTCGTCTTTCGGGCGTTGAACGAAGGTGCCCTCAAACGCAAGGTTCGGCGGCTATCGAGCCAGCTTCAGAGCGAGTGTTCGCTGCGGGAATTAATGGGGCCGAGCGACAGCGTTCGGCGGCTGATATCCGATGTGACCCGGGTGGCCAAAACCAACTTCTGCGTGTTGATTTTCGGGGAGACCGGATCAGGAAAAGAGCTGGCGGCACAGGCCATCCATCAACTCAGCCCTCGAAGCGCAGCTCCCTTCATGGCCGTGGATTGCGGGGCCATTCCGGAGACGCTCTTGGAAAGCGAGCTGTTCGGACACGAAAAGGGAGCGTACACCGGCGCGGACAAGCAGAGGATCGGCAGATTCGAAATGGCTCGCGCCGGGACACTCTTCTTGGACGAAATCTCGAACCTGCCTTTGGGTTCCCAGGCCAAGTTGCTCCGGGTGCTTCAAGAGAAGAGAGTCTACCGCATCGGTGGCTCGCACCCCGTCAGTGTGGATGTCCGAGTTCTGGCGGCCAGTAACCAGGACTTGCATCGCCTGGGGGAGTCGGGCTCATTTCGCCGCGACGTCTATTTTCGGTTGAACGAGTTCACCATCTGGGTCCCGCCTCTGCGCGAGCGTCAGGAGGACATTCTGTATCTGGCCAAACGGTTCGTGGACCTTACCAACCTCGAGTTGCAGAAGAAAGTGAAGGGTTTTGCACAAGCGGCAGTGGATGCGTTGCTTGCCTATCAATGGCCCGGGAACGTTCGCGAACTCCGTTCGGCGATTCGCCGGGCGGTGCTCCTGGCAGACGACACGATCACCGAGCAGCACTTGGGCATGGAGTCGGAAGCCTCCAAAAAGTATCCTCCGGGCCTGGCAGGCGACCCAGCCACGCCGGACCTGCCTCCGGCAGGGCTTCCCCTGAGAGAAATAACCCATCGTAAGATTGTCGCCATGGAGCGAGAAATCCTCGCACACGTGCTGCGAGAAACCGGAGGCAATAAGGCTAAAGCGGCCCGTATGCTTCATATCGATTACAAGACCATTCATTCAAAAATCAGGCGGTACGGTATTTCGGCCGACTGAAAGAAATGAGGCGTGTCATGACAGAAAAAAAAAGAGGCAGCATCCCGCACGGCGGGGCGGAAGGAAGCGTGGGAGGCATATTTAAAGGGCTGGCAAACCTGGTGGAGAAACTGGGTGAACTGGCCGAAACAGGGCAAGAGCTCTCGAAGACAGGAGAAATTCGCGGGTCCGGAAGGGAGCTGAAAGGCGTCTACGGATTTAGCGTCAAGGTCGGGCTGGGAGACGAGGGGCCCCGCATCGAGCCCTTTGGAAACATCCGACGGGACACGAAATCAGGACGAACCGAGGTTCAGGAGGTGCGCGAGCCCATGGTTGATGTCTTCGAGGAAGACGAACACCTGCTGGTCTTGGCGGAGTTGCCCGGCATCAGTAAGGAAGACGTGCAGATTGACCTCGAAGACGACGTCTTGACCCTCTCCGCTGCGCGAGGGGATAAGAAGTACCGCAAGGAGGTTCTCTTGCCCCGAAGCGTTACCAAGGAAAAGATGCAAGTGGCGTGCAACAACGGGATTCTGGAGATCAAGTTCCCTGCTTAGCACGGCCATCCTAGCCGTGCGCGGGGCAGGATGCCCCTAAGCAAGCGACAGGGGAGGAAAAACCATCGAAGCCGAAATGAAGTTGCTCAAGCTCAAAGTCAGCGAAGCGCTCAGCAAGGACGTGGCCCACGCCTACGCCCGCATGGGACCGGAGGATCTCGCGAAAATGCAAGTGGAGGTGGGCGACATCGTCGAGGTGGCGGGTAAAGGCAGGACGGTGTGCAAGGCGATGCCCGCCTACAAGGAGTTGCGGGGTCAGTCCAGGGTCCAACTCGACGGAATCACCCGTGAGAACGCTGGGACAGGGTTGGATGAGTTCGTTCAGGTGGGCAAAATCGCTTGCCCACCGGCCGAGCGCGTTGTGCTGGCCCCGGTGAATTTCACTCCTTCCGAGCGCGATCTGGACTATATCGGCAGCCGCCTGGATGGTCTGCCGATCCTGGCCGACAACCGCATCCGGGTCATCCTCTTTGGAGCGCGTTGGGCGGATTTCAAAGTAGAAAGCACTTCGCCGCGGGGCCCCGTGCTCATCAACCCCACCACCCAGTTGGTGATCTCCAAGGCGGCTCAGCCCGAGGAAGTGGCTGCTCGCGAGATATCCTACGAGGACATCGGCGGGTTGAAGCCCCAGCTCCTGCGCATCCGAGAAATGATTGAACTGCCCCTGCGATATCCGGAGGTGTTCGAGCGCCTGGGGATCGATGCACCCAAAGGAGTGCTGCTGCACGGACCGCCCGGGTGTGGCAAGACTCTGATTGCCCGTGCGATTGCCCATGAAACCCAGGCGAACTTCTATGCCGTCAGTGGGCCCGAAATCATTCACAAGTTCTACGGAGAAAGTGAAGCCCACTTGCGCAAGATCTTTGAGGAAGGGAGTCGCAAGGCCCCGAGCATCATCTTCCTGGATGAGATCGACGCGATTGCGCCGCGACGGGAGCAGGTGGTGGGCGAGGTCGAGAAGCGCGTCGTCGCCCAGCTTCTGGCGTTGATGGACGGATTAGCCAAGCGGCGGAAGGTCATCGTCATTGCGGCGACCAACCTGCCTAATGTGCTCGATCCGGCTCTACGGCGCCCCGGGCGGTTTGACCGAGAGATTAGCATCCCCATTCCGGATCGAAACGGACGCCGGGAGATCCTGGAGATCCATAGCCGGGGCATGCCTCTGGCCGAAAAGGTAGACCTGAATCACTTGGGGGAGATCACTCACGGTTTTGTGGGGGCCGACCTGGAAGCGCTTTGCCGGGAAGCGGCGATGATTTGCCTGCGGCGTATCATGCCGGACGTGGACTTCGGCTTGGCGCGAATTCCTTACGACCAACTGGGCAAGCTCGAGGTGCACATGGAGGATTTCCTGGACGCCCTCCGTGATATCGAGCCCTCGGCACTGCGCGAAGTCTTTGTCGAAGTTCCCGATGTGCGCTGGCAGGATGTGGGCGGTCTGGCCGGAATCAAGCAACGCCTTGTGGAAGCCGTCGAGTGGCCGCTCCAACACCCTCAGCTCTTCACCCAGGCGGGGATCCGGCCGCCCAAGGGCATTTTGTTGTCGGGCCCGCCCGGGTGTGGGAAGACCCTGCTCGCCAAAGCCATCGCCAGCGAGACCCAGGTGAATTTCATCTCCGTCAAAGGGCCGGAATTGCTCTCCCGGTATGTGGGGGAATCCGAACGAGCGGTGCGGGAGGTCTTTCGCAAGGCGCGTCAGGCCGCCCCCTGCATTGTCTTCTTTGATGAGATCGACGCACTGGTGCCCAGTCGCGGCGCGGGCACGGCCGACTCTCACGTTGCAGAGCGCGTGTTGAGTCAGTTTCTCGCCGAGCTCGACGGGGTGGAAGAGCTGAAGGGAGTGCTGGTCCTCGGCGCGACGAACCGGTCCGACTTGCTTGATCCCGCGATTCTCAGGCCGGGCCGGTTTGACGAAAGGGTGGAAATTCCGGCTCCCGACGAGAGCGGGCGCAACGAGATCTTTGCGATCCATCTCCAAAACAAACCTCTCGGCGGAGGGATTAGCGTCAAGGATTTGGCATCCCGAAGCTCGGGACTGAGTGGCGCCGATATCAGTTCGGTTTGCACTCATGCTGCCCGGAGCGCTGTCCGGCGCGCGGTTCTGGCGGGCGAAAAAGCCCAGGGCCGTGTGACCATCGAGGCGGCCGACCTGAACGGGGCGCTGGAGGAGATTCTGAAAAGGGAGGGTGAACAGTAGTTGGAAACAGACCAGAAGGCGCTCTATCTTTTTTGCTTTGTACGCGCGGACCTTGTCGGGCAGATCGAGGGCCCGGGTGAGGATAGCCACCACCCACTTCGCCTCCTTCGCCACTTCCCCGATCTCGGTGCTGTTGTCAGTGAGGTGCCGCGGGAAGATTTCTGCGGTCCGGGGTCAGAAGTCCGAATGCAGGACTTGGCTTGGGTGGGGCCACGAGCGCTCCATCACGAGGCGGTGGTGGAGCAGGTGATGCGTGATTCCCCCGTTCTGCCCGTCCGCTTCGGAACTCTTTTCTCGTCGCAGGAAAGTCTGGCGGAATTTCTGGATTTGCATCACCAGACCATTCTGCGGTTTCTCGAGCAGGTATCCGGTCAAGACGAATGGTCGGTCAAGGGCTTGCTTGACCGGCGACAGGCCGCACAGGCGCTGATCTCCGCAACCCTGGCTGCACGACAGGAGCAGCTCGCCACGCTCGCCCCCGGTAGACGCTACTTCGAGGAGCAGCGGACTCGGGCAGCGACGGAGAGGGAATTGAGCCTTTGGCTGAAGGAAACCTGCCGGCAAGTGGCCGGCGGCCTCATCAGGCAGGCATCGAGTTTCTGCGAATGCCCGGTGGTGCTTCGCGAGACCGCTGAAAGTGGCGTTGAGCTTGTGTTGAACTGGGCCTTTCTGCTCCCCAGAAGTGCGACCACGGCGTTTCGTGCGCAGATCGGTGAGCTGAATGCCCATCACGCGCGGAGAGGGCTGACTCTCGAACTGTCAGGACCTTGGCCGCCTTATCGCTTTGTACCCCCGCTGGCGATGGAAGGCGCCCCGTGAGCTATCTGCTCTACTGCATCTTCAGCAGCCCCGCGCAGCTAAGTCTTCAAGCACCTCCCGGCGTAGCAGGAAAGCCGGTGTTCGTAGTGGCTCAGAGGGGTCTGAGTGCTGCCCTTTCTGAGCTTTCGGAATCGGATTTGGCTCCTGATATCTTACAAGCTCTCGACTACGAGAGGGTTGTTGAAGCCTTCTATCGCGCGATGACCGTGATCCCCATGAGGTACGGGTGTCAGGTCGCCGACGCATCCGAGGCCGCCGGCTTGCTGGAAAAACGCCGGGAGGAATATGAAACTCTTCTCCGCGAACTCGCGGGGGTGGGGGAAATGGGCATTCATGTTCTCCCCAACGGCTCCACAGCCGGCCCGGAGCAGGATTTAACGCCCTTGCCACCACCTCCCCATTCCAGTGTGTCCGGCACAGCTTACCTTGCGGCAAAGCGTCAGCGTTATCTCTGCCTGGATCGGGCAGCCCTGGACCAGCGCAGGTCAGTCGAGGGCTTGTGTAATTCCTTGTCTGGCCTCTACGTTCGACGCAAGGTGGAATTGCCTGACTCGACCCGGAGCCGCCTCCTGTCTTTGTATTTCCTTGTGCCCCGAAGTTCCCTCGACTCGTTTCGCCAAGCCGCTCGTCAACTCCGCTCGCAGCTGTCTCTCAAGCTGCTCTTGAGCGGCCCCTGGCCGCCCTACAGCTTCGTCGATAGGGATGACATACCCTGCAACTAGCGCCTGCACTCTATGGAGTGAGTTCCTTAATCGTCAGGATTGGGTACAAGAGCCCTCCCCCGCCCTGAGACGTTCCTCTTTCGATTCAAGGCGTTCGGCAAATCCGCCGATCAGTGTGAGGGGCGGCACGAGTTCTGCTCTTAGAGAGGGTGGAGCAAGTCTCGCCGCGCGAGGCATGCCCAATCCGAAACTTGGGTAGTCTTTATACCCGGAAGGAGAACGGCCATGGCAAAGGTCCAAAAGTCGACCGACTCATCGAGCCTGGCAGAAGTTGTCGATCGGATTCTCGATAAGGGGATCGTGATTGACGCCTGGGCGAAGGTGTCGCTGGTCGGGATCGAGTTGCTGTCGGTCGAGGCCCGCGTCGTGATCGCCTCGGTCGAGACCTACCTGAAGTACGCCGAGGCTATCGGTCTGACGGCCACCGCTGCGGCTCCCGCCTAAGGCTGGGTTGGGGACCGACCGCTGCTGAGTGGAGGGCCATTCGGTGACCCTCCGCTTGGCAGATGGAGCAGGCGCGGGAAGCAGAAAAAATCAAAGGAGGACCACGATGGGCAGATTGTTGGACGATATGACTCGATTGACACGGGAGATCCAGGCGCTGCACGGAAACTTCCGAGCCTTCCGAAAGGAACTCGCGGAGGGCAACAAAGACCTCCAGATGGATGTTTTTGAAATGCGCGCCGACCTGGCGGCCGCACAGGCTCGAGCGGCGGAGGGAGGTAGGGAAGACCGGCTGGCTTTCATGAAGAACCTCAGACGTACGATCGGCGAGCAGCGACGGGAGATGAGGGCAGATCTTGCCGGCGCGCACCGCGCATGGGCAGGCCCCGGAACACGCCCTCATGCTTGACTCCGTCTACCGGTGCGGGAGCGAGGGGTACGGGGCGGGCAAGAGAGCGTAGCAGACCGGTGATCGATAGCCTCTCAAACAGGAAGGAGAATGGTTATGGGTATGCTGACCCATGAGCTGACACAGTTACGAAATGAGATCCTGGCTTTGCGCAGCGCTCGCCAGGGGTTGATCCAGGATTTGGAATTGGAGACCCGGGGCCGGCGGGCCGACATTTCGCAGACGCTCGCCCGCTTTTCCAAAGGCTTTGCCAGCGTCGCCAAGAGAGCGAAAGCCGATCGGTGTGGCTCCATTTTGGACTTGAAGCGCTCGGTCAGCGGCCTGCTGACCGGCGTGCGCTCAGACCTCCGAGGTGTTCGACAAACCTGGCTGGCTTTGGGCCCGCCCTCGCCCGAGACTGCTGAAATGCTGGAAGACCCAATACGCCCGGAGACGGTGGCGGACGCAGAAGGCGGGCGGAGCCAAACGCCGGGCGCACAGCCGCGTGTTTCTGCCGGCGGGCAGAAGGCCGGGCGGAAGAAACGAAAACACTAAGCCCACCGCCTGGGTGCGGGTAAGGTGACCACTGCGCCGAAGAGATCAAACAAGGGGATAAAGCGAATGAATGGCGAGGATGCGGAGCTTATTGCAGTAGCCGGCGAAATGACCCAACCCCAAGGACAGAGCGTGGTGCCGGAGCCGAGCAAGGAATTCGTCTTGACCCCGCAGATTCAGGCTTTGACGGAGCGGGCGCTGAGCTATTTGAGCGTCGGATACGCATTGCATTTTGCGGGCCCGGCTGGGACCGGGAAGACGACCTTAGCCCTGCACCTTGCCGCCCAGCTCGGCCGGCCCGTCGTCCTCATCCACGGCGACGATGAGTTCGGCAGCTCCGACCTGATTGGCAAGGACTCCGGCTACCGTAAGTTCAAGCTGGTTGATAATTACATCCACTCGGTGATGAGAAGTGAAGAGAGCATGAGCACGCTTTGGGAGGACCACCGGCTGACTACCGCCTGCCTGAACGGATACACGTTGATTTACGATGAATTCAATCGTTCCAGGCCGGAGGCGAACAACGTACTCCTCAGCATCCTGGAAGGCAAGATTCTCAACTTGCCCAGCCAGCGCCGAAACGGCGAAGGGCACTTGCGCGTCCACGAGAACTTCCGAGCGGTCCTGACGTCGAACCCTGAAGAGTACGCCGGCGTCCACAAAACCCAGGACGCGCTGATGGACCGGTTGATCACGATCAGTCTGGGGCATTTCGATCGCGAAACGGAGATTCAGATTACGAAGGCGAAATCGGGACTCCCGCGCGTCGACGCAGAAAGGATCGTGGATATCGTCAGGGAACTTCGCTCGGTGGGTGTTAACAACCATCGCCCCACCATCCGGGCCTGCATCGCTATCGCCAGGATCCTCTCCCATTGTCACAGCCAAACTCGCATCGGGGACCCCGTCTTTGGTTGGGTCTGCCGTGACGTGCTCAAGACGGACACGGCCAAGGTTACTCACGACGGCCAATCTCTAATGCTGCAGAAGGTGGAGGAGGCCATCGCGAAAGTGTGCGGAAACCACGTGCGGCGGCCGAAGGAGCGTCGCCGGAGCGCTGCGGCGTGAAGGGGGAGTTACCCATGCCAATACCACTGCGGGGTCTGAGAACCATTCATACTTTGGCTGGCCGAGTGGACCGCCTCTTTGTACCCCACCGGGCGCATCTGCAAATCATGTGCTTGGAAATCGAAAAGGGCCGGCGCGTCGCGGAAAGGACGACTGCTGCACGGCGGGTGGCAGAGCTTGATGCGCGTCTGCGCGAGATCGAGGCTCAAGAGGCAGCCCTTTTCGAGCGCCTGACCGAGCGAAACAAAGGGAACCGTGCCGATCTGCCCGGGACCGGAGTAAGGGGAATACCCCGGCGCACTGCCGGCGCGTTTCGGATCAGATACTAGGGCGAGGTGAGGCGGCGTGGCCGGCGAAGGGGTCGGTCACCGCGAACCGTTGAAATCTCCGCAGCGAACGAGGAGAAATGATCCTGGAAAGCGAAAAGGAATTCCGGCAGGCAGTGCAGGTCGCCGTGGCCACGGTACTGGCTTGCTGGGGTTTTCCACTACTCGCACTCTTGCTCGTGCTTCTTATCGTGCCGTGGCGGCCCGTCTACCACATGGCCGCGCGTCTGGGGGGAGTCATCCTGGAAATCAAGGCTTGGAGAATGGCCCGGAGGGCGATGAGGAAGCTCGACGAGGAGCCAGTGCATGTCACTTAGCCCGGGCATGCGCTCGGTCGCGGCTGGCGCGCGAGTTTCCACCACCGTTGTCGAGTGAGGACTCGGAGGATAAGATATGAGAATCAACTGTCTGGGCTGCGGGCACAAGGTGGATCTGGACGACGCCTACGACGACTACGAGGGTCCGGTTAAGTGCTTTGCGTGCAGAGCGATCCTTGAGATCCGCACGGAACAGGGCAGCATCAAAGCGGTCAAGCAAGTGGATATCGTCCAGCACCCTTCGGCCGAGGAGGTCTTCGAGCGCGTTCTCAACCCGATGAAGGAGGTTGCCTAGGGGGCGGGGGCTGGGGGGCCTCGTCGCATCGGGTAAAGGAGAGGGAGGAAACAGACGATAGATATCCTGGGAGATCGAGTCTGTGAAAGGAGCGAGGGGGCCTTGGGCGGAGAAAATCCAGGAGGAAGAGTTTCCCGCGGGGATCGACAAGAACCCGAACTCATGGATTGCAACCACGCTCACGCCTCCCGAACCTTGCTTACCCGTATCTCGGGGCTCCATACCTCGGGCCGCACTGCGGACGAAATCGCCACGCAGGTGCTGACCACCGGGCTCGAAAACGCCATGTTCCGTGCTGCGATGCTGGTCGAGATTATTCTCCACCAAGCCAGCCTCCGTACGGAGGAGAAACATCGGTGAGTATTGCCCACACTTCGATGGTGAAATCGGCTGAGAAGCGCCTGCCGAGTGAAGCTAACGCCGGGGGCAGGACGTACGTTTACGCGATTATTGGCGATCCGCAGGAGCGGATTTATGGGGACTTCGGCATCGATGGACGAAACGTGTACTCGATCCCGGCGGGACGAGTGACGGCCGTCGTGAGCGACGTTTCCGGTGAGAAGATACGCCCGGAACGCGCCCATCTTGCTGCCCACCAGGGGGTCCTCAAGAAACTGATGGCGGAGAGCACTCCGCTACCCACCTCTTTCGGGATCGTCGCGGACAGCCCGCAGGCCGTTCGAAGTATGCTGACCCGCAATCAGCATGAGCTGCTGCAGCAACTTCGGCGTGTGGCGGGCAAAGTCGAGATGGGGTTGCGAGTCACCTGGGAGGTACCCAACATCTTCGAATATTTCGTGAACACGCATTCGGAACTGAGGCTCGCCCGCGACCAGTTATTGGGAGGCCACCGCGAACCGACGCAGGAGCAGAAGATCGAAGTTGGGAGGGCGTTCGACCGGGTTCTCAATGAGGACCGGGAGACCTACGCCGACAGGGTGGAAGCGGCCTTGGTGCCCCACTGTTCGGAGATCGAACGAAAGAAATGCCGCAACGAACGCGAAGTGATGAATCTTGCTTGCCTGGTCGAGCGCGGGGCGCTCTCGCAGTTCGAGAGCGGTGTCTTCGAGGCGGCACAGCAGTTTGATAATAACTTCGCCTTCGATTTCAACGGTCCGTGGGCGCCTCACAACTTTGTCGAAATCGACCTCCGGCTGTAGGGCCGGACGGAGGTGAGGACATCATGCTGCTTGTCGACGATCTTCTGGTGTTCCCGGTCCGCAGCGTCCTCTGGATCTTTCGCCAGATCCACAACGCCGCCCAGGAGGAGCTTGCCACTGAGTCCGAGACCATCAGCGCCGAGCTGAGGGATCTCTACATGAGGCTGGAGACCGGCAGAATCTCCGAGCAAGAATTTGAGGGAGGAGAAAAGGTCTTGCTCGAACGCCTGGACAGAGTTCAAACACGCACCAGGAGCGTGGATGCGGGCGAGGGCGAAGAGGAAGAACGGGACCAAAGGGTAGAGAGAAAGATTGCGTGAGGGGCGTATTCGGTGCGCCGGGAACATGCCAGTCCCATCGTTTTTGGAATGCCGCGGCCTGCAACTGCTTATCTTCGGCGGAAAAGGCGGCGTCGGGAAGACAACCTGTGCCAGCGCGACAGCGCTCCAATGGGCCAAACGCTCAGCCCAGTCCTCGTTTCTCCTGATCTCCACTGACCCCGCTCACTCCCTCGCCGATAGCCTGGGAGATTTGATCCCCCCCGCCAATTTAAAAGTCTCCGAACTGGATGCGCGGCAATACCTCGCGGACTTCAAACAGAAACACAGCGATAAACTCCGGAAAATCGCCTCTCGCGGGACCTTCCTCGCTGACGATGAGATCAGCCGCTTCCTGGACCTCTCCTTGCCGGGCTTGGATGAACTCATGGCATTTTTGGAGGTCTCCGCGTGGACGGAGAATCGCAATTACGATTGTATTATCGTGGACACCGCCCCCAGCGGCCACGCGCTCCGCTTGCTCGCCATGCCGGAATTCCTTCAGAGGTGGCTTGCGATGCTGGAAACCCTGCTGGCCAAGCATCGCTACATGAAGTGGGTTTTCTCCCGCTCCAGGGACCGCGACGACCTGGATGCCTTCCTCGAAGGGCTGAGCGGCTCGGTGAAACGCATGGAAGAATTGCTCCGCGACCCGGCGCGGTGCCGGTTTGTTCCCGTGATGCTCGCCGAGGCGATGAGCCTTCGCGAGACCGCCTCGATCGTGAAAGAAGTAAGCCGCCTCAAGCTGCCGTTGACCGATATCGTGGTCAACAGGCTCTACCCGGATAATGCCTGCGCGGTTTGCCAGGACGAACGAGTTCGCCAGGTCCGGGAACTGCAGAAACTTTCCCGCGATACCCAGTTATCCAGGTTTGCCCTTTGGGGGATCCCGCTTTTTCCGGAGGAGGTCCGTGGCGGGAAATCTCTCGAGTTGTTTTGGCATCAGGTCGTGCCCATTACTCGGGCTGTCCCCGCAGCGAGCGAAATGCGAAATGCGCCGGCCCCCAGGGTTGAGCCGGCAGCCAGAGAGCCTTTGCCGGAAACGGCACTTCTGATCTTTGCGGGCAAAGGGGGTGTCGGGAAGACCACTCTGGCTTGCGCCACGGCCCTGCATTTGGCGAGAACCTCTTCCCGGAAGAATGTCCTTTTGTTCTCCTCAGGGCCTGCACACTCATTATCAAGCTGCCTGGAGATACCGATTGACTCCCGCCCGAAGACCGTCATCTCCGGCCTCACTGCTCTGGAGATCGATTCGGAGGCGGAGTTTGCTGCTCTGAAAAAACAGTACGCGGGGGACGTCGAGCAATTCCTCGAATCGGTTTCGAGCAATTTCGATTTGCGCTTCGACCGCGAGGTGCTCGAGAGGATTCTCGATCTCTCCCCTCCCGGTCTGGATGAGGTGATGGCGCTGACGCGTGTCATGGCTCTGCTCGCCTCGGGTAGCTACGACCTTCTGGTGCTCGACTCCGCAGCGACGGGGCACCTGATTCGGCTGCTCGAGCTCCCGGAAATCATCGATCAGTGGCTGAAGGTCTTCTTCGACCTCTTCCTGAAGTACCGGCAAATCTTTCGACTGACGAAGTTTTCTGAGGAGTTGGTGACGATTTCGAAGAACCTCAAGAAATTGCGCGTCCTGTTGAGCCATCCAGCCAGGACCTGGCTCTATGCCGTCAGCATTCCCACCGATATGGCCTTTGAGGAAACGCGGGACTTGGTGACGGCCTGCGAGCACTTGCGCATCAGTGTGGCTGGACTGTTTCTTAATCTCGTCACGCCGCCCAGTGATTGCGAGCTGTGCTCGGCCCTGTATCGGAGGGAGTCTCTGCAGCGCAAAAAGTTCGAGCGGTGTTTTTCGCCCCGCGAGGTCACCGTGGTCTATCGTGGCGGGGAGATCCGGGGGCTGCGCCGGCTAGAGAGCCTGGGAATGGGGCTTTGGCAGAGCGCCCGCGTGGAAGCGAGAGCCTATGTCTCATGAAAGCGAGTCAGAAAACGGCGCACCGGCAATCCCAGAACTCGTGCTGGATGACGACCAGCGGGTCTCCTTGTGCGAGGTGCTCGACCGGGTGCTGAACAAGGGCGCCGTGGTGGTCGGGGAGGCCACCATCTCGGTTGCGAATATCGACCTCATCTATCTGGGGCTGCAGGTTGTGCTCACCTCCATCGAGACCGCGCGCCGAGCCTCTCGCCGGGCGCCGGTGGCGTTGGGCGCAGGCGCGGGCATCGTGAAGGAGAACTGAGATGGATTTGCCGGAGCGGGCACGGGTCGAGTCTGAAGCCCTGGGGGATTTCGCCAGAGTGATGGAGGTAGGTGCCTCAACGCAACTTCGCGGTGTGCCGCGTTGGCGGGAGCAGCCCAGGAGCACCGCCCGCCTGAACCTTGATGCGAATACCCCCAAGAACGGGCTCGGGCAACTCGTGCTGACGCTGGTCAAGCTCCTCCACGAATTGCTCGAGCGTCAAGCCATCCGCCGCATCGAGGCTGGCTCCCTGAGCGAAGCGCAGGTTGAAAGGGTCGGCCTAACCCTGATGAAGCAATCCCAGGAAATCGAACGGCTCCGGAGGGAATTTGGCCTGGAAGAGGAGGATCTGAACCTGGACCTCGGCCCCCTCGGAAAGGTCCTCTCGTAAGGAGATCTCATGGCGCAGCAACGCAACTTGTCACACGCGGTGGAATCTTCCACTTTGGCGGACGTCTTGGAGCGTGTGTTGGACAAAGGGATCGTCATCGCGGGCGATATCAGGGTGAAATTAGTCGATATCGAGCTCCTGTCCATCCAGCTCCGCTTGGTCATCTGCTCGGTCGATAAGGCGAAGGAGATGGGCATGGACTGGTGGGTGAACAACCCAATATTTCGCCGGGGAGAAGATCACGAAGCGCTGTCGAGTTCCCTCGCCAGCATCGCGGAAAGGATGACAAGACTGGAGGAATCCCTCACAAAAGAGGGGCCGCGCGCCGGCGAGCTCGTTTCCCCTTCGCAGGGAGTCGACGTGTCCTGAACGGCCTCACCTCGGCGCATTCGAGGATGTAGCAGAACCAGCCCTTCGACTTGCTCATTGCGGATTCGCTCAGGGCATTCCGCCTGCGGCGAAATGGCGGAGAGGGTGGGATTCGAACCCACGTGCCCGCTTTTGGCAGGCAAGACGCTTTCGAGGCGCCCCCGTTATGACCGCTTCGGTACCTCTCCGCGCGGACTGAAAATCGAAAAGCGAAAATCGAAAAGCGAAAATGGAAACTGGAAATTGGAACCTGGAAATTTGAAACAAGATACTGGAAAATCGCTTGCGACCCCCATTCCCGTTTGCGGCCTACTGTCTACTGTGTGTTCCCCACTTCCTACTTCCTACTTCCTACTTCCTACTTCCTACTTCCTACTTCCTCTTCTCCTTGCCTGGAAGAAATCTTTCAATACCCGAGCGCAATCTGCCGCCAGCACTCCCGGCACCACCTCAAGCTGGTGATTGAGTTTCGGGTGGTTAAGGACTGTCAGAGCGGAGCCGCCCGCGCCCGCTTTCGGGTCGCTTGCTCCATATAGCAGGCGTCGCAAGCGCGCCTGGATGATGGCGCCGGCGCACATCGCGCACGGTTCAATTGTAACATACAGGTCGCAGCCCGGAAGGCGGTAGTTCCCCAGCTTTCTGGCGGCGCGACGCAAGGCGAGGATTTCGGCGTGCGCCGTCGGATCTTTCAGACGGATGGGACGATTGTGAGCTCGCGAGAGCACCCGCCCATCCCGCACGACGACCGCGCCTACGGGAACCTCCTGCTCGCGGGCCGCGCGTTGGGCCTCAGCAAGAGCACGACGCATGAAAACGGCGTCTTGCGAGCTACCGCGCGCAGCCCCGACCTTGCGACGCATTCCCATATCGTAGCACGTAGGATCCTTTCACACCCTATGCACTTGCCAGTCGATGATAAGCCAGAACCTCGGGGTGGCGGGTTTGCCTCGCCAAAGCTGGGCATAGTGCTGCCTATAGCGGCCGAAATGCCTGAGCTTCCCGTGCAGGAGGAATTCTGGTTGCGCCGGGCTCGCGACTGGTGTTTTAATTCGGCTACCAAATCGTAAGTGAGGAGAAGGCACTGCTATGATGAATCGACGAAATTTCCTACGCAATTCGGCCCTGGGTCTGGCGGCGGCGGGTGCGGCCACGCGAGGCTCGGGAGACCTATTTGCCAACCCCTTTAGCAAACCCGTTGGGGTGCAGCTCTACACGGTGCGGGACGATCTTCAGAAAGACGTCAGCGGCACGATCAAGAAAGTGGCGGCCATCGGCTACAAGGAAGTCGAGATCTATGACCTCTACGGCATGACCGCGAAGCAGTTTGGACAGATTCTCAAGGATAACGGCCTGACGGCGCCCAGCGGCCATTACATGACGAGGAACATCCGGAACACCTGGGAGAAGGACATCGCCAACGCCAAAGAACTGGGGATAAAGTACATGGTGAACGCCATCCTGGACCCCGAGGAGCGCAAGTCGTTTGATGATTATAAGCGGCTGGCGGAACTCTTCACCAAGGCGGCCGAGCAGACCCAGAAAGCCGGGATCCAGTACTGCTACCATAATCACAATTTTGAATTCAAGAAGTACGGCGACACCACCGCCTACGACTACTTGCTGAAGACGATGGATCCCAAGCTGGTGAAGTATGAGATGGATTGCTTCTGGGTGATCCACGCCGGCCAGGACCCGGTCGCGCTTTTTAAGAAACATCCCGGACGCTTCCCCCTGCTCCACATCAAGGATATGAAAGACAAGCCCGCGCCAGTGCAGGAGTTTGACGCCAAGTTGGGCCTCTTCGCGGAGGTCGGGCAGGGCACCATCGACTGGAAGCCAATCTTCGCCGCCGCTCCGACTGGCGGGATGAAACACTACTACGTCGAGGAGGACTACTGCGAGCGGGCGCCACTTGATAGCATCAAGATGAGCTACGAGTACCTGCATAAGCTGACGGTGTAGGGGGGCTGGAAAACGAAAGTCAAAAGTCAAAGGTCAAATGTCAAAGGTCGAACGTACAGTCGGCAGTTCATAGTTGACAATCCACAGTGGAAACTCCAAGGCTGGAGCGGGCTCTCGGCTGCCGACTGTTCTTCCCAAGGAGGTCCCCGTGCTTAGCCGACGTCATTTTCTGCGCAAGACAGCGCTGGGGGTTACCGCGCTTGCGGCGAGCGCAGGCGGGCCGGAATGGCTCTCCGCCAATCCTTACGGGCTCCCCGTTGGCCTCCAGGTGTACACGGTAAGAGACGAATTAGCCAAAGACCCGGTCGGCACGCTGAAGAAAGTCGCTGCCATCGGTTACAAAGAGGTCGAGATGGGAGAGTTCTTCGGAAAGACTCCGGCGGACTTTCGCGCGCTCCTGAAAGAGGTCCAGCTCGAGGCGCCGGCCGCGCATTACGATTTCAATCAGCTAACCTCGGGTTGGGAGAAGGCCATTGAGTATGCGCACGCTGTGGGCCTGAAGTATATGGTGATCTCTGCGCTGGAGGATGAGGATCACAAGTCTCTGGACGGCTTCAAGAAGGCGGCGGCAGTTTTCAACAAAGCCGCAGAGCAGGCCGCAAAGGCCGGAATCCAATTCTGCTACCATAATCACAACTTCGAATTCACTCGGTATGGAGACACGCTCGGGTACGATTTGCTTTTAAAGCAGACCGATCCGAAGTTCGTGCTCTTCGAGCTGGACTGCTTCTGGATGACCCATGCGGGGCACGATCCGGTAGAGTATTTTGAGAGCTACCCCGGACGTTTTCCGCTTCTGCACATTAAAGACCTTAAGAAAGGCATTCCTTCCAGCACCACTTTCGACATGCCTCATGGAAATCCGTTTACCGAAGTGGGCAACGGGGTGATCGATTGGAAGCGGATCTTTGTGGCGGCCAAGGGTGGCGGGTTGAAGCACTACTTCGTCGAGCAGGACGACTGCGACCGCCCGCCGCTGGAAAGTGCCCGTATCAGCTGCGAATATCTACACAAGCTGACAGTGTAGGGGAACGCTGAGAACCAAGAGGCGAGGGTCAAAGGTCGAACGTACAGTCAACAATTCACAGTTGATAGTCCACAGCGAAAGCTCAAAGGATCAAGTAGGCCTGTCGCTCTCGACTGTCGACTGTTGACTGTCGGCTGCTCTTCTGGGGATTATTTCTTTCTGCCAGGTTTGAAAACAGCGAGGATTTCCGCAATCTTGTCACGGAAGGCATCCGCGGCTTCTTCTGTAGCCTTGCCCTGTTTCACCTTGAGTTCCTCGGAGAACAGGTCCACGTTATCTTCCACTTGCTTGCGCAGTTGGGTCGCGCATCCCTCCAGAATCTCATCGGCGAGCTTCTGCAACTTGCTTTGGGCCTGCTCCAGACTTCTCGTTTCAGCCTCCCGAGCGCCTTGCTGAAGCCGCTGCTCGAAGTCCTTTTCCAGATCCTCCGCTTCCTTGTTGATTTCCGCTCGGGTTGCGCTTAAGGCCTCCGCAGTCTGCTGGAGGTGCTGTTCGAGGTCCTTCTCCAACCCCTCCGCCTGTTTTTGAATTTCCGCTCGGGTTGCGCTTAAGGCCTCCGCAGTCTGCTGGAGGTGCTGTTCGAGGTCCTTCTCCAACCCCTCCGCCTGTTTTTGAATTTCCGCTCGGGTTGTGCTCAACACCTCCGCACCCTGCTTGTCGAGAGCGGCGGCCATGGCTTTAGCGCTTTGCTCGACTTCCTGTAAGTGCGTCTGGACGCGGCGATCCGCCTGCTCTTCCACATCCTTCAGGGCTGATGCGGCCGAAAAACCTTGCCGGGTGATGCTTTCGGAGGCTTCTTTGACGACTTGGTCGGCCCGGGCCTTGAGTTCGTCGGCGGCCTGCTCGGCAGTTTCGTCGGCGGCTTGCTGGAGTTTCGTCACAGCGGCTTCTTGCTCTTTCAAAGCCTCCGTCGCTTCCTTGACGAGGGGGTCGATCTTGGCCTTCATCTTGGTGATGGCCTGCTGGCCCGATTCGTCAGAAGCCTTCTGGAGTTGCGCCAGCAGCGCGTCACGCTCCTTCTCCAGCGCCTTCTCCATCTCGGCAGTAATTTCCTTTGTCCCCTTGTCAGCGTGTTCCTGGAGTCCTTTGCGGAGGTGAGTGTGATACTCCTCCAGCCCCGCCTTGGCCTCGCGGTTCATGGATTCGACGGTGGACTTCGTCAGACCAGAAAGATGTCGCTTGGCCTCATCGAGGAGTGACTTCTGGGCGCCCTTGTGTTCTTCCCGGAGTTTGCCCACGGATTCTTCCATCAGAATGTGCATTTGCTTCTTGAACGATTCCCGCAGGTCCTCGGAAGCCTTCTGGATGTGCTGGCTGAACTGTCCGGCGGACTTTTCGAGCGACTTCTCCACGTCCTGGCGAACCGAGCCGTACACTTCTTCGGAAGTTTTCTTCAACTGCTCGCGGAATTGGATGGAATAGGACTGAGCTGCAATCTCCAGTTGCTCCCTGAGGATGGCGTCCAGGTTTTTACTGGCCTCCTGGACGGACGACTCCAGCGCCGCTGAGGCCGCTTCTTGAACGCCTTGGCGCGCCTGCTCGGAGAAATCGCCCATCGCGGCTTGGACACTCTGGTCCAACTTTCCGATGAGATCGTCCAGAGCATACTGAACGGCTTCCGAGCTCGAGGTCTGGAGTTGTCCTAATGCCTTTTCCATCGCCGATTGGGAGGCTTGCCGGAGCTCCGGAATCCTCCCGAGCACGGACTCCACTTCAGCGCAAGATGCCTTCACGCGCTCGCTCAGAGGGTCGATCTGCGATGCCATCGAACTCAGGACCGTCTCTTGCAGGGCGTTGCTCGTGTCCTGGAGGGTGACTTGCGTTTGCTGCCCCACTTTTTGTGACAGATTCGCCAGCTTGTCTTCGAAAATTTTGGCCTGCGCCTCAGTAGCCTCTTCAAGCTGCCGAACGAAGCGCGCCAGCGTGGCCTCCACTGCCGCGCCGGCCTGTTCAAGGGACACGCCCGCCACGGCAACGGGAGCCGCGGCCGGAGAGGGAGGCGGAGCTTCTGCAGGTCGAGTTGGAGGCTCTGCCGCCCGCTTGGGCAGTGCTGCTGCCCTCGAGGGCCCTGGCGGCGCGGGGCCGCCGGCCGCAGCTTGGCCTTCTTGCCAATCGTCGGGTGGGAACTCGATGCCCCAGATGTTCTGGGGCTCAAAAAGTTGGACTCCCACCTCGTAGGGATCCTTCGGGGTGCGCTTCTCTCCCAACCAAACTACGTTGACTTTGGCGACTTGCCCGAGCGCCCTGTTTTCGATCGTAAGCTCTGTGCCCAACGCCAGTTGGTGGGTAGTGGCGATTTTTCCACCATGCTTGTTGACCATTAGGGTCCGCGTGTTCTCCTTGAACGTGGCACCACTGGCGTCCTTCCCGCTTGCGCAGATGGGGACGGCGATGGCGAGGCGAGTGCTACGCCGACCGCTCTGGCGCGGGCTCTCAGCTTTGTTGGGTTTTGGGGAGGGTACCATATCGCGCCGGATTATAGTTGATGTAGCAAGGCAAGCTCAACTTTTTTCGAGGTACAGAGGGTCCAACAGCGGGCCCCGGGAGGTGCCTGCGCACACCCGAAAGCTGGAGAGACGATTAGGCTCGGGCCGTAAACCGAGGAGCTTTAGGAGCCAGGCAAACCCGAGAATTCGAAGAAGGAGGGCAACGGCGGTTTCTGCAACTTCGCCTTGGTGTTCAACCGGAAGGAACCATCGGAGCGATTGCTCGCACGGAGAGGTGATAATACGCCGCAAGTTGGCTTGAGGCAGCAAGTGTTCCTTCTCCAGATGGCGGGTGATGGGTGCGTGGCGGGCGGCGCGAGGCCCCAGGCCGCCTCGCACTTGAAGATCCGCAGGGCTGGAGGGCGACCCCTGCGCTGCACTCCCGTGCGGTCCGCATGCGCGGCCACACCCGGGCGGGCCCTCCGTTAGATTTTCAGGCTTGGTCGACGTACGGCACCACGGCCCACATGCGGGGCAGTTTGCAGATACCGCACTCGCGGTGCAGGCCCCCGGCCTCGATGATGGTGACTACCCGGCCTTCTTCCAAGTAAAGCCGCTCGCGGGTGTGACATGCTTCGCACTCTAGCATGATGCGGACGGCCCCTTTGTCGTCGGGCTCAAGGGTGGGAAATTCGATCCCCCAGATATTCTGGGCCACCTTCATTTTCAGGGGTGCCTTCACCAGCTCAACTGCCCAGGACTTGTAGAGGCCTTCTGCTTCGCCCCGTTCGCCCACCACGCGAAAGCTGCCACCCTCGTCGGTTTGGAGGCTGAGGATGAAGATGTCCTCCCGGGGGTCAGGGTCCTTGGTAAGGTGGATGCGCGCACCTTCGCGGTTGACGACCAGGGTGGCGGTGTCTTCGTAGAAACTCTGGCCGCTTATATCCTGCCCAATCACACGGATGCGCGTGGGGTACACCAGCCTCGGACTTCGACGCTCCTTCGAGTCTTCCGAGCCGTCCTTCCTGATCTCCCCGTCTCGAACGTCTGCGATGGAATCGGACATAATATCTCCTCTATGGTCGCACTCTCGATGCGGCGACTGCCCCAACCTGCTTGCCCCCCGTACCGAGCGTTGGGGCGACCCGCGGGGTCGTCACATCAAGGCCGGAGAAAAAGTTACACGAGCCCGCGCAGATTTTACCTGCTGTGCAGGCGCATGCCCCCTCGGTCTGACGTATTCGTGGCCCTGACCGGGGCTATTCTACCGCAATTTACAGGCTTACCGCAAGGCGCAGGTTCCTTGGCTGTGCCCCCCCAGGGGAGCAACAAGCAAACAAGAGGCCATGCATTGAGGGAGGCAGGGACGATGCCCATAGCCACATGGGCCGGGTGAGGGGCACGTCAATGCGCGGCAACCGGTGAGGGAGGCAGGGACGATGCCCATAGCCACATGGGCCGGGTGAGGGGCACGTCAATGCGCGGCAACCGGCTCAGCGGTGTGAGGCTTGGCTTTCTTCAGGAGGAACATCAGGGGGATCATGGCGATGAACGTGTACCCCAGCAGCCAGTACGAATCGACGAAGGCCAGCATATTGGCCTGGCGCAGGAGGTTTCCGTAAATCAAGCCTTGCGCCTGGGTCAAGGCCTGGGTAGGGTTCGAGCCTTGTTGCATCAGGAATGCACTCGCCCCCTGAATCGTGTTGCGAAACATCGGGTCGAGCGGCGTCAGATGGCTGACCAGGACATTCTGGTGGAACTGGGCGCGGCGCGCCAGCATGGTGGTGACGTTGGCAATGCCGACGCTGCCGCCGATATTCCGCGCCAAGTTGATGAGGCCCGTCGCGTTGTTGATCTTCTCTTTGGGGATGAAATAGAAGGCCATAACGTTGATCGGAATAAACAGGAACGCCATGCCCAGCCGGGAGAGCGTCCAGGCTTGCAGGGCCGCCCAGAAGTCGATGTAGAGGTTGAAGCCGGACATGCGCACCAGGGAAGCACCCGTAACCAGAAGGCCCACGATGACAAGCCAGCGGGCCTCGACCTTCTGCGTTAAGCGGCCCACCAGGGGCAGTATCAGCAGCGTGAGCAGCCCGCCCGGAGAAAGCACCAGCCCGCTCAGCATGGCGGTGTAGCCCATCAAGGTCTGCAACATGATCGGCAACAACACCGTACTGCCGTACAGAACGAATCCCAGCATGAACATGGTCAAGGTGGCGAGGAAGAAATTGCGCTCCTTCAACATGCGGAGATCGACGATGGGGTCCTTGCGGGTGAGTTCCCAAACCAAGGCGCCGATCAGCCCGGCGACGGCGAGGAGGGAGCACCAGACGATGAAATTGGACTCGAACCAGTCTTCGCGCTGGCCTTTGTCAAGGACCACCTGGAGGAACCCCAGCCCTACGCTCAGCAAGCCCAAGCCGATGTAGTCAATCTTCAGGCCGGTGCGGAAACTCCTGCGGACCAGGTACGGCGGGTCGAAGATGAGCAGGAAAGTCATCAACAGCGAAAGCATGCCCACCGGAATGTTGATGAGGAAGATCCAACGCCAGGAGTAGTTGTCGGTAATCCAGCCGCCCAGCGTGGGCCCGATGATCGGCGCCACCACCACGCCCATGCCGTAAACAGCCATGGCTATGCCTTGCTTGTTCTTGGGGAAGCTTTCCACCAGGATGGCTTGCGAAATGGGCTGGAGCGCCCCACCTCCCGCGCCCTGCAGAATGCGGAAGAGCACGAGGAAGCCGAGGCTGGGCGCCATGCCGCAGAGGAAGGAGCTGACCGTGAAAATGGCCACGCAGGTCATGTAGAACCGCTTGCGGCCGAAGAGCGATGAGAGCCAACCCGTGAGCGGCAGCACGATGGCGTTCGAGACCAGGTAGGAAGTAAGCACCCAAGTGCTTTCGTCCACGCCCGCGGAGAGGTTGCCGGCGATATGGGGCAGCGATACGTTGGCCACGCTGGTGTCCAGCACTTCCATGAACGTGGCCAGCATCACCGTGAGCGCGATCACCCAGGGGTTCGTTACGCCGTCTTGTCGAGCGCGCGCGAAAAACCGTTTCATCGATCCAACCCTGTCTTGGGGCGCCTACCCATGCCTTCCTCGGTCGTCGGAGAAGAGCTCTTCCAGGCCCAGACCCGTCGCGCTGAGAATAGTTGACACGGCTGCCCTCTCTCCCAGACTCGAGCAAACCATCAAGTGGTACAGATGGCGGTTGGACCAGTCCTGATTGTAATAGCGGCGAACGTAAGCCGCGCGTTCGTGGTCTTGAGCGTTGAGGAAGTTGACAGCCTCCGTTTCCGTCAGCTCCGGGCGTCGGGGTCGAACCCGCCGCAACTTTTCGGCCAGGGGAGCATAGACAAACACATGGAAGGTGTCGCTTCGTGGTTGGAGAATACATTGGCTTCCGCGGCCCACAATCACGCCGTTCCCCATCTCCGCTGCTTCCTTGATCACCTGTTGTGTCAGGGAGGCCATGACATCGGCGTCGAAAAACTCGGGGTGCGCGCCGGGAAGATATCCGGATAGTTCTCCAAACGACTTGGCCAAGCGGTTGAACCACGGGTCGAGGCGCTCATCGTATTGTGCCGCGATCGCGGGATCCACTTGCGCGGCTTTGGCGATCTTCTCGATCAGACATCGGTCCAGCAGCTTCCAGCCGAGATGGTCGGCCAGTAATTGGGCGATCCGACCGCCCCCGCTTCCATACTCCCTCGCGATGGTCACGACGCGAAACATGCTCCCTCCTTACTTGGTGATAATGGTCGCTTCCACGTTCATCCCCGGCCGGAGGATGGCCTTTTCAGACGGCATCGCATCCAGAATGATCTTCACCGGGATCCTCTGCACGACCTTGACGTAGTTGCCCGTAGCGTTTTCCGCAGGCAGCAGGCTCAAGCGCGCCCCGGTTGCCCCGGCGACGGAATCCACATGGCCGGCGAAGGTCTTTCCGTACATGTCCACATGCACTTCAGCCTTCTCCCCGGGCCGGACCTTTGCCAACTCCGTTTCCTTGAAGTTTGCGGTGACCCAGATGTCCTGGAGGGGAATCAAGACCAGCAGGCCCTGGCCGGGCTGAACGATCTGGCCCCCCTCAACCGATTTCTTGGTGACCACGCCGTCGACCGGCGCGGTGATGGTGGTGTAGCTCCATTGCAGCTCGGCGGCATCCAGGTTGGCGCGAGCCTGGGCGACGGCGGCGACGGCAGACGCCTCGTCCGCCTGGCGGATTCCCACCTGCTTGAAGTTCGCCTGGGCTTGGCTGACTCCCGCGCGGGCTTGCGCAACCCTGGCCTGGGCGGCATCCATCGCCGCGCGCGCCAGTTCCGCTGACTTCCCTGCGGCAGACACCTTTTCCTTGGCGCCCTGAAGCTCGCTGGAGGCCACCCGCGCGCCGGCCAAGTAGGCGTCGTATTGCTGCTGCGAGATTTCCGCTTTGGCCAGCAGCGGTTTCATGCGCTCAAGGTCGGCCTGGGCGCGGTCGGCGCTGGCTTGGCGAGCATCGACGTTCGCCTGAGCGAAGGCGAGCTCGGCAGTCGAATCCCTTTCGTAGGTGTATTTTGCCTTTTCGAATTCCGCCTGCACGGCGGCGAGTTGGGCGTCAGCCCCCGTCGAACCGCTTTGAGTGGTTTCCTGGGTCCAGGGAACTCCCACGCCGGCGGCGCGAGCCTGGGCTTCCGCGAGCGCCAGGGCCGCCTTGGCCTGGTCGACCCTCGCTTGGTAGTCGCGCGGGTCGATACGGACCAGAACCTGGCCGGCCTTCACCTGCTGATTGTCGTCGATCAACACTTGGGCCACATTGCCGTATATCTTGGAGGCTATGGGCACGACGTGCCCATCCACCTGCGCGTCGTCGGTGCTGACGCGGTTGTGATAGTAAAGCAGCAACCCCAGGATGGCGGCAGCCACAACGACCGCGCCCCCCAAGAGCGCGCGGCGGAATTGCGGTTGGGCCCAGCGTTGCGCCATTCCGCCACCCTCGGCAACGGACGGCAACGGCGCAGGCGACTCTACGGTCGGTTCTATTTCAAGTTCAGCGATTTTGGATTCCATGGTTTCATGATCCTCATTGGGCATAGAGCGTCTCCATCTGGCCGATGGCGTGCGCCAGGTCGGCGCGGGCCTGATTGTAGCGGTAGAGCGCAGCAATCTGATTGTCGTTGGCTCTGGCCAGCGCATCTTGGGCGGTGACCACTTCAATGTTGTTGGCCACTCCGGCCTGGAAGCGGTCGCGCGCCTGAGTGACTTCTTCATTGGCGAGAAGGACGCCCTGATTGGCCACGTCCACCTCATTCCGGGCGGATTCCAGCTCCGCCATCGCCGTCTTAACCTCCAGCGCGATCTGATTGCGGAGATCAGCCCTCTGCTGCGCCACCTTCCTGATTTCCTGTCCAGCCTTGGCCTGTTGCGCACGAATTCGGCCACCCGTGAACAGCGGCACATCGACGCTTAGTTGATAGATATAGGACGGGATGGCAGCGGGGGCCGACAATCCCTGATAGGTCCAGTTCCCCACCAGGTTGACGGAGGGCAGGCGCGACTCGCTGGCGGTGCGTTTCTGAAGCTCCGCGATGTGCTCTTGCGCGGCCAAGGCCGCCATTTCCGGCCGGTTGCCGTAGGCTTGCTCGAGACTCTGATCGGCCGCGTACTGCGGTGTCTCATAGAAGCGGGGCGAATCCGTCAACTCGATCTCCTGGCGCGGGTCGAGATTGACCAGACGTGCCAGGCCGTAAAGGGCGACCTTTTGCTGCGTCTCGGCTTCCAGCAGCCGCTGTTTTTCGTTCTGAAGCTCCACATTGGCTCGTAACGCATCGATTCCCGTTCCTACTCCGTGGGCCTGCAAGTCCTGCGCCTGATCGTAAAGCGCTTGGGCCAGCTCCACGCGCGAGCGCGCAGCGCTGACCGCAACATGGGCGCGCATCCCGGCCAGGTATTGGGATACCACCATCAGGGTGACTTGCTCGCGCACGATCGTCTCTTGCGCTTGGCTGGCGTTCACGCCTTGATGAGCCGCCTGCCAGCGCCGCCACAGCGTGAGGTCCAGCACCGGCATCGAGAAAGCCGGCCCGCCCTGGAAGAACTGAAAGGGGCCCGCGTGTTCCGGGATGCCGGGGAACTTGCCGCCAAACTGCGCGTAGACGTTGAAGCGCATGGCCCGGTCAAGCACCTCCACGCCAGCTTGAGGGAGCAGCGCTGAACGAGCAATGGCATGATCTTCCTGGCTCTGCGCCACGTTGAGCACCGCGATCTGGACTTGAGGATTCTCCTTTAACGCCAGGCCTACGGCTTCGCGCAAGCTGAGGTGCAAAGGGGCTTTCTCCTGGGCCGGCAGGGTCGTGTCTCGGCCCGGGACTGCAGCCGCGTTCGTGCGGTCCCCCAGAAGAGGCGCCTGTTGCGCACGTAAAGACGCGCTCACCCAAAGCAGGGGGAGTAGCAGTAGGAAGATAACCTTCACTCCTCCGCCCTTCGTCCGCCCGAGAGGAAGGGCATGTTGTTGCTGGGCGCTGGTGATGTCTTCAATAAGAGATTTCGTCATAAGGCCTGTTCCCGCCAATCTGGCTCCCTGGGTGTGAACCTCTTGCAGCAGTCTCTTGCCCGCAGGATCAACGAAGGTCAGACCCGTCAGATCAACGAAAGGGTGCTCGTAGGTGCGAACCGCCAGGCTCCAGCAGCGTTCGAATTCCTTCACCCACGGGCCGGCTAGACTGCCTTCTAGTTTGAGGGTAAGCGTTCCGTCCTTCTCTGTCGTTGTTACCATGAGCATGGTCTTCGGTCTCCCAGCCAGTAAGGTTTAAGGCAGATTGCCGGCCAAATCCTGAAACCCATTAACTCTTGAAATCCTCATTGGTTTCAATAGGTTGAAATAGGTATTCGCCCTATTCTGCCGACACAGCCCGGTTCTTTTATGCCGATATGTCGGCGGGTGCCCAAATATCGGCACTCTGCATTTGATTCTCGGGGTCACTTCTTGATTCTGAAGCGGGAAAGCGTAACTACAGTCGTACGGGAATATATGCGAGTTTCGCACCTACGGCTCACCCGCCTCGAAACCCTTTTCTGTGATTGCTGGTGGGAAAGTTAGGCGGGTTCGGCTATGGGTTTTCCCGCGAGATGCCAAGCTTCTGCATTCTGGACTGGAGGGTGGTTCGTTTCATACCCAGGCGAGCCGCGGCGCCGTGCGGCCCTCCAATAACCCAATGCGTGTCGCGCAGAGCGCGCAGGATGTGCTCACGTTCTGCGGCAGAGAGGGTCAGGCTGGGACCGGCGCCGGTTTCCGACAAGGGCGTGAGCTCCGAGAGAGGAACATGCAGCACCGGCCCCCGTGCCAGGATGACAGCGCGCTCGATGAGGTTTTCCAACTCCCGCACGTTGCCGGGCCAGTGATAGCTGGCGAGTGCCTTCATGTCTTCTGACGGGATGGTTTCGATGGGCTTGTCCATGCGGCGGGCGTGTTTTTGGGCGAAGTAGCCGACGAGGCGGGGGATGTCTTCCGCGCGCTCGCGCAGCGAGGGAATGCGGAGAGGGAAGACGTTCAAGCGATAGTAAAGGTCGGAGCGGAACTGGCGGTCCTCAACCATCTCAGCCAAGTCGCGGTTGGTGGCGGCCACGACGCGCACATCGACGCGAATCGTGCGGGTCCCGCCCAGTCGCTCGAACTCCTTCTCTTGCAGCACGCGCAAGAGCTTGGGCTGAAGTTCCAGCGGGATATCGCCGACCTCGTCCAGAAAAAGCGTTCCGCCGTGACCCAGCTCGAAGCGGCCGATTTTCTGCGAGATGGCGCCCGTAAAGGCTCCGCGCTCGTGGCCGAACAACTCGCTTTCCAGAAGTCCCGTGGGAATGGCAGCGCAATTCACCTTTACGAAAGTGCGTCCGCGGCGTGAGCTCAGCCTGTGAATAGCGCGCGCCACCATTTCCTTCCCCGTGCCGGTCTCTCCCAGGATCAGCACGCTGGAATCCGTGGGCGCTACCGTTTCCACCTGGCTCAGGACTCGCTTGAGGGCGGAGCCTTCGCCCACGATTTCCTCGAAGTTGTGGTCGGTCTGGATTTCCTCCTCCAGGTAGAGCTTTTCCTGCGCCAGTTGGTTCTTCAGGCCCGCGATTTCGTCGTAGGCCAGGGCGTTTTCGACGGCAATGGCGATCTGCGTGGCCATTTGGGCGATCAGGTCCACGTCTTCCTGTGTGAAGGCGCCTTCATTCAAGCTAGCGAGACTCAGCGTGCCCAGCACCTGGTTGGCAGTCAGCAGCGGCACAATGCAACCCGACTTCAACCCTTCTTCAACGAAGAGGTGCGTCACGGACGCTTGAAACCTCTCCACGCCTCCGGGTCCGATCACCAGCGGCTTGCGCGAGGTAAAAGCCTCGCCAGCAGGCGTGCCCTCCAGCGGCACCAGCATTTCTTCCTGGACCAGGCCTTTCCCTTTGGGAAAGTGTAGGGCGTGCAAGCGCAACTGGCGGGTGGCCGAGTCGTAGAGGGCCAGGGCTGTGTAATCGTGATGCATCACGCGCTGCAGGCAGCCCGCAATGGCTTCCAGCAAGCGGTGCAGATCGAGATTCGAAACCAAGGCGTTGTTGACTTCCAGCAGGAGCCGCAACCGATCGCGTTCGCGGGCCAGTTGCTGCTGATAGGTCTGGGCGTTTTGAAAATTCAGGGCGTTGTCCACCGCCACCGCGACTTGCGCGGCCACCTGGCGCAGGAATTGCAGGTCTGCGGCGTCATAGGCGCTCTGCCTTACGGAACCCAAGCCTAAGACGCCTACACGCCTCTGGGCCGTGGTGAGCGGAAGCAAGCAAAAGGACTTCACGCCCTCCCCGCGGAGCAATCCAACTGCTCGGGGAAACCGCGATTCGTGCTCGAGATTCGATAGCACGAGCACGTTCTGCTCCTCCCACACGAGCTGATGGAGCTCTTCCTCCATGGGCATTTCCACGCCTGATTGGATCCGGGTGGGGAGCAAACTTTCCAGCACGTGCAGCCGCACGGTGTTTCGCGTCGGGTCAGGCAGCGTGAGGGAAATGAAATCGAAGTTGACCAGACGATGCAGACGCCGAGCCAGGTCGTGGAAAAGGGCGGGAAGGTCACGGTGCGCCGCGATCGATTCCGCGACCTCCAACAAGGCCTGGTATTGCTCGACGGCGGTGTCCCTTCCTGATTCCTCGTGTTTCTCGGCGCTCATCTTTGTCAGCTTAGCATCCTGCTCCTTGCCCCTCAAGTAGCGGCGGGTTTATCCCGCCATCTGGTTACCGGTGTGACGAGGTGAACTCGCCGCTACGAGACGGCCGGCCATGTGGCCAGCCGATACCGGGCCGGATGGCGAGGTAAACTCGCCGCTACGGGGCCATGTGGTGCGGACCTCGAGACCGGAGGTCTGCGATACTCGCTCCTTCTTTTTGCATAGGCGGCTTGACAACACCCCTATTAACCTCTTCTTGACTTGCTCTCGCCGGGAGCGTAGTGTCCGTCCAAACGTGTTTCTCAAAACACGCTAAACGCACTGAACTCGAGGTGGACCATGAAGCGCGTAGCCCTTTTTCTTGCAGCGTGTGTCGCTGTAGTGTCGGCGGCTGGTTTATATGCCCTGCAACCAGATTCGATCGCGAGTACTAATAATCTTCCCCAGGTTTCACAATCTGTTCCCCGGCTGATTATGTTCAGCGGGACGGTGAAGGATCTGGCCGGCAAGCTTTTGACGGGGCCGGTGGATCTGAACTTCGCCATCTACAAGGAGCAGACGGACGCCGCGCCTCTCTGGCAGGAGAGCCAAACCCTGAACGTTGACGAGCAGGGCCACTACACCGCGCTGCTGGGGGCAATGCAGCAGGATGGTTTGCCCGTCGAGCTGTTCACCGCCGGCGAAGCCCGATGGCTGGGGTTGAGCGTCGGGAATCTGCCCGAGCAGCCTCGAGTCTTGTTGGTGAGTGTGCCCTATGCGCTGAAAGCCAACGATGCGGAGATGCTCGGCGGCAAGCCCGCATCGGCTTACGCGCTCGCGCCCCCGGCGGATAGCGCCACCTCTCAGGGCCCGGGAATCGCGGGTGCCACGGGCCCACGCCGGGCGGCGACGCCAGACGTGGCCGCGCCCGGGAAGCCCACGAGCGGGGCGAAGCCTAACGTGGCCGGCACAGGGACGCAGAACTACATCCCGCTGTGGACCAACAGTACAGGCACCCTGGGGAACTCGGTGATCTACCAGAGTTCGGGGTTGCTGGGGATTGGAACGACGACTCCGGGAGGCAAGCTTGACGTGGCCGGCTCCGTGGGGCACTTCCTGGTGGACACCAGCGGTGCGCAGTTCAGATTTTCGCGAGGAGGCGCCAATTACTTCCTGGCCTCCACAGCGGGCGGCTACTTCGACTTCGTGGTGAACGGCCTGACCCCCAGTGATGCGACCGCTTCGCTCAAGCTGGCAGCCAACGGGGTAGTGAACTTCATGGCGGGCAATGTTGGCATCGGCACCCTCACGCCTGCGCAGAAGCTCGACGTGACCGGCAACATCCATACGAGCGGGAATGTCGCAGCCACTGGCAGCGTCACGGCGGCGTCATTCACGGGCAGCGGCGCGGGGCTGACAACCCTGAACGCCAGCAACTTGGCCAGCGGCACGGTTCCCAGCGCGCAGCTCAGCGGGACGTACAGCAACGCCGTAACATTCAGCAGTGCTTCGAACAGCTTCACCGGCAACGGCGCCGGGCTGACGAACGTGGTGGCTGCGAACGCGCTGCTCCTGAACGGCTACGCATCGTCAGCCTTCCAACCGGCGGGCAGCTACGCCACACTAGGCGCCAATACTTTTACGGCCACTCAGACTATCAGCAGCGGCGACCTTTCGCTGCCTCAAACCACCAGCGCGAGCACCGGGGTCATCAATCTGGGTAGCAGCCCATTCCTCCATGCCTGTTGTGATCCCACTAATACCTTTGTTGGGTCCTATGCGGGGAATTTCACAACCACGGGCATTTTGAACACCGCCAGCGGCGAAGGGGCGCTCGGAGCCAACACCACGGGCAACTACAACACCGCCGACGGGTCTGGGTCGCTCGTCAGCAACACCGTGGGCAGCCAGAACAGCGCCAGCGGCTTCCTGGCGCTTGTGAACAACACCACGGGCAGCTACAACACCGCCAGCGGCGCCGGGGCGCTCCAATTCAACTGCCTGAACGTCTCCGTTAACTGTACTGCAAACAGTAACACTGCGGTGGGGTCTTACGCCGGGACGACCGCGACAGCAGCAAATGCCAACGTTACTGGCGCCAACAACACCTTCATTGGCTATGGCAGCGGGCCAGGGACGTCCACGGAGGTGGACAACGCTACCGCTATCGGCGCCAACGCTGTGGTTTCGGCCAGCAACGCGCTGGTGCTGGGGAGCATTAATGGCGTCAACAACGCCGCCGCTAGCGTGAACGTGGGCATCGGGACTGCAACCCCGACCACCACACTGCAAGTTGCGGGAGGTGACGTCTCGACCACGACGGCGGGGTCGGGCGTGATCGTCAAGAGCCCTGATGGAACCAAATGCGCCCGGATTGGAATCGGCAATGACGGGAACCTGTTGGTAACAGCCCTCGCCTGCCCGTAGCGGCGGGTTTATCCCGCCATCTGGTTTCCGACGTGGCGAGGTTAACTCGCCGCTACAAGGTCAAACAAACCAAAGTGCACGGGCGCGCGGCCCGTCTGAGCCTTTTTCCCCAGGTGCACGGCCGGGACTCGAGGTTCGGGCGGCTCTATGGAGGAACGCATCGCCAGGGAGCCAATCGGACGACAACCTGTCTCCTGTTGGGGAGGCGGATTTGTCGCCGGCTGCACTGTTTGGCGCGTCCTTTGCTTGCGCTTGTTTAGAAGTGAGCATGACGAGCGTCCCAGAAGCTGTATTCCGCCCGACGGAGGTTCGAACCCGCCAGGGACGAACACTCCTGGTCAAAGAGTACAGCGCCGGAGACTTTGGGGCGCTCGCCGAAATGTACAAGAGCTTCTTACCTAAGCGCGTCGCCCAAGGGCTCCCACCTACCGACGTTCCCCGGATTGCGCATTGGCTGGATGGCTTGCAGCGAATATCAAGCGCGCTTCTGGCGTGGGATGAGAAAAAAGTGGCCGCGCACGCGGCTCTGTGCCCCATTCGAAGCGACTGCGTGGAGTTCAGCATCTTCGTACATCAAGACTATCGCAAGCAGGGCCTGGGCACGGCTCTCAGCGAGCGGGCACTCGATTGGGCCCGCCCCATGGGGTTCCGGAGTGTCTACCTCACTACGGAGTTCTCCAACCTGCCGGCTATTCGGCTCTTCCACAAACTCGGCTTTCAGACTACCAGCAGCGCGGGCAACGAGTGTGAAATGAGGCTTGAGTTCGCTGAACGCCGAGCAGCCTGACAAGAACGCGAAAATCGAAAATCGAAAAGGGAAAATCGAAAAGCAGGAAGCGCGCATCGAGAACCTGAAACACGATTCCCTAGATCCTAAATCCTAACCCCTAACTCCCAACCCCAAATCCCGAACTCAAAACCTTGGAACCCGAGCATTCCTCCCGGTGTCAAATCAAGCGGGAAGGAAAGCGAGTTCGCCGACTGATCCATCAGCTAACCGGCTGACGGATCGAGGAGTGCGGACGCCGTCCGCGCCTGCGGCATCACGGCGACGAGGGCGTTGGCGCTACGTCGCCACGGAGGTGAAGCCATGTTTGAAGGTGTGCTGCTCCAAAAATCCCGCTCGCGCGCCCCGGCGTTGGTCATCTCCTACGTCCTGCAATTCATTCTGATGGGCGTGCTGGTCCTGGTCCCGCTGCTGCACGTGGAAGCACTGCCCACATGGATCACGCGGCCTTTGGTTACTGCGCCATCTGCCCCGCCACCTCCTTCCGCGCCCTCTCCGGCGACGAGAAGGGCCGCGCAACGCACAAACTCGGACGAGGTTTTGAGAGAGCCACCCTCTATTCCGACGACCATTGTGCTGCTTAATGAAAAGCCGTTGCCGCCCCAAGAGGCTGTTGGAAATCCGATCGGCGTTCCTGGTGGGATTCCCAACGGTATTCCGGGCGGTATTCCGGTTGGGATACCTGGAGGTGTGCCCTGGGGAACGGCCCCGCCCCCCCCGCCTCAGCAGAAACCTGCCAACACGCGACCTGTACGTATGAGCAGAGGCGTCATCGAAGCGAAGTTGATTTACCATCCCGATCCTGTTTATCCCCGCCTGGCAGTAGAGGCTCACATTCAGGGAACGGTTCTTTTGGAGGCGGTGATCGGAAAGGACGGAACGGTTCGGGAGCTGAAGGCCATGAGCGGCCACCCCTTTTTGGCGCGGGCGGCCCTGGAGGCCGTCCAGCGCTGGCGCTATCAGCCCACGCTCCTGAACAACCAGCCGGTGGAGGTACTCACCGAAATTTCGGTACGATTCACGCTGGCGGAATGAACTCAAGCTTGGTAAAAGGGCAGGGAAGCGACTTCCGCGGTGGCGCCGGAAGGGAGGTTGAGTTTGGCGCCGGGTTCAGAGACCTCACGGCGCACGTAAGCCAGGGCGAGGGTTTTGCCCAAAGTCGGCGAGATGCAAGCGCTGGTCACCTCTCCGATTTCTTTTCCCTCGGAGGTTAATTTCTCACCTGCGATGGGGGGCGTGACCGAGTCCACCCTCAGCCCCACGAGTTTCCAGTTCACGTGCCCGCGGCTGCGCGTGCGCTCGACGATTTCCTGCCCAATGTAACATCCCTTGGTAAAGCTGAGGGCCTTATACAGCCCGGCCTCCAGAGGCATGGTGTCTTCAGCCAACTCCTGGCCATAGCGGGGAATCCCCGCCTCGATGCGAAGCGATTCCAGGGCCTCAAAGCCGCAGGGAAGTGTGCCGTAGGTCGGCGCTTGGCCGCAGGCGGCGCCCCAGACGGCTTCCAGTCCGCGTGCGCCGACCCAAACTTCATAGCCCTCTTCGCCCGTGCTGCTCGCGCGCACCACGCGCACCGGATGTCCGGCGTAGTTGGTGGGGAAGTGATTGAATTCCTGCATCGCCGGAAGCTCGATGTGCAGCGTCTTTTCAAGCAATGGCCGGGCGCGCGGCCCCTGGAAGGCCAGGGCGTAAAGCTCCAGCGGTGCCATTTCGACTTTGTCGCCGACGATGTAGCGCGAGAGTCCCGTCAAAGCTTTGTCGCGCAGGTCGGCGTCCGTGTCGATAATAAAGCAGTCCTCCGCGCAATAAAGCAGCAAGTCCGCCAGGATGTGTCCTTGGGCGGTGAGGAAGGTCGCGTAAGTGCCCTGGCCCGGGGAAAGCTTCTTCACGTCATTGCTGAGCATGCGGTGCAGGAAGCGCGCGTGGTCGCGACCTTTGGCGAGGAACTTGGCTCGAAAAGAAAAATCGAATAATCCGGACGCCTTGCGCACGGCTTGATTTTCCGCGGCCGGATCCCCGAAGCGCGCGGGGACAAGCGCGCCGTGATATTCGCCCAGCGTCGCTCCCTGGGAAACGTGGTAATCGGCGAGTGGGGATTTCATTGTCAGTTGCCAGTTGCCAGTAGCCAGTTTCCAGTAAAAGCAAAACTGGGAACTGGTAACTGACTACTGCGCCTTAATTTCGGCCCTCCAGAATCTGTTTCTCGAGGGCCGCCTGGTTCTGCGGCGAGATATTGACCAGCCGGCAGACGAACGGCAGCATCTGGCGTTCGTCGTGCGCTTCGAGGTCCTTCAGCGTGACTTTACTCAACACCTGATCCACGACAACCTGCACGGTGCGCCAGAGCGTGCGCACGGAGCAGTCGACGGAGTGCGAGCAGGTGGATTCCAAGCCGGCGTGCTCTTCGCAGAAACTCTCGTCAAAAAGGCGCCCGCCCAGCGCGGCCAAGACTTCCGAAACATAGATTTGATCGGCCGAGCGGGCCAGTTCATAGCCTCCCACCGCGCCGCGCGCGCTCTTCAGGAATCCCGCGCGGCGCAACAGGCGCAGCAGTTTCGCGGCGTAAAAGGTGGAAATACCCTCGTGCGCGCTGATCTGAGGGATGGTGATGGTGCCGGGGCCCTCCCGGCGAGCGACGTGGAGCAGGCAGCGCAACCCGTATTCTTCTTGGGAGGTGAGTTTCATAAGAACCCTAGCTGCAGCTTGGCGGCTTCTGACATGCGGGTTTTATCCCAGGGGGGTTCCCAGACGACCTGGACTTTGACGCTGGTGACGCTCGGCAGAACCGTGATCTTATCTTCGACCTCGCCCGGGAGCGATCCGGCGGCAGGGCATCCGGGCGAGGTCAAAGTCATCCTGACATCCACGTGCCCGGTGGGCTCCACCTTGACGTCATAAATCAGGCCCAGATCATAAATATTCACCGGAATCTCAGGGTCATAACAGGTGCGTATCTTCTCGATAATCTTGTCCTGGAGGGCGACCATCTCCGAAACGTTGAGAGTCGCCGGGGAGGTCTGGGGTGTGGGTGCTGATGGCTCTGCCATTTTCCTACTCCGTGCTGGCTGGTTTCGCGTCTCCGGCCAGGGCGTTTTTCAAAGTGTGCCAGGCCAGGGTCGCGCACTTCACGCGCACCGGGAACTCCGCGACACCGGAGAAGACCGCCAGTTTTCCGGGAGCGCTTGCCGGCCCGCCTTTCTTCCCGGTCACCAAGTCGTGAAAAGTCTCGAAGAGCCCTTCGGCCTCGGCAATCGTCTTGCCTTTCAACGTCTCAGTCAGGATGGAGGCTGAGGCTGTGGAAATGGCGCAGCCCGATCCCTGGAAACTGATGTCGCTGATGCGGCCGTTCTCCAATTTCAGAAAAACCTTCACCCTGTCGCCGCACAGGGGATTGTAGCCTTCCGCGCTGTGATCCGCGCCCTCCATAGAATGAAAGTTGCGCGGGCGTTTGCAGTGGTCGAGGATGACCTCCTGGTAGAGCGCGTCGAGTTCAGGCATTTGCGAATCGGGCATGGAAGAAGTCAACAGTCAACAGTCAACAGTCAAAGAGTCGAAGAGTCGAAAGTCGAAGGCCAAGGGCCAGCGCTCATCCTCGACCCGGATTCTAGCTCCTAAATCCTAAATCCTAGCTCCTAAATCCTGTCTCCTAACACCCAAAGATTCCCTTCACCCGCTGGATGCCTGCGGCGAGGGCATTGATCTCCTGCTTGGTGTTGTAGAACGCCAGGGAGGCGCGCGCGGTGGCGGGAACGCCGAAGCGATCCATAACCGGCTGAGCGCAATGGTGGCCGGTGCGAATCGCGATCCCTTCGCGGTCCAAAACGGTTCCCACATCGTGGGCGTGCACGCCCTCCACCACAAAGGAGAGGACTCCGGCTTTTTCGCGCGCCGTGCCGATCAAGCGCACGCCCGGAATCTGGCCGATCGCCTCCGTGGCGTAAGCGAGTAAAGCGTGTTCGTAAGAGGCGATGCTGTCCAGGCCAATCTGGTTCAGGTAGTCGATGGCAGCCCCCAGCCCGATCGAGCCGGCGATGTTGGGCGTGCCGGCCTCGAATTTGTAGGGGATGAGGTTGTAAGTCGTCTTCTCGAAGCTGACCGAGAGGATCATGTCGCCCCCGCCCTGGTAGGGAGGCATCGCTTCCAGCAGGCTCGCCTTGCCGTAGAGCGCGCCGATGCCGGTGGGGCCGAACATCTTGTGGCCGGAAAGAGCGTAGAAATCGCAGTCGAGGTCCTGCACGTCCACCGGCAGATGCGGCGCGGCCTGGGCCCCGTCCACGAGGACCGGAATGTTCAGCCGATGCGCCATCTGAACGATCTGCCGCACCGGATTGACGGTGCCCAGCGCATTGGAAACGTGCGCCACCGAGACCAGGCGAGTGCGAGGGCCCAGCAGTTTCTCAAACTCCTCCAGGATCAATTCGCCCCGGTCGTTGATGGGCGCCACCCGCAGCCGCGCCCCCTTTTCTTCCACCAGCATCTGCCAGGGAACGATGTTGGAATGATGTTCCAGGGCGGTGATCAGCACTTCGTCGCCCGCCTGGAGGTGCTTTCGGCCATAACTCGAAGCCACCAGATTGATGGCTTCCGTGGTCCCGCGCACAAAGACGATTTCCCGGGCCTCCGCGGCGTGGATGAACCGCTGGATCTTGGCGCGGCTTTCCTCGTACTCCTGCGTCGCCTGCTCGCTGAGCAGGTGTACGCCTCGATGGACGTTCGAACACTCTTCGGTATAAAAGCGCTCGATGGCCTGGACCACCTGCGCGGGCTTCTGGCTGGTAGCGGCATTGTCGAGGTAGACGAGCGGCTTGCCGTGTACCTTGCGCTTCAGGATGGGAAAGTCCTCGCGAATCCTTTTCACATCGAAGGTGGGAGCCGAGGACTCACGCGCCGATACAGGGATTGTGGTAGCCATCATGCCTCCTCCGCCGGCCGCGTCCTGCCCAGCCGGGCGAACAACCCTCCCCGGAGCTGCTCTCGCAAGGGCTCGTACTTGATCCGCTCCATGATGTCGTTGGCGAAGGCGTAGGTGAGGAGACTGCGCGCATCCTGAAGACCGATTCCGCGGGAGCGGAGATAAAAGACCGCCTCGGCCTCGATCTGGCCGACCGTGGCGCCGTGCGTGCACTTCACGTCGTCGGCGAAAATCTCCAGCTGCGGCTTGGTGTTCACTGTCGCGTCCTCGGAGAGCAGCAGGTTCTTGTTGCTCTGCTTGGAGTCCGTCTTCTGGGCGTCCGCGCGGACAATGATTTTGCCGTTGAAGACGGTCTGGGAGCTTCCCTCCAGGACGCCCTTGTACACCTCGCGGCTGCTGCAGTGAGGTTGAGCATGGTCGATGGTGGTGTGGTTGTCCACGTGCTGCCGGCCGGCGGTGATGTAAAGTCCATGCAGCAGGGCCTCCGCGCCCGCGCCGTCCAGCACCGCCTGGACTTCCTCGCGCAGCAGCAAAGCGCCCAGTTGGATGGAGTGGGTCGCCAGCGTGCTCGAACGAGCCTGATGAGCCTGCACACGGGCATAGTGGAACGAGGCGGCGCTCTCCTCCTCAACCTTGCAGAAGTCCAGCCGGGCGCCCTCGCTGAGCGCGAGTTCGGTCACCGAGTTCGTAAAGTAAACGTCGTCGGAGAGGCTCAGGTAGGTTTCGATGATCGAGGCCTGGCTGTTCGCCCCGGCCACGATCAGGTTGCGCGGATGCGAAACCGTCGGCTGGCCGTTGGGCTTGGAGATGTAAAGCAGATGGATCGGCTTGCTGAGCACGGCGTCCTTGAGGATTTCGATAAAAGCCCCGTCTTCGAGAAACGCGGTGTTCAGCGCCACCAGGGAATGATTATTGTAATCGGCATAGCGGGTGAGATGCGCTTCCAGTGTTCGGCTGTCGCTCTGGAGGGCGGCGGCGAGGCTGCCCGCCTTCACGCCGGAGGGCAAGGTTTCCGGAGTCGAAAGCTCCGGGCAGTAGCGCCCGTTGATAAAGGCGAGGCGAGGACACGCCAGGTTGGTCAGGGAGCGCAGGCTGATGTCATAGTTCGCCGACCAGGATGCCGCAATCTGGTGGCAGGAAGCCAACGCTTCCGCGCCGAGCTGCTTCACCTTCCTGGCCACGGAGGCGGCCAGTTCCGGCGGAGCCGGGCGGAACGGTGTTCTGGCGAGCGGCGCCAGGTTCGTGTATTTCCACTCCTCATCGCGAGTGGTGGGGAAGCCCCGCTCGGCAAAACTGTTAATAGCCGCCTGGCGGATGGAGTGAACCCAGGACGGGCCCGTCCGCGCCAGAGCGTTTTCAAGCTGCTTGAATGTTTCCAGGTATAAGCCTTCTTGTTCTCTAGTAGCAATCATGATTTCGCCAGTTCCTTCTGTAGCGGCGGCTTTATGCCGCCACGCTATGGCGGGGTAAACCCGCCTCTACGGCGCCGACTTTACGCCGGCAGATGGCGGGGTAAACCCGCCTCTACTGACCACTGACGACTGGCAACTGGCAACTGCTCTTCACGCCGTCTGTCCCGCGCCCACCGCTTCCTCCAACCAGCCGTAGCCTTTTTCTTCGAGCTCCAGAGCCAATTCCTTGCCTCCCGACCTGACGATGCGCCCGTTGGAGAGCACGTGCACGAAGTCGGGGACGATGTAGTTCAGGAGCCGCTGGTAATGCGTGACTACGATGATGCTCCGCTCCTTGCTGCGGAGCGCGTTGACGCCGTCGGCGACAATCCTCAGGGCGTCGATGTCCAGGCCCGAGTCGGTTTCATCCAGGATGGCGAGCTTGGGCTCCATCACGGCCATCTGGAAAATCTCGTTGCGCTTCTTTTCGCCTCCGGAAAAGCCCTCGTTCACCGAGCGGCTCATGAGAGACTCGTCCATTTCCAGGACCTTCATCTTCTCCCGCACCAAGGCGAGGAAGTCCATGGCGTCGTATTCGGGCAGGCCGTGGTGCTTGCGGATGGCGTTGACCGCCGCCTTCAGGAAGTAGGTGTTGCTCACGCCGGGGATCTCCACCGGATACTGGAAAGCCATGAAGATGCCTTCGCGGGCCCGGTCCTCGGGCGACATCGCCAGCAGATCCTTCCCTTCGTAATTCACTTCGCCGCCCGTCACCTGATAGACGTCGCGGCCGGCCAGCACCTGCGCAAAGGTGCTCTTGCCGGACCCGTTCGGGCCCATGATGGCGTGGACTTCTCCCACTTTAACTTCCAAGTCCACTCCTCGCAGTATTTCCTTGTCCACTACTCTCGCTTGCAGGTTTTTGACAATCAGCATTCAATGCTCCCTTAAGAAGTTGACAGTCGACAGTCAACAGTCGACAGTTCGCAATTCACTATTCGCAATTCAGAATTCACGCGGGTGTCCTGGCTGCGGCGACCCGCTGAAAAGAGAAATCGGGCAGCCCGGCGCGTTCCCGCGCGTGTTCAATCGTCATACTGACCAGGTTTCCCGTGGAATCGAATTCAATCAGAGTGTTTTCGTCCAAATCCCTGGTTTCGGCCACGTCGGCCTCTCTGAGGACGATGTAGAGCGTGTCCGTGTCGTCAAAATACTGAATCGTCATTCGTCTCGGCCGCCGGCGAATCCAAAATTGTGAGATTTAATAATTCACAATTCAGAATTCACAATTCAGAATTCATAACTCATAACTCATAACTCATAACTCGTAAATTAGCCGACGCTGCCTTCCAAGCTCACGCCAAGCAATTTTTGTGCTTCGACGGCGAACTCCATCGGCAATTCGCGGAAGACCTTCTTGCAGAAACCGTTGACGATGAGGTTGATGGCGTCCTCGGTCGCGAGCCCGCGCTGCCGGCAATAAAAGATCTGCTCCTCGCCGATCTTCGAAGTCGAGGCTTCGTGCTCGACGGTGGCGGTGGAATTTTTCACTTCCAGGTAGGGGAAAGTGTGCGCGCCGCACTTGTCGCCGATCAGCAGCGAATCGCACTGCGAATAGTTGCGCGCCCCCCGCGCGCCCTTCAGGATTTTTACCATGCCGCGATAGCTGTTCTGGCCCTTGCCGGCGCTGATGCCCTTGGAGACGATGGTGCTTTTGGTGTTTTTGCCGATATGAATCATCTTCGTTCCGGTATCCGCCTGCTGGTGGTTGTTCACCACCGCCACGGAGTAGAACTCGCCCACCGAGTTGTCGCCTTGCAGGATGCAGCTCGGATACTTCCAGGTGATGGCCGAGCCCGTCTCCACCTGCGTCCAGGAAATCTTGGAGTTGACGCCCTGGCACTTGCCGCGCTTGGTGACGAAATTGTAGATTCCGCCCTTGCCTTCCTTGTCGCCCGGATACCAGTTCTGAACCGTCGAGTACTTGACCGTGGCGTTGTCGTGGGCCACCAACTCGACCACGGCGGCGTGCAACTGGTTTTCGTCGCGCCGGGGCGCCGTGCAGCCCTCCAGGTAACTCACGTAGGCGCCTTCGTCCGCGACGATCAGCGTGCGCTCGAACTGGCCGGTGTCCTTGGCGTTGATGCGGAAGTAGGTGGAGAGTTCCATCGGGCAGCGCACACCC
>Ga0209777_10001024_pt1 | contig 42536 bp, 37 predicted proteins | sample FrelakmetHBP12HB_FD_187147 | JGI IMG/M metagenome (GOLD analysis project Ga0209777, IMG submission 187147) | Freshwater lake sediment microbial communities from the University of Notre Dame, USA, for methane emissions studies -HBP12 HB (SPAdes)... | ecosystem: Environmental > Aquatic >...
CTTTTGTAATAAAAGTCTGATACGCAGAACTATATCCCATTGGATTATTTGCCAGAGTTCTAAGTAATTCAGTTAATTGGGATTTAAAGTTTGACTCCCACCTATTTAGGTTATCAGCCAAAACCTTAACATCTTCGGCTAAAGCCATTTTATCAGTCTCCTACTAAAACCTTAGAGTTACTAAAAAATGCGCCCGATTGCTCTTGGTTTTGTCTTGAATAATAAGTTGATTTTAAATGATACTCACCATTTTCATCACGAACCAATTCGTGAGCTGGACGCCCAAGCTTTTTATGAATTGGATACATTGAAGTAGAAGTCTTAATAAATTGACTCGAATCTTCTTGCGCTTGTTTGAGAGTTTCTTTTGCATTTCCAACATTTAATAAAATTCGTTGATAGTTAGCTATCACATTACGATATGTCTCACTATCATTTGTATCTGCAATAACTCCAATAACTTCATCACAAGTATCAAAATCACCATTTGTCGCAGAACGAATAATAAGATCTTTCAATTGATGGATGTCCATGCTATAAAGTTGACAATCTCGTTGAACAAATCCACCATCATTCGCAGTTTTCATTGCAAATGTTTTTAATGTATTTGGATTGAAATCTGCAATTTGATCCCCATAAGCAAAAACGGATGGCATCAAAGGAACAATACCATTCATTTCAATAGGAACATCAATTGTAACTTTGCCATTTTGTGTATTTAATGTTGCTTTGCAAACAAAACCATCTTGCATTGGTTCTGAAACCATAATCTGAGTTCCTTTAAAACCCATTGATGCTAATTCGGCAACTACCATTTTCTTTGCAAGCTGCACACTCTTTGGAGGATAACCGACAGATGCTTCTAAAATACTATCTTCAATTTCTGAAGCGAGTGATTTAAGTGGTTTTGGAACGGCAGTTAATGGAATCTCTACATCTTTAATATTTTTCCTTTCATCTGGAAGACTAGCAAAAAGTCCAGGACCAGAAAGGCCCTCACTATTATTGCTGCCTGGGAAAAGAGAAGCTAATTTTGAGAAATCTTCATCTGGAAGAGCCTTCTTTGCTTGACCAGTAACAATGTCTAAAGAATTCAGAACTGCTTTAACTGTTGGGAGGCGATCAGTTCTATTATCAGCACCTTCTAAATAATTCTTCAATGCGCCACGAGTCAATGTTTCAAATTTATTGCCAGCAACAAAAACACTTGGAAGTTGTTTTCCAGAAGCTTCTGCTGGAACCAAAATTCTAACCATACCCCGGTTAGTATCCAAGTCAGCAGCAAAAACAATAAATCTAGAATTTCCACCAGCAATACGAACTCTCGTCTTATCTAAGCCGAGAGAATGTAATTCCATGCTAACTTTATTTTTAGCATCACTGGCAGCTTGAGGATCGTATCTATCTACACTCTCTCCAAAAAGAATATCATATTCCTTTGGTTGAGCTTCAGAAACCAATCCAAGAATGCCTCTAGACGGATCATCCCTTAAACCACCAATAAAATCAAGATTCTCGGTAGTAGTAGGACCAGAAGCTTCTTTAATAAACAAATCGTTTAACACTTCGCGGCATTTTGTGCCGCTAGCATTTAATCCAACAAGTTCATTATAAAGTAATTCTATTTCCGCCTGACTAATGATTTGCTCGGGATTTTTAACGGCTAACTTCTCTATAACACGCGACATAGCTTGTATGACGGTATCGTGTCTATATTCCTCTGCCGTTACTTGTAACCTATTACTCAAGTCGCCCACAAGATAACGCTTACCTTGTAACTTCATAAGAGCTACTTCTGCTGCCCTTTTAAGAGCGTCAATGTTGCTAGTGCTAGCCATGTTAATCTCGCCTCCAAATCAATTTGATCGTTTTGCTAATTTTAATTCCAGATTGAACAATTTAAAAGCTTGCTCTTTCGTAATAGAAGGTGCATCTTTAAATTTATCAAAAAGTTCATCTTTCTCCTTATCGGATAGATTTTCCCACCAATTGTCAGCATCTGTGAAATCTTCACTTGGTGACTCTTCTTTCTTATCTTCTTTCTTGGAAGGTTTTTCTGAAAAGTTTTTTGCTTCGTTTTCATCAACAATTAAAATAACTCCACCACCAGGCATTGATGGCGCAGCTCCAGACTCTAATGGGCAGCCACTTTCACACTGACCACCCATATCACCTATCATGTTTAATTTATCTTGCGGCATATTATTAAGAATTAAATCAACAAATCCCTGATCTGTTGCCAACTTTCTCATCACCGTGCTCTTAAAAATACTAGCCTCGTCTGGTGTTGTTACACCATATGTGGCAGTTGCCAATCTTTCAATTGGAACACCATTATATGCAATTGTTAAATTTGCTGCCTTTTTATCTAGGTAAACTTCCCATTTGGATGATTTTTGAATTACGTCTTCTTCTTCAGGCAGGTTATATGTTCTAACTAAAAATTCATTTCCATCATCATCAGCTTGTACTTGCCAAAGCTCTTCTCTATTGTCTCCATCTAAACGGAAAAGATCAAATGCTATTCGAACCATACGGCCTTCATTCCCTTTAACAGGAATCCTATCAATTGGTTTCTCAGTAACCACTTGATCTATCATTGCAAAATCTAGTTCGAATTTTGACATCTATTTTCTCCTATGTAACCTTTTATTTACGAAAATCATATAGATTGCCCTAAATATAACACGAGTATTCAACAATTATATGAATGTATTAATAGAAACAATTATTTTTTGAAGTTTCTCTCATTGTACCGCGTACAAAAAGAACAAACTTGATCAAATACTATAAAATTATTAATATTTTTGTACGTACATGTGCATGAAATTTGTATCAAATTAAAAATAATTAATTATTATCTGTCTTCTAAATTCCATAATTCTTCTTCCATAAGGTCTTTTGCCCTTAAAGTTTCCATTTCATTTAATATATAAGATACCTTACCATCTTTTGAACAAATCTTTTTTAATTTTTTAATAGCGCCACCATATCTCTTCTTCCCATTAGCATAGTCAATGTTACCCATTAACAATTTATGAACAGTTGTTTGATGTATTCCGAGTTTTTCTGCTATTTGTATTTGAGTTAGATCTTTTAATCGAAGGGTAATTACTTCAGCTTGGCGTTGTGTGAGGCAGGTATTAACAATTCTCAAAACTTCTTGTATTAATTGTTGTCTTAATTCGTAAAATTCTTCAGAAAACTTCGACGTATTTAGGACAAAACCTAATCCATCATCTAAAGAAAAATCATTTAATACGGTGGGGTCTACAGTTATTTCAACAATTTTGTGTTGATATGAGTCTGACTTGTTTTTTTTCTGAGACATTAAAAAGCACCTCAATGATTAAAAAATCTTAGAGAGGTTTCACTTTGGATTTATTAATTCCAAAAAACTTTCTAATGAATTTTCCCTAAGATACTGGTCTATATCTTTTGCTCCTTTGGGTAAAGGACAAATTCTAGTTAGATTTAGATTTTCTCTTTGCTTCTTTTCGACAATTTTTTGCGCTCTTTCTTGCGCCATTTCCTCATTGTCTAAAAATAAGACAACATTATTAGTATATCTAGATAATAAAATCAAATGCCTGGTAGATAAATATGCTCCGCATGTTGCAACTATGTTCTCAAAACCATATTGATGTGGCGTAATAACGTCATAATATCCTTCAACAACATATACAATATTTTTCTTTAAAACGCTCTGTTTTGCAAAATTTAATCCAAATAAATGATGTGTCTTATGATAAACGGAATTAAGATATTTAGGAATTTTAGCCTTTTCTCTTTCTTCATCTGTTATTCTTGTTCTTCCAGATAAAGCAATATAGTTACCATATACATCTTTAATCGGCATTACAACATCATGTGTTTGAAACATACTATAAGAGGCATTTTTAACAATACTTGATGCACGTAGTTCTTTAGGATCAAAAACTTTAAATAACTCACGAAGGTCTTGTGGAAACAATCCAAGCTCCCACTTATTAATTGACTCTAACGTAAGCCCTCTTCCATCAACGAGATATTCCAAAACATTACTATCTTGCAATAATCGTTCATGACAAATTTTTGTTACAGCACTAAATACATCACTCATTTCCAGAATCTTTCTTTGCTACCTTCTTTGCCTTCACAGGCTCCGCTGCAACCTTTCCCTGTGCTTCAACCATAAGCTTTAAGCCCTGAAGAAAAGCTGCACTAACCTGAACTTGAGTATCACATTCCTTACAAAATGCCTTATTGTCTCTGACAACCAACGGTTGATTCTTATGACAATTTGGGCACAAAGCTTGAAACGCTTGTTTCTTAGTATTTCTAAGAATTTGCCCAGATGACTCCAAACTCTTCTTCATAAATTTAGTAACACCCTCAATTGCATTACCACACTCATCACAAATAACTTCATTTGTTTCCTTGTTTAACTTCGCTTCTGATTGCTTCAAACATCCTCTAGTCGTACATGTTAATAACATTTTTATCTCCTTGTTAATTGAATTTTTCAATCCAAATCTTCATTTTCATCCATAATCTGTTGAATGACATCATTTTCATCATCACTTACTATTCTTTCTACCGGCTCAATCCCTTTCTCTTTTGCTTCTTTTACCTTTGCTAAAATTTCATCACAAAGACCTTCGGTCAAAACCCCCTCATAAAAATTTTCCTTTCCTTTCCAGGTAAAATCACCATATTTGAAAGACATACCAGATGGCTCAATGATTCCAAATTTTATACCTAAAAGAGCTATCTCCTTATTTAATCTAACAACTCCTTTATTATATTCAAGCTCAAATTGACAACGGCACATGGGAAATGCGACTTTATTTTTATCAATTCTTGCAGTAGCAACATGTCCATATCTCATGCCAGTTTCATCAATAAAATTTTGATCTTTCTTACTTGACATTGTAAAGTGTACCATTGTTGAACAAGCATGCTTCCAAGCTTGACCACCAGGAGTAGATGTAGGATCTCCAAACATCTTTCCAAGATCAACTCGAATTTGATTAATTGCAATAAATGTTACTCCTGTTTGTGCGAGAAGAGGCGTAAGACGCCTTAAAGCGTCTGGTAAAAACCTAGCCATCGGTGCCATGTTAGTGTTACCAACAGCCTTGTGTGACTCAATTGGAGCCTGTACGGCAGCAACACTGTCCAACACAATGATTCCAAGCCCAGAAGGTTCCTCTGCTTCCATATGCAAAAGCCCCGGCTTTGGCTTTGATTTACTATCTTTAGCAGGAACGCCACACAATGTAGTCCAAATCTTAACTCCATCACTTTCTTTTATTAAGAATACTCTATCATTATCAACGCCAAGCTTTGTTGCCCAATCTTTATTATAAGTATATTCTGCATCTATAAAAATTGCCCAATTTTTTGGATCTAATTTTTGCCATTTACTAATAGCAATAAGACTCATAAGGGTTTTACCACTACTTTCTTTTCCAGCATATTGAACAATACGCCCTTTTGGCAAACCCCAGAGCCCCAAAGCCTCATCTAAAGCCCAACTGCCAGTTGAAATTGTTTCAACTGCACCCATATTACCAGAACCATCAATCTGATAAAGTTTTTCTACTTTGTTCCAAATATCAGCCATACTCATGTTTTTTCTCCTATTGTCTCTTTTAGCTTTTCAATAAGCTCTATTTGTGTTGGAGTTAAATTTTTTAAAATGGAAACATTAATTTCAACCAAGTGATCTCCAAATGAATCCTTGATCTTCATTCCTGCACCTCTTATCTTCAAAATATTTCTAGGTTGAATACCTGCCGGAATTTTTACTGTTCTTTTTCCTGACAAAGTATTAACTTCGATCTCTGTTCCTAAAAGTGCATCAATCATAGTTATTTCTTTTTTTGTCAAAACATCACATCCATTATTTACCAATATAAGGTCTGGATGCTTTTTGTAAACTATATTTATCTCTAAATCTTTAAGTGGATATAATTTTTCCCCTTCAATGGTTCCTGGTGGAGAAGAAATTGTAATATTTTGAACATTTGAAATTTTCCGTGCTCCTTTGCATTTCTCACAAACACCTTCAGCCTTCCTACCATATCCACTACAATTACCACATGGCTTCAAAAAACTAATAGCTCCATGATTTGTTCTTGATTGGCCGCTTCCATTACAAACAGGGCAAGCATCATTTGTAAATTTTAAACCAGAACCAGAACAAGCATCACATGCTCTTTCATCATTAATAGCAATATTTTTAGTGAATCCATTATAAGCTTCTTCTAATGTTATTTCTATTGCCCCTCTTCGATAATTTTGCCGATTTCCTCTTCCTTGATTAAATCCAAAAATATCAAAATCAAAACCTGGAATACCACCCCCAAAAGTTTGACTAAAAATGTCTCTCCAATCCATTTGAGAACCACCTTGTGGCATATTTGGATTGTATTTTCCATCTTTAATTAAATTATAGGCTTCAGATATTTCTTTAAATTTTTCCTCAGATTCTTTATTCCCACTGTTCCTATCGGGATGATAGGTTAACGCCAAGTCTCGATAGGCTTTTTTTATTTCATCTTCAGTTGCTCCATCTTTAAGCCCTAAAACTTCATAAGGATTCTTCATCTTACTTTCTCCAAAGCTTTTGCCCAAGCGACTGCTATACCATCAGATTCATCTTCTGTCTCTTCAGATCTAACACCGTTTCTATTCATTGTAAACTCAAAATTAGAAGAAAAATGTTCTTTTATAATGTCAGGCATTTCTTCTTTTTTTATAGTTTCTTTTCTTTTAATTCCAATTCTAATTAATTTTCTAATTGTTTGAACTGGATACAATGTAACACCTAAACCAGCAACCAATGCGGCTATACAAATAACCCTATTAAATGAAGCTAAAGTAACAATAGTAGTCGCACTTGATCTATTTTTCATGAACAAAAGGAAATCTTCAATTGCAGCCTCTGTAGGTTTTACTATCTCACAAAGCTCAACAACCTTATCAAAAACATCTTTTAACCTAGTAAGAATATCGTGATCTGATTTTAAAGGTTTGATTTGACCATAGGAAAGAAGAATAGGATTATTGTCTTTTATTCCAACTAAGCCCCAACCAACCGTACTAGAGCTACAATCTAACCCTAAAATTCTCTCAGAACAATCCTCTTCTGAAACCTTTACAATCTTTACTCGACTCTTTTTAGCTTTTGCCATTAGTTAAGTACCGTATTTTTATTTTGATCTTCTACAATTTTAGAATATAATGAATTTAATACATAATTTAATTTAAATCCTATGAAACCAATATCTTTATTATTTACTTCTTCAAATTGTTTTAATCTTGCAGCAACTTCTGCTGCATCTGGAAATCCATCTTCTTCTAAAGATTCTCGTAATTGGTCCCAAGAACCATCATAATGTTGATCTCTGACCGCAGCAATTTTTTCAACATCTCCAATAAAAATACCATCCAACATACTAAGGTCTAATGTCGAAAAATCCAACTGCCTATTAAATGACTCAACAAACATAAACAAATCATTTAAACAAGCATGCATTCTTTCTAAATGTTTTTTAATTGCTTTCCTAGATTGAACTACCGTACCAATTAAAAAAGACATTGCTTGGCCTTGTATATCTCCAAAGAAAGGAGCAGAACACCCAAATCCGTGAAAATGAGAAATTTTCATTAATGTAAAAATTAGTTTTTGAGAAATATGATTTTTATCAAATTCCAATTTAGCTTCAATTCGAGGCGGGACAGAATTTATATACATTATATCAAATTTATCATCAAGTCTTATTGTTTCTGTTTTTATTTTTTTCATATAATCTTCGCCAAGGAAACCGCTAGATCTTTAGTCTAGGGGTAGTTGACATAATTCTCAAAAAAATGCTGGGGGCCTCCTGTTTCCATTCAGCCCCCAGCTAAAACATTAAATCTTACAATTCTTCATCCCCAAAGTCATAATTATCATCTTCAACCTTCGGGGCAGCTACCTGTCTACTGGGAGCAGGAGCTTGGCGCTCTGGCTTGCTAGATGCATACCTAGTATTACTTTGAGCAGGAACCTCGCCAATCTTCTCCAAAATCTCTTCTGGAGTAGAAGGCTGTGTGAACTTATTGATATCGACTCTCTCCAAGAAAGAAGCCTTCATCTCCTTGTCCCTTTCGCTCAACGGAACAGGTGGTTTCACAACAACTGAATACAATGGTTGTGTACCCTTAGCAGCACGCTTAATATTCAGGTCATACCTACGAACATCACCCCATTCAGGATCTGCTACGTAGTTCTTAATCCCCATATAAACCTGACTAGAGATTTCAAGAATCTTAGCCTGATTTGTACGACGATCAATAACCCCAAGATACCAACGAGCTTGCGCCTTATTGCCCTTACGGCAAAGCGGGCAATCATCCATTGCACAACGAACCTTACGATTAGTTCCAGTTGCATCCTTAACCCAGTGAATAACAAACTGATAAGGCCGTTCAGTAATAACACGAACTACGTTATCGCCTTCCTTAAGATCCATGAAATCACTTGGTGTTGAAACATCTGCATCGTCCCAGCTAGCTAACTGACCATACTTTACTTCTGACATGTCGTCCTCCTTGGCCCTAATGCATTTTGCATATTGTCGGGCATTAGTGATATGTTTGGCATATCTTTTAAATTTACTTCCAATCTACTTCCCCGTATATACCATCATTTTGTCCTGCGGTTTCTGAGAAACCAGATGACTGTTGATGTTTGATTTCGGACTTCAACTTATCCTTCATAAATTGATGAGACTTTAGAAAAAATTCATGTCTCATCTCAAAATTTTTCCTAGCAGCATATGCTGTTACCACTGCAGTATCTGCTGCAACATAAGTCTCATGACTTTCAGCATATGCTTTTCTTTCTTCTACTGTCTTATATCCTTCATCTTTTGCCAAAAGGAACAACTTATTCCTAAGTGCATTCTTCTGTGCTTTAACATTACCTTCAAACCAGATCAAAGTCGACAAGATTTCACTACACCTATCCGCTGCGCGGAGATACTTTTGTGCCAAATTCTCAGCAATTGCTAAGTCAATATTGGCATCTCTTGGAGTTTCTCTTGTCAATTCTTCAAACTCCGAAATATCAATATTCAATGGATCAAAATTTTGTAAATCAAATTTATCTCTAACTGTTATTGCTTTCATCCGATCCTTCTTTCAATTCTTCTCAGTCTCTGATTGATCATTAGGTTTTGTAAAAAAAACAAAACCGCCCAAGCAACCTGCTTCCCTACAGGTGGATTAATATAAGCAATGCATCCATCATTGTCAACCTCAAAAATATCATGAAACTGCTCTTTCCCAAGATACGTTCCATAATTAAAAGATTGACACAATTTCTGATAGTATTCATATTCTTCATCTTCCATCTCGACCTGTTTAAAATCTATCACACGTAAGCTCAATGTCAACTCCCTTATGCTCTTTTAACCGCACATTTTGGATCTGAAACTATATTCTGTCTTTGGCGCATAAGCTCTGCTTGACGCTTCTGCTCGGCATAAGGATTCACTGCGCCCTCAGCAAAGGGGCTAGCATTGGGAACAGATGGCAACGCCATCCCTGCGCCTCCTGTGAGCCTGCTAATCATTCCCTCGTCAACATCAATGTTTGGCCCAACAAGATCAGGATCAAATTCTCCCATAGAAATGCCTTCATTAAAAGCAACATCTTGATATTTATTCTTCAATACTTCTTCAAAAATCTTATCTCTTTCTTCATCAGTAACATCTTCTCTAAGAGCCTCATCTACATTTGCTCTTTTAGAAATTCCCATTGAAATATTTTGTTTCGGATAGATTTTAATTCCAGAATCTGTAGAAGCTGTTCTAACAGAAGCATAACTATTATTACCAATAGAAATATTATATTTTGAAACAATAGACATTGCCAATTTATGAGCTGTCTCTTCTCTAATATTTGCTTCAGTTAAAATAGTACTCATAATATCTTCCAAAATCTTTAATGATTCTTCATCCATCAAAGGCATTCCACAAGCAGGGCATTCATTCTTTTGAAATGCATGCTTAAAAGATGCCGAAATTTCAGTTTTACAATTTGAACATTGCATGTTTTAATCCTCTTTAATATTAACTTAAATCCTTATTGTTAGAAGTCAATAAGAAAACTACTATATATTGTAAATTATTCGTAGATTTTTTCGATCTTTTGCAACATTAATGTTCTCTGTCCATTGAAATCACTAATCTGACACATTGCCCTTACAGGAATCCCATCTACAAATTTTGCCTTTGCGGTTTTATACTCAGTTGGCCATACAGTAAGTTCTATCTCTGATCCATAAATATCTTCAACACGATATTTGATCATACTCTTTCCTGCGTTTCTTCCTGTTTTCATTACAAACTCTCGCAACATAGATTTAACAACAAATTCTACAATAAGTTCTTCTCTATCTGGATACATTCTAAGCTTTGTAAAAGGAGGCGTCAACTTTGAAAAAAATCCAGGATACATATCTGTAATAGTTCCAGAAACAAGTTCTCCTAAAACTTCCTGTTCATGCTTTAAAAGGTCTGGCTTTTCCCATTCCTCATGTGTAATATTTATAGGAAATTCATTTAAACTATCTTCTGCTTCAACTCCTTCTATGCCCTTCTTTTTCATATAAATATTTAGTTTATCCTTAATGGTCTTACTGTCTTCAAAAGCTCCTTTTCTAGTAACACCCAAAGAATCAAAACACCCAGCTTGAGCAAGAGCTTCGATTTTGCCCTTATTAACAATCCTGGCATTATTCTTATAAAGAAAATGAGTAAAACTATTAAAAGGTTGATTTGTAATAACTTCGTCAACTGCTTTTTCCCCCATTCCTTTAACTGACCTAAGACCCATCACAATCGTCTTATCATCGAGAACGTCGAACTCATAACCACTCCTATTTACATCGGGAGGAACGATATTCACGCCCATCCTGCGGCATTCTGCCTTAGCAATAAGAATGTCATCATCCTTTGTAAGCCCTGTGCCATCTGTTTTTACTCGCAAATAAGCAGCAAAAAATGCTGCTGGATAATGGCATTTTAAATATGCTGTTATGTAACCATTAATAGAATAACAAATGGCATGAGAATTTGCAGAAACGATCTTTTGTTCTAAGAGATAATTATGATTTTTTCCACGCATGGATAAATTATAAACTCGCTCTTCCCCGATCTTTTTAAATGATATAACTTTCAATGATATTCCTCTTTCTTTCTAAACAAAAACTTTCATTTATGTCTTTATATAAAAAATTAGCTAACACTACAACTTCCGGCTTTGAACTATAATCCACATAAGATATGTTTCCTTCCAATGATGGATGGTGATAATTAATACCAAGTCTTTTATGCAAATATAAACAACATTGGGCAACCAAATAATGACTGCCAGCTATTCTTATACAAATATCTTTTCCATTACTATGTATATAAATACATCCATCTCCATCAATAATCCCTCTAAAAAGATGACTGTCTAATTCCTCACTAATAACGGGAAGTGTTACTATTTTGGATTTTCTTGCAATAACTCCCCATCTTTTCAAATCCTCAATCATTTTCGGAGAACTTATTGCAATTCTTTTCAGCATTTGAGAAGTATATATCTTTGTTCCATTTAAACTTAAAAAAGTTCTACTTTTACAGTCTATAATTTTATTGGTTGTTTTCCACTCTGTTTTTATTTGTTCAATAATATAACCATCTGATTTTTGTAATTGAATACCAATCGTATTTCTTTCTGGAGAAACCCAACCATCAGCTATCATCAAACCCAAAACATATGCTTTATTTGGCGTATCAATATTGCTAAAATAGAAATGATCGTGATGAGAATACTCCCACTTTTCTTTTCTGGGAATTCCAAACCTTCTAAGACAATCGTATACTGTTTTTGTTGTTTTGAATTTGTTATCTAATTCTATAAGAATTTCTGATCCTGTTTTTCCAGACTTATAAAGATCAATAATTTTACGTTCATCTTCATTTGTAATTTTTTTACATGTACTCATTAGTCCCTCTTATGCTTTATATACCATCACATGAAAGCATCTCTATATCGAACTCAATAATATCCTTTATAGTATGCATTTTATAATCAATACATAAAAACTTATGTTCCATAGTGCATTTAATCGTTTTTCCACTTGACAATGTGAATTCATAAACATCCTGCTCTCCCGCATCAATAACTTCGATACACTCATCATCAACAACTTGATGAATTTCTACATCATAAGATTTCAACATTACTTTCTCTCCATTATTAATTTTATCTTTAATTTCAGATATAGAAAGTAAACCTTCATCATCCTTAATAACTTTAGTGTCACCGGACAAACATTTATTAAAGCCATATAAAGAAAATGGTAAAACAATCTTATTCCAAATCCCTACAGCTTCTTCTCTAGACATATTATGAAGACTCATTGCACCTTCAATAAAATCATTTTCTAACTCCTCTGCCAATTTTGGGTCCTTACCTTTTAGCTTTGTTAATTTTCTTAAACCGTCAGCTTTATTTAAATCCCATCCAGCGACATCTTGAGCAACTAACATCAACTGTTCTTCAAATGTCCCTAGACCATAAGTATCCTTTAGTGCTCTTTCCAAACTTGGATGCAAATAAGAAACTGATTTTTTACCGCTACGTCTATCAATAAACTCCTGTCTTTCTTCAGCTGAAGATGAAGGTCGCCCAAGAGCATTAATAATTGCGATATCAGTAATATTCTTTGGTTTTAATTTTTTACATAGTGTAACCATCATTGTTGATGTTCCCAATTGAAAAACACACTTTGTGTGCCCCTCTTGAAGCATTTTGTATGTGTTTTCATCATCCAAAGGTATATCTTCAAGTTTTGTGGGCGCATTTATAACACCAAGCTTCTTAATGTTTTTAAATGTTTCATCTATAACATCAAGAGTTGATATTGCTAAAAGATCCATCTTTACAAGTCCGGAAGCTTCACATTTATGTTTATCATATTGAACAGCTACAGATCCATTCTTATCAATTCTTAAAGGAGCAAAATTAATAATAGGTTCATCAGCAATAATTAATCCCGCAGCATGACTTGAAAAAACAGATGGAAGTCCAATAATATGCTGGGCATATTCCATAAGTTCAGGACATTTCTTGGCAAAGGCTCTCAATTCCGCCGAAAGTTCTAATGCCTTTTCCAAAGAAACTTTCTTCTCTGGCTTTCCTTCTTCGTTTTGATACTCAGCAGGAATGGCAGCCTTAATCGCTTCGGAAACCTTAACATAATTTTCTCCTTCCTTTATAAGACCAGGCATAACATTTCTCATAGACTTTACTAAGTTAGGAATAACACTCTTAGGAGAATACGACACAATGTTAGAGACATGAGCACAATTTTCTTGTCCATATTTTTTACGGCAATAATCCTTTACGGCATCCCTACCAGCGGAAGTAAAATCTGTGTCAACGTCTGGTAAATCTTTTTTATAAGCATTTTGAAATCGTTCAAAGATAAGACCGTATTTAAAAGGGTCTACTTTATGGATTCCTAACAAATACGCTGTATAGCACCCAGCACAACTCCCCCTTCCGATTCCAGTCATAATTCCATTTTTTTCCGCCCACATAATAAAATCTGCAACAATTAACATATAAGAAGAAAAATTGTTCCCCTCTAAAATCTTCAACTCATGTTTAACACGAGCCCAACGCTCGGCAGTTTCTTCTTTCGAAAGACCTTCACATTTAATCTTAAATGCCTTAAAGCATCTAAACCTCATCAATGCCTTATCCTCGGCTAATGATTCTGGAATTCTATTTGCTTTCCTCCAGTCTAAAAGATCAGCATAATCTTGTTCCCTTTTACAATCAAAGATAGGTAAATGATTTTTAGTTTGAATAATGTAATTAGCCTCTTCGCACATATCAGCTATTTTAACAGTATTTGAGACGGCTTCTATTGCAACAGACTCATCATAATATTTTGTTAAAAAATCATAAACCTCATCACCACTTTTAACATAAAATTCATCAATCCCATAACGATGTCTGTCTAGATCATCAACTGCTTTTTTAGAATTGATTGCCATTAAAACATCATGATACTTTTCATCTTCTTTTGTAATATAATGAGCGTCCGCTCCTACCGCCAATGGAATTCCATATTTCCCACCAAGTTCAATTAATTGTTCATTAATAACTTTTTGATCTAAATTATAATCCTTTAAATGGTGTGGTTGAATTTCAAGATATAAATCTTTCTTAAAAATCCTATGAAGTCTTTCCATTGTCTCCAAAGCTTCATCAAATCTACCTTCAGAAAGCAATTTTGAAATAGGACCATTTGCACAAGCTGTGAGACAAATAAGACCTTCATTGTGTTTCTCTAAAACATCCCAACTAATTCTAGGGAACACTCTTCCCATAGCTTGAACTTGATTTTGAAAACCAATATAATTAGCTCTTAATAAGTTTTTATATCCAACTTTATTTTTAGCTAACAAAACCAAGTGTTTTCTTTTTTCTGTTTTTTTACTATCTTCACTAACAACCCCATATGAATTTACAAAATACATCTCACATCCTGGAATAAATTTTACTCCAGTTTTCTGTGAGGCTTTAAAGGCATCATAATGCGCCGCCATTGTGCCATGATCTGTAACTGCCAATGCTTTTTGCCCAAGCTCTTTGGCTTTAGCAAACAAAACATTAACATCATTCGTAGCATCTAACATAGAACCAAGGCTAGTATGGGTGTGTAAGTTAACAAAATCAATCATTGGTCACGACCTTTCTACGAGTTAGATACATATAAAATAAGGATTTCTTCTAATTTGTCAAGCAATTCTGGGCAAGGTTTTTTCTGATGAAAGGAAACATAAAAAGTATTTCGCAGACCCGAAAGACAAAAATTCGGAGTTTCTATTTTAAGAAATCCTATCTTGTCAAAATCAAAACAAGGTTCCCCTATAGGGCTAATAAAAGAAAGTATTTGATTATTTAATCGAAAAGGCAGGGAATAGCGCGTCGTACCCTGGCTAATGCCACAGCTACACCCTGTCCCTTTTCGAATAATATTATACTTTCTTAAATCTTCATCACTCCTCATCGCGAACGATGTTTTCGCAGCGCCCCATTGTCAACTCAATAGGATACTCGCTGCTAGCATACGCCTCAAGAGATGCGAGGACATCTCCAATTGTTCCATCCTGGGCACGGACATCGTCCTTGTCAGCCTCTAAAACAATCTTGATCTTATCCTTCTTAACTGAAAAACCACTAACCTGAAAACCTGAAACCACATAATTTGTATTCGTTGCCATTTTTTCTCCTTAATCAACCCAGAGGATTCTCTGGAACTTCACAGTTACAATCCACATGCATTGGTTGCTCTTCTACGAATTGCGCCTGTGATAAAATAAAATCCATTACCTTACGATTCCTAATTGCTCCAACAAGAGCATCTAACATCTTTCCTTTCTTCATCTCATCTTTAATAACAAGAGTGCTCACACCTCTCTTTTCTGCCTCAGATTTAATCACTGCATCAATCTCTTCATTTGTGATTCTAAGTTGCTGCTCGGTATCATAAATAGCATCCAAGATAAAAGTTCTTCGAACATTGCGCCTTGACATACCAACGGCATACTCTAAAAGCTGCTCATCTGGTTTATCAATTCCAATTTGTTTAAAGAAATAATTCTTTTCTTCTTCTACCCACTCTTCTGGAATGTCAAACTCATTCATTTCCAATAAACGATCAACTACATTTTCTTCAATGATCTCTCGTTCCTTTTTATTCATTTCTCTATTAGTTGCATATTCCACAGCCTTATTAAATTCTTCAATACCACCAAGGTTCAACTTTCCAACAAGATCCTCATTTGTTGGAGCTTCCATCTTAAACACGGCCTTTACATTAAGATTAACAGTAATTGCTTCGCCTGCTCGTTCAGGATAACCTTCTGGCAAAACGGTATCACAAATAGAAACATCTCCAATCTTAAGACCAATTAGATTTTCTCCAAATGGCTCCTTCATCCCAGGATTAATTGCAAACTTCTGATCCTTGCCCGAACTAATCTCTTTAGAATTTTTATCATAAGCTGAAAAATCAACTACAACAATATCTCCCAATTCAACAACATCTTTCGGCACTTCTTTTGTGAATTTAGATCTATAATCACTAAGAATGTTGTCAGTGATCTCTTGCTTGTTAAGCGTTGGCTTTGTCAATTGTAAACCAATATAACCAACTGGGTTAATTGTTGGCTTTTGATCAACTAAAATTTCACAAGTAAAAGAACCATCTAATTTAAACTTATAATTATCAATCTTAGGTGTAGTCATTGGAATTAGCTTTTGTTCCATACATGCATGAAGAAAACCATCATTTGCAAGAGAATCTTTAGCTATTTCTTCCACTGTTTTTTTATACATATTCATAACAATATGGGCTGGCGCCTTACCCTTCCTAAAGCCCTTAATCATATAATTCTTATTAATTGCATCGATTGCCTTATCTAAGGCATCCTTTGTGCCAATATTATCAAAAACAACATTGACCTTCCTTTTTAATCCGCCCAAATCATCTATTGTAACAACATGATGCCAACTTTGAATTGTTTGTTCTTCCATTGTTTCTCCTATAATTTTTCACTATTAATTAGTTCTATTGCCTTTTCCGCTTGTTTCTTTCTAACATTCCAAAAGGCTGAATCAATATTTCCACTTTTCTCTTCTTTCTTAATCCTAACCACAAAACTGTGAAGAATCAAGCTCCTAAGTCTAAGAATTCTTTGAATTGGCGCATGAGTAGGATGCCCAGGCATCATAAGCGCCTCTATAGTAACCTTGTCTCCTATAGCCAGTTCAGAATCTTTTCTAAGCTTTATGGATTGCCAATTACATCTTTCAATATCTTCGATATAATTCTTATCTTCTCCCTCTTTGCAAATAGAATAAATTCTTACAAGCCTCGGTTTGATTGCTGCAACAAAGTCAGTATTATTCACAATACATTTTTTAGAATCAACCTCTGAGACAAATGTCGACACGGGACCTGGGAATTTTGGAAAATGACAGAACCACTTAAGATCTTTTATGTCTTTTATATCTGGGTTTATCCTATTAAAATCATTTATGTTTTCTTCAACAACATTTAACCAAACATGAAAAAAAGATTGATGAATAGCTACTTCTTGCCCGCGAACAACATCTGTCATTTTTTTCCTAGTCTGACCAGGATATTTTTCTTGCTCAAGTTTCGTCATTTCTCTTTCATAAGCTTCCCAATTGAAGAAATATTTATAAGCATCCTCATAATATTTATTCATCCATTCTATTGCTGCCTTATAAAAATACCATGTTGTCATACCAGAAATAATATTTTTATTTAACTTTGTCATTTTAACAGTAAGATCATCGATGAGAAGATTTACTTTTTCTCTCATGATCATATCATTTCCAGGCTCAACATGTTCGCTAGCAAGCCTATCTTTATAACTTGTTGTGGCAGTAACACTATTAATTGTATTATGCTTATCTAAAATAACACTTTCAACTGTTTCCCAAATTAAAGTTTTTGGTAAACCTGTAAACATTCCGGACTTACACTTAAAGCCACTGCCCAATTCCATAGCGGTTCTAGGTGTAAAATTAGTCTTACAATATGGACAATCAATTTCTACATCCATTAATTCTTCAGGAGGCATTTTAAAGATATTTGTTCCTTTAACATTTGCAAATGTTTTAAGAGCCTCTTTTAATTTTTCTTCAGATACTTTCATAAAATCAACTGGAATGAATTTTCCAGAACAATCATTTGACGGACAAATACAAGTTGTTCCAATAAACTTTTGAAATTTGGATACTATGTTTAATTCTTCTTGTTGTGATTCTAATATTAAGTGTTTTACTCTGCTTTCGCATCTCTCACAACCATATACATTAGAACCATGCTCAATAAGAAGGCTCTTATTTCGTCTCTCATTAAAAGATAAACAATACGGACATACCAAAAGTGAATGTTGCTTTAATCCAAGATCTGCCCCAATTTTTTGAACCAAATCATTCTTAATAGCCCCAATAATATATCCACCTGGATTTTTTACAATATCTTCACTATTATGCCAATTCCCTCTTAAAAAAACCTTAAGTGCGTATGATGTCTTAGAAATAATGCGAGCAATTATCGCCCTTCCAGCAGGAGTCTCATCAATTGAAATTCCATTATCAGATGCAAATTTTCTTTCTTCCCTACTAAACAAAGGAAAAGGGATTCCAATCCTGATAGAATCCTTCCGTTTTGACTTATCAAACCATGGCTTTGAGAAAAGAAGAATTGCTACTGGTAAAACCCAAGAATTGTATAATTTTTCATTTTTCAAAATTTCATCCCAATTGTCAGGATTGCCAATTACCTCATTGAAAACACTTACTTCATGTATGTTTTCAAAAATACCAATATCGTCTACAATATGGGGAACCGGCCAAATTCCATCACTGGCTAACCATTCCATAGATTTTTTAATTTTTATTTCTTCCAAAACAACTTCTTCCGATGGAAGATCGTTTGCATGCTTTTTTAACCATTCTGTGGCTTGTTTGTCTAACATTTTTCTCTTTCTCTACTTTCCAGAAATTAACTTTTACAAATATAACTTAAATTCAAAGAAAGATTTGTCAACCTAATTCCAAGTATTATAGCAAATATTTTTGAAGTCGCACCAGTCGCAAAGTTTTGATGGTTTAGAAATCCATCGTTCGTCTTCACAGATTTTGTCAGCATAAACAATTAAATCTTTTTTTGCTTTCTCAACATCTTCTAAATTAAATTCATATTTAAGATACATTCCACCAAATCTTAACATAATATAAGAACCCCTAAAATTCTTTACTTCCGGATACTGATTAACCAAATAAAGACCATATGCCCTTAATTGATCATATTCCATATACTTAGTATCTTTATTTGTTTTATAATCCTTTATATGATAAACTCCATCTTTATCCTGATCGGTTCTATCAATGATTCCCTTGAGCTTATATTTTTCATTTAAATCTATAACAAACTCTTCTTCTAAAGTTAATATCTTCGAACCAAGACCCTTCTCTTCCATGCTTTTCAAATATTCTGTTAAAAGTTTTCTTGCTTCATCCAAAATCTCTTTCGAGATTGGTTTATCTGCATCCATTATGTCTTTTTGTTTTTTAAAACTTTCTTTCATTAATTTTTTAAAATTAAAATCAGCAATATCTTCTTTAAATTGCCCATGGAAAAATTCAAGAACGCCATGCACAAATGTTCCCAATGTAAAATGATCCCAATCTTTCTTAGGATATTTTGCAATATAAGAATAGTAATACCGTCTTGGGCATTGTTTGTATGTTTTAATTTTTGAAATAGAGACTGTAAGGCTTTTATTTTCTAACTTTTTATCTTCACTCAATATTTACACCTTATCCTTTATATAAATGTCCTGTTTGAATAAATCCACTTGAAAACCAGTGGCGGACCACACTGCCTTCTACTTCCAATTTGATCGGGCACAATATCATTCTTTATAAATTTTTGAATACTTTTTATCCATCGGCAATCTGTCGAATCATAATAATAACTCACAATAATTCCAGTATCATAATTAACAAAAGATCTAACCAACCCGCCGGAAATAAATGGTTCTGGGCTATACATTAATTGACCATTCAAATAGGTCGCTGGATTCATTGTGCCTCCATAGGGTCTATTGATCGGGAACACTGCTTGGTCAGTATAACCATCTTTCATAGTGCCGTCAATAACGATATAGAGGGCTTTAGGATCGAAATAAACATTCTGATTGTTTGGAGAACTTTCTTCCGGTCCAATAGGAGAATATTCTTCAATGATCTTTTCTGGAATAGGGCCAAGCCAAGGGAAAGTTCCAGGACCAAGTCCATCTGGCCCAGTTTTTGAATATTTTGTTTCTAATTGATCTAATTCATAATCTGAGAATCTAGCAGGAACAACCGCTTCACCTTGACTATCCAAACTGTATCCATCATATAATACCCAATCGACTCCATAAGCATCAATTACAAGACCGGCTCCATAACCTTCTATTCTTCTTGCACGAGTAATAAAAGTAGTATCTGCGCCAAAAGAAAGAGATAAATATCCAAGATCTGCTCCACTAATTGCCATTGCCATTAAATGTGCATTGCAAGAATTGTCTGGCAAGATAATTGGGTCAACATATACACTAGATAAAACAGTTGGATCTGTCCCATCAACTGTATAATAAATTGTTGCTGGAACATTGGTTTCTAATGCAATATACCTAGGAATGCCAGCAACAAGTTCTGGACCAAGTTCTATCGCACTAATAGTAATAACGGCCATAAGAAAACTCCTATGAAACTAACTTAAGAAACCTTGTGTCATCTGTCAGCCCATGTCTATTAAAAACTTCTTGAGCTATTTTTCTCAAAGTGAAAGATAACTCTCTCCAATTGTCAATATTCTTATCCTCTTCTAATTCTCTTGCCCTTTTCAAAACCAAATCTGAAAGATTCATTAGTTCAATATCTACATTAACTGCGCCAGCAGCTACTTGCGACACAGCTTTGTAATAAACTTCATCATAAAAAAAGTTTTTGTTTTTAACAAATTGCAAGTAAACTTGTTCCAAATATTGGTTTTGAGCCATTTCTTGATTAATTGGTTCCATTTTTTCCTTTCTATATAAGATAAATATAAATAATCTTTATTCTTTCCCCACTTACAATCGGCAATATAATCTTTTAACTCCATATCACATTTAAGATTTTCATGCCAAAATTTTATTGCTTTTTCTAAAATTTTTACCTTGTCCTCTCCAACAAATTTTATGCACATAGAACACCTCCTCGGCGCTCAATATGCTTGAACGCCGTTTCTCAGTTGTTCTTACACGAACCGCCTTCGGAATCTGCGTCCATAATTTCCTCCCTAAAAAAGATTTCAAAATTCTTATATAGATCTTTTAAGTTCTTAAAACAATTATTAAACTTAGCAAACTTCACAATATCTCTATATGGAATTCTGGTTCCTCTTATCATGTTTTCTTCTAAATCAGATCTTGAAATAACTATAAGTTTTGCTCCAATATCAATAAGTGCATTCATTTCATCCAATGTTCTAATATCTGTAACTATTACATCGCCATTATAATCTTTAATCTTATCAACTACTGGACGAATAAAATAAAACTTCCCATTCTCTTTCTTCATATCATCACTATAATCCCAAAGGGATTTTCTAATTTCTTGTTCCAAATTATTATTATATCTTTTTGCCCATTCAAAATCCTCTTCTGAGTAATCTGATATAGAAAAAAAGTCTTTTTTAACTTGATCTGCAAAAGCAAATTGCTTAAACCCTTTTTTCTCCAAAAGAAAATTGCCAATTAAACTCTTGCCAGACCTCGGAGCACCTATCAATCCAAGTTTAATATTCATATAATACTCCATTTTAGATAATTGAAAATTAATAGTTCACTGCTGAATAATACTTCCAGAAGGCTGTTTAACAACAGTTATTACATGATTAAATTTTTCTTTTATTGATTCATTATGTGTAACAACTAAAATCTTGAAATCTTTTGACAATGCTTGGATGGCATCTGATAATGCCTCTATTCCTTGATGGTCTAACGCCTGATCTACTTCATCTAATAATAGAAAACGAATATCACTACCTGCACGGTGCATTAACAATTGACTAATAGCTAATCTAATTGCCATTGCAACTCTTACTTGCTCCCCACCACTTAGGTCTTCAAATTCAGAAACACTACCATCCATAGTAATAGATATTTCAAAATCTTCTTTCCATTCACCATCACTTTTCTTTGTCTGAGTGATAAAATCAACACTCATCTTTTCATTGCAAATGGTTTCTAATACAGTATTTGTAAAATTCTTTAAATCCTCTGTAATGTTCTCCATAATAATTGATGGGATTCCATCTTTACCAAATGACTTTGTCAACTTTGAATAAACTTCTGCTTCAAAAGCAATCTGGTCTTTTTGAACGACAAGAGCGGCACGCTCTGAAATCTGTCTTCCAATTGTTTCTGCTTTATGCTTTAATCTTCCTTGTTCAACACTTAAAGACAACATAGCGTCTCTAGAAATTTTAAGTTCTTTGTCTTTCTCTTTCTTCTCAACAGTTAAAGAATTAACAACATCTTTTTGACTATCATCATTCCCTTCCATAACAGAAACAATAAGTTCTTTCTCTGCCTTTAATGAATTCCATTCTTCTCCTAATAAATTGTTAAGAGAAATATCTTTCTCATTATTCCTTTCAGCTTCGGATTGAATAGATATCTTTTTTGAAATAATCAATTCTGTTCTTTCAACTTCAACAGCACTATCATCTGCTTTCTTTATTGCCTTTTCGATTTGTAGAATTTCAGAAGAAATACTAGCAATTTCTTTCTTTTTAATAGCAATTTGCTTTTTCAAGTTTAAAATCCTATTGTTTCTTTTCTCACAAACCTCGGAAAGATTATCTATTGCAGATAAACAAACTGGACATTCTTTACCAGGCTCTAATAAAGTAATATGAGAAAGGTCTAATTCATAATTATTCATTTCTCTTTGTAAAGATTCCTTCTCTGTTTTCTTGTTCTGCAAATCAGAATAACTATATAAAATATTAAGATTGCCACCATAAATAGAAAGCGCTTTATCCCTATGTTTATGGTCTACAATAATGATATCTTTTGCATATTCTTTTAATTTAGATTCAAGTTCATTACAATCTGTTGCAGCTTTAGCAATAATATCATTGTTCTTTTTTACATTGTCCTTAATCTTCTCTTTGCTATCCTTAATTTCTTTTGCCCTTTTAGAAATTTCTTGAAGCCTTTTCTCTTGGTCTTTACGACTCGTATTACCATTTTTTGCCAATAAAAGTTCTGTATCTACAATCTTATCATTTAAAACTTTAGCCTCGGACTCTAAAACCTCCACCTTGGACTTCATTTCTGCTAGTTTAACCTGCACATTTGCTATCTCTTGTTCATTATTAACCTTCTCTTCTTCTATCTTTCCCATATCAGAAATACGTTGCTCAACTTGCTCCAATTTCCTATTAAGGTCTTTTTCTTTTTCATTTGAAATCTTATGATATTTGTCCCAAATACCTATGCGTAAAACCTCTTTTAAGACACCCTTGCGGTCTGTGGGCTTCGCTCCAGCGAATCCAGCTATATCATTCTGCCTAAAATAAACAGAGCTTACAAACGTATCATGGCTCATTCCTATAACATCAATGATTTTTTGAGTAGTCAATGTCGGAGTATCACTGTTTTCTGGATTCCAACGATTATCAACCTTTTTATAAAAATTAACATCCATGGAACCTGTCTTAATATTGTAAGTTCTAATAACTTTATAAATTTCATCATTAACGGAAAAAACAAATTCAACTGTGGCTTTAAACTTTCCTCTTTTAACAACTTTCTCTTTAGAATTAAATCTTGTCTTATGATAAAGAGCAAATCTAATCGCATCAAAAATAGATGTTTTACCCGAACCATTTGAAATATTTGGATTATTATCAAGGGCGCCAACAACTAAAGCGACATTAAACTTTGTAAAATCAATTTCGGACTTTGTATGAGAAATAAAATTCTCTAGTGTTAATTTAATTGGTATCATTTCACTGCCTCTTTTATAATATCTAAACCATATTCAAGCATTTTTGCTTTAATCTCTTCATTCTCGCTAAGCAAAACTTCACTAACATATTCGGCAAATGAATCTTTTGGATCTTTCCACTCCGTAATAGAAGCCTTTCTTAACATTCTAGTTGATGTAATAAATGGATAAACTCCAACACAATAATAAACATGAAGTTTAGTTTTCAAAAATGTTCTTACAATATCTCTATTAAAATCATTAATTATATTTCTATTAACAAAAACACTTAACCTTACAATTGATCCTACCATATTATTTTCTTCAGAATATAAAACAAGCTGTTTTTGTAATTCAACTAAACATTCTTCTTTGTCAGTAATTGAAGATAATTCCAATTTAATATCATAAAGCCTTCTAACCGGAAGCTCCTCAAACTGAAATACAACTTCTCCACTGGAATTATCAAGAACAACAAAATATTTCTTTTTATCTGCCTCCCCAAAATCATTACATTCCATTGATCCAATATAGGTCATTAACGGATTTGATTGTAAAATTTGATGAGCATGAACATGACCAACAATCGTTCCGTCAAATTGATTAAACATTTCCATTGGGAAAACCACTTCATCTGCATCTTTTTCTAAATTAATACTGCCAAGCATAGTTTGCTTAAACATAAAATGCCCAATAAGAAAGTTGTTTCCATCTGAAAATTTAGATACTTCATGTTGAATTCTTTCTGACACTCGATCAACAGAATCTTTATTTGAAAGACAATTAAGAATGCTCTTTGTTCTATAGGGTAAAAACACAAAATTCATTCCTGTATTGCCTTCTCTATACTCGACACTGTCAATGTCAGAATAAATAAATGTTCCTGGTAATTTTAATTTTTCCAAAATATCCATTGTTGTCGTTCTTTCATCCGCAATGATATCATGATTTCCAGCAACAATATGGGTTTGAATTCTATGCTCTTGGAGCCTTTGAATTTTTTCAGCAAAGATTCCAAGCTCACTTGGCCGAGGTCTACGATATTGAAATATATCTCCAGTAATAATAAGAATTCTAATACCATTAGAAATCATATAATCTATTACATAGTCAAATGTGTTTGAAAAATCTAGAAGACGAGTATTTAACCTTCTCAATTTGTGCGTTTTACCTAAGGAGTATCCTACTCCGAAATGAGGATCTCCAAGAACTACTGCTTTCAATTTTCACCTCTTGAATTTTTCTTTAACTTTGTTACAAATTTCTTCAGCTCTTTCCCAGTCTCCGTATTCTAATTTTGATATTGCCTTATCTATTCTTTCTGCAAATTTTTCCATCTTAATAAGTTTCTTTTCAAGGCTGGGAGTTTCAATATATTTTATAATATAACTCCTGAGCATCTCACTTATTTCGTATAAATACGGTTCAATTGTTTTCTTAGGATCAAAATTTGTAACATCAGCACCATAAGAATCTATTTGAAGTTCATCATAACTTCCATTTTTATCAATTATTCCAATTTTTTTAGCTAATTTTGCAGCTGCAACCATTGGAGGAGAACCATCCATTAGAGCCACAAAATCTATTACCGTTCCTTGTGCATCGCAAGGTCCAAAGCAATAAAAAGAATTTGTTTCATCCGAAACATAAAGTGAAGGCATAGTCTCTCTGCCGCCATTTGTACTCTTATGAAAAGGGCAAATGGTTCTATGAGTAAACTGTCCGGAACCTTTTGGTTCCAATTTAATTTTATATTCTTTCATAAGATCGATAATACTTACTTTGGAAAGAATTATTTTTCTATATTTCCATACTTCATTTGGGTTCATGAATTCCATATTTTATTCCACCATGACCTATGCTGATCAACATTTAATTTAATTTGATCTTCAGAAATAAAAGATACTTTAAACCTTTCGAATTTAAATTTACCACCATCAATAATTGCATCACCTTTGCCAGTTAGTTTTTCAGCACCATTTTTATCGAGAACTACTCTACTATCTGTAGCGGAACTTACTTGGCAACTGATCCTTATTGGAAAGTTCGCCTTAATTAATCCTGTGACAACGTCTACTGACGGTCTCTGAGTCGCGACAACCAAATGAATACCACAAGCCCTGGACTTCTGAGCAAGCCTACAAATACGATCCTGGGCAGCCTTGTTGGAAGCCATCATTAAATCTGCAAGCTCATCAATTACTACAATCACATAATCCATATTGCCTTTATATTCTGATATATTTCTACAATGATTTTTCTCCAAGATCTTAAACCTTTCCTCCATGTCTTGAATTAAATCATCGAGAAGCTTCATTGAAGCATCAAGATCCTTTGCAACAGGAGCATACATTCTAGATATTTTTTCATAATACATAAATTCTACTCTTTTAGGATCAATAAGAGCCAATCTGAATTTCTTCTTACTAATGAGAAGATTGTTGATAATAGTATGTAACAAAACCGACTTGCCAGATCCTGTCGTACCAGCAATTAATAAATGCGGCATTTCTGTAAGATCTATAACCAATGAACTATTGTTTATTTTTTTACCAATGGCAAGAGGCAAGTTACATTTTCTAATTTCGGAAATACCTTCAAAAACAACTTCATTAAAATAGACATCTTCCATGCCAGATTCAAGGATTTCTATACGAACTATTCCCTCATGAGTAACAGGATAAATCAAAGGCATGGCGAAAGACTTTAAAGATAAAGCTATTTCCGTTGAATATTTTTCAATTTTTTTATATGTTCCGGTAGGACCAAGAATAACATCAAAAATTAAAAATGAATGTTCTCTACGACAAGACCTAACTTTGGCGTTTATTTTTAGATTGTTAAACAGACTGCTTAAAGAACTGATCGCTTCATTACTCACCGAGAATCTCGACCTTCTTTGATTAAGATTCGCTTACGAAATTCTTCGCAGAGGCTTACTTTTACATCATAAATCCTCTTTGCTTCATTGTCAACTCCCGAATGGAACTTCCTAAAAAGTCTTTGATATTCAGAATGTTCACGATCTATCTCAACTAAAACCTCTGAAATTACCTCTTCCCAGACTTTAGCCATTGGTTCCACCTTGTGCCAACTTTCTAAGCATATCGCTCATTTCTAACATTTGTTTTTTAGAATCTACGACTTCCTTTTTTATCTCAGGGGTAATATTAACATTTTCGATCTTATCTTCAATTTTTTTCATTCTATTTTCCATCTGAACAATACGATGAGCAATTTCGTTTCCCGCATCTCGCAAAGATAAAGCTTGTCTAACTGCCAAAATACACATAGACAACAATCCTTCTTTAGGGCTTAAATCTTCAACAGCTAAAGCCGCTTGAGCAAGTTTACTAACAATCTCTTGTTCTTTTTTTCTTTCTTCTTCCGTTTTGTTTTCTGGAAGAGTTCTTATTTTTAAAAGACCATTAAATTCCATCATTGAAGACATAAGATTATCTTTAAAAGTAGAAGATTGGGCAAGGAGTCTCATTGCTTCTTCTGTTGGCGGCTCAAAATCTCCTACGGGCTTAACATCTTGAATGATCCTTGGTGGTTCATTTTTTTCACGAGGATGTTCTTTTTGTTTTACCTTTACTCCCCGAGCTGGTCTTATGTCTTCCAGCCTCGTCTTGTTTTGCAATGCTCTCTCTGTCATGTTGTAGCTCCTTTATTATTGGCAAGTATTTTTCCATATGTTTACATTTTATACATTCTGCACAATAGGGAAATATTTCTGATCCGAACACTCTATAGATGCAAGCAATAGTAGGAACATATTGTTGTACATCTGAACAAAAGAAAAAAACAGAATCTATATGAGGTGTAATCTCTTCAACATATGATCTATCAAATTTTTTTCTAACTTCTTCTCGGATCATTTTCTCCGAAAACTTTTTCTCTCTATATTTTTTCTTTTCGTCTCTTTGCTTTCTTTTTTCTTCACGAATCTTAATTTTTTCTTCTTTAGCTTTTATTTTATCAAGTTTAGATTTTTCTTTTTGATTTTTCTTTCTAGTCGCCATTTGCATCCATTTTTTTTCGGTCTTGGACAATTTTCTAATTTTGCTCAAAGCCGCAATTGGATGGATTTTTGGAAGTTTTTCTTCAAGACAGAAGGCTAATACTTTTTCAGACTCAGCATCTTTCCAACATTCATAAAGAATATCTAAAACTTTCGGGGTCCAAATCTTATCTTTTTTCGCCATACCGTTACTATAACCACCTTTCATTTTTTGTCGATATTTTTTTTGCTAACCTATAATCTTTATTGTCACTTCGCTAGTAGTCGCATAAATCTCATTAATCTCAACAGAAGAACTTGAATTTGGTGTTTCTCCACATATACCAATAGAACCTGGCCTTCGAATTTTATCTAATACTACACTTATAGATCCACCTATCCCACTATATAAATATCCTAAATACAATGTATATGTTGACATTGAAATATCAAAATATACATCTAATTGAAAATCTATTCCTAGTACTTGCTCATATAGTTTAAAACTTGCAAGAGTTGTTCTGTTTTGTATAGAGCCTATCATTTCAAACTTTTCTATTTGAACATAGCTATCTCCACTACCATCTATATAGAGTGATCCAAGATATCCATCCAAATATCCATCTTGCGCCATTGAATGATCTAAACCAATAAAAATACCAACTCTACTATTTAAAGAATTAACTTTAACATCCGCTACTGCGTCAAAAAAAGCAATATTTGGAAAAGCTTGCCACTCTTCCCAACCAACACTAGTGCATCTTGCTTTATTACTAGAAATATCCCACCCATTTCCGGTTTGATACATAATATCCCAATAACTACCTAAGTTGGAACTATCAGATCTATCAAACGTTTCAACATATCTAAATGTTCCCGTTCCATCTACTTTTCCATAAGTAGGATCACAATCTCCAATTAGCAATGCTCTACGTTGATATGTATCGTTAAATATATCATTCACATAGTTTTCTCTTCTACCGTGAATATAAGAAATCTTATGAGCATTTTCTATAGCATATTCTTTTGTAAGTAAAATGTTTTCCGGTTCGGACCACCATCCTCCACCTAGTAATTCTATGTCTGCTAAATTGCTCCAAACATTCGGATCGAAAGTATAAGCACAAGCGTATTTTCCAGTTCCAGAGCCATTCTTAACTGAGAAACCAGTACCAACATCTGGATGTTGCCAAATTTCAATTGTAAGCGGGCTAGCAAATGGTTCCATTGCAGTATCTTTAGGTTGAGCTCCCCAATACACAGGAATTCTACATCCTAAAATATTCGGGTCACTTCCTATTAATTCCAAATAAGGTTCTGCTGGACCGTAAGAATAATCATTAACATAACATCTTTCTTCATATATATGATTTGAAGAAGTTCGCAATTCTAAATAATTGATGCCATCAGATATTCTAATCAAATTAATATCTGATCTTGATGCCATAAAAGGAGCTTGTGGTTGCCAAACAAATTTTACCCTCATCCATCTAGGATCAACACAATCTTCCCAAATAGCACTTTCTGTGGCTCTTACTGTTCCATTTGGGCTCCAACTTGAAGGCCATAATGTTCCATATTGTACCATTGGAGAATCTACATAAACGGACTGAGAATCTCTATAAGTTCTTAAATAAACTCGGAATTGATCTTCTTTAGAATCAGCCCTGCCACTTTTCACATCTAAAGAACCAGAGGTTCTATACCACCATTTAGGAGGATGCATATAATAAGTTCTTGCCCTACGTACCGTTATAATGTTATCTATAGAATCTCCTGTTGCATTATTTATTCTCGTATAGGCAGTTGTTGCCGAGGCTGCTGCTTTTAAACTCCAAGAAGTGCTAACAAGATCGTTATTTGAAATAGAAGAATTATATCTAATATATCCAAAAGTAGAATCTTGAGATAAATTCATAATACCATCATTTATATCATGAATATAAAAACTATTGTATTTTTTTATTAAATATCCATCATATCCATCAAATGAATTTCTTCCACCAAGAAGCATTACCGCATCCAATCCATCATCAAAAGATTTTATTCTTACTGTTTTCCAACGAGACCAATGTGATGACCAATATGCAGTACCACTATAATCTACTTTATCTCCATCATTATCTATTCCGGAAAGAATATTTTTAGCTGTTATTGACCATGTTCCATTATATTTTAATTTCCAAACACCATTGTAAATGTAATTTCCTGTTGTTGATTCTCCACCATACACCCAAATAGAATCAATCCCATCATAAGAAATCGCATGATAAATAAGACTTCCAGGAAGAGTAGTTCCAGAAACTGATAATATTGTTTCTGTTGCAGAAGGAGAAATGGGATCTATAATAACTATTCGAATGCCTCCTGGATCTACTGTCTTACCACCAACAACAACAATTTTACCATTTAATGTTCCATTAACACAATATTCCGCCTCCGCATTGGAATCTGCTGTAGGCATTAAGTCAGTGCCAAGCTCAGTTATGGTTTCTAAACTAGTATCAGCAACAAGAACTTTCTTTGTTAATGTTCCAGTTCCATCGTCACCACCTATAATATATGCCTTTGAATTAAATGTTTTCGCTACTGCCGCATTAATTCTTGGGCTACTATAAATTGCCACTGAACTTTTTACTCCAAGAGTGGTATATTTAAATAATGTCAATGGTGAAGAAGGCGCAAATCCAAGATCAGCAATATAATAATTTGTTGAACAATCTAATAATCTATAAGCATGCTTAGGCATAGTCTTATCAATAAATAAATTTGAAAAATCTCCAACAGTACTACTTTGATCAAATGACCACAAAGCAATGCCGCCAGAATCTATATTTGACAATGTGTATGTTTTATATGATAAAGAAGCATCCCTTAAAACATCATGATAGCCATCTGGACCAACATTATAACCATCAGAAAGCTCAACAATTAAATTAGGAGCAATAGTTATATCCGAACCGGAATATTTCATGTGTTTATCTCTAAAATTGTTTTCTTGTAAAATACAACGATTTGCTGACCAATATCCTGGACGATAATCTACAGGATCAGAAATTAAAGACTTTTCCTGCCATTGTTCAAATTCTGAATTTAAAAATTGGTTATTTCCTATTTCATGCTCTATCAAAACAGCGTCGCGCAATTGCACAGAATCACTTTGCATAATCATTCCACATCCAACAACATAATCCAAAGTATAATTGCAAGCACTTTGGTATGTTTCTTTATCTGTTGTTGCCATAATTCCATATACTTTATTGTATTCTGCAACCATTGATATAGGAACAATTCCACCATTTGCTTCTTTTGTTAAAGTACTTACCCAGGCATGAAAATGAGGAACCCAACTGCTTCTAAAATAATTAACATATAGATCTGGCATACCATCTTCAAATACTCTTTTTGCCTGCATGCCTCTGACTTGTCTATATATAATCCATTCAGCCCAAATTGATTTCCAATCATTTTCCTCAACATCTCTAAAACATCTATCTCTACTCTGATACCTTTCTCCATCTCCAGAAGTAGCATGTTGATCTAAAAGAAATCCAACTGCAATAGGACCTCCAGAATTTCCAGTGGTAAAATAATTATATATTGCTAATGCTTCTGGGCAATCTAATGGCACAGAACCTTTTGATTCATCTGCGGTAGGAACATATTCCGTCCAAAACCAAGGCCAAACACGATTAAGATTTATTCTTTGATTTGTTCCATTTGGATTTGGACCATATTTTGAAAGATCACGAGTATAATTAAAATGACCATCTGGATTGCAACATGGCATAAAGAAAATAGTAAATTCACTTCTTAACGCAGAAAAATCTTGGTTTGTCATTAAGATTTCCATACCTTTAAAACTTCCTGCTAAACCATCAGTTTCATTACCATGAACTACACAAGATACTATAAAATGTTTTCTATTAACTGGACCCAACCTAAAAGCTTCCAATGGTCTTCCTTCATAGCTCGTACCTAAAGATAATCTTTCCGCATCTGGAACATTTGATTCAAAAGTATTCATTAAATCAACAACATAATCTGTTGTTTCTCCGGGCCTTGTATGACCTGAAGGAGAATATGCTGTATATCCTTGAGTAACTGGAAATTTATAATATATTCTCGGTTCAGCAAGATGTTCTAATATATAATTTTTTACTATTCTGGGAATATCATTTAAAACATGATTTCCTGTAATTGGGCACCAGGCTTCAGAATCTCTAGAAAAAATCATATCTCTGAATTTTAAAACCGTCATGACATATCACCAATATTCCCTGTTCTGGCAAAGTCTCTCATTTTTAAAGAAAGAATTCTAGCATGAGAACGATGCATTGGTTTTCTTCCCATTGCAAATCTAGGAATCCAACAATCAGCAGCAGATCCTCCTGCACCATCAGATCCTATATAAACTGCTGACGCAGGCAATGTTTGGGGAAACCAATCGGCAGCATTTATAACTGAATCAAGTTTCTTTCCATTTACATATAAATTAACATAAGAATCACCATTTGATATTCCCCATGTAACAACCATTCCAATTTTTTCAAAGTCTACCCAATCATCTCCAAAGTCTAAAACTGCAAATGTAGGAACACCATTACTAAAATTAACTGCCAAATGATTATTAGTATCGCTCATAGTGATTCTAATTCTATATGTTGAACTTGTCCAAGTTGACAATCCACAAAATCCATAATCTCCAACACCAGCATAATTTAAATGTCCATTTGAAACACTTCTGTCCGGTAGAATAATACTCATAGCTATCCAGCCAGTCGGACCTAAAGAAAAATCATTTGAATTTGCATTATAGCAATTCCACTGTCCACGCTGATAAGAAGTTGGACCAGTATAGCAAGGAATTGGTCCACGGACAATATTTTCAAAAGTAGAAAAGACAGTATAAAGTGTTGGTGCAGAAATATACCATCTACCAGTCCCAGATTTAAATGAAAGAGATAAATATCTAGTTCCAGTTCCCGCAGGAACAGTTAACATAACTGCCCACCAACCTCTGGTTCCGGGTAATTTCCTACACCATGTGTTAGCATCAGTTACTCTTGTTCCAGCAGATGCATTATTACCTATTAATACATTTCCACCAGTGGGCAAATAAGCATCATTTTGGCTCTTAACAAGAACTTGAAATAATCTTGTATATGTAGCTGATCTTGAATTTGATCTTTCAATAATTGTATCATCAACCTCTGTCGTATCTACATATGTCTGATTTGGCATTGTACCGCCAACAATTATGTCGGCAGGTACAGAATCTTGTACAAGCATTCCAGATAATGTTGGCGCTATAACCGCAAACCCAAGTTTAGATGTTGCCCAGGGGCTTGACCACCAACTCTCTACAAAACCATCAGAGAAATCTCCAATAGTTCCTAAAACCTTTGTTGGATTTGCAGCAGGAGTAACAATTTGAAATCTTTCATTTCCTGCATCCCATATTGAAAATTGTTCAGTGGTAGTAGATGAATCAATATCATTAACAACCATATTAACTCTACCACCGCCTTGATATCCATCCCCAAGTGCCATAATTGGATTGTAAGGATCCCAAACGAAACATGGTTTATATGCCGCAAAAATTGAACTAATGCCTCCACCCTCAAGATTTCCTAAAGTCATTTTATAATACCCCTACTTTGTGCCAAAACTTGAACATAAAACACTAAAGAGGGATCGGTTGAAAGACCATCATGTCTAATCTGTAAAAGAATATGTTTTTGGTTTGAAGCATTTCCATCTCTATTAATCCAAGGAATGTTCCACCATTCTGTAACAGGAATAGCTAAAGTATTTGTGTTCCAAGTGCTTGAATCAACTAAAGCCTCTGATATTGAAATTTGCCCAGTTGGCCTTGCACTACAACGCCCAATTTCAAATCTATTATCACTTTCATAAACACAAATTAATTCATCCACATCAATTATATTATTTGAATTGACTTCTAAATATGTTTGGCTCGCAGGCAAAGAAGAAGTTAAATAAGTTTGTCTAGCTAAACCTAATCCTTGCCAAACCATTTCTCTACCTCTTACGTCAGATGTTTCATATATTCTTGCGCGGAATGGAATTTGCATTTCCGCTGTTCCACTTGAATTTCTAGCCCAAACTCTAAGCCATAAACATTGACCAACATCTCCAGTGACAGGAATTTTAAATAATTCCGTTTCACCATATGCAAGAGTTGTGCCAGCAATAACTTCTGGGTATTCTGTAACAACATCTGATAATTCCCATGTATTTTGGAATCTACGCCATTTTACACCGTAAGCATCCAACACTTCTATTCCTTCTTCCCAGCTTCCACCAATTGGAGAGCCATAACTATCCATAGGAATTAAACCCATAGAATCAAATGTTTTTTGCCCGGCAATGGCTTGATCTGTTGTAAGATTTACAACGCCTGTAACACTAGCTCCACTGACCCCTATAGATACTTTTGCCGGTGCAGTTACATCTGATTTAATTCTTAATTTACTAGAGGAAAATTCCAATCCACTACCTGTAGCTAATGCGATTTGGGGATCGCCAAATCCATTATCCTCAATGCCATTTCCATAAGGCCCAGGCATAGGAACAGGGGTTGTCGTTGGAGAAATAGAATTAGCATATAAAGAAATATCTATTGTACTTCCAGGATCTAATTCACTACAGTGTATTGTTCCATAAATAGTTCCAGTTGTATCCGTTTGTATTCCAAAAGACTCAGAAGATATCCACGATTCAGAATCAGCAAGATCAATTGATACTTCATGTACTTTTTGAGTTCTTGCCGAGTCACTATAAAAATCAATTATAACATATCCAACTCCGACAGTTGGTGTAGATTCAAACAAGTAAACAATAGCCTCATCCGTTGCGGCAACCGTTTCCGTTAACATAAAATCATAAGCATCCGTTAAAGGAACCAAAGTATCAGAAAAAATTGTTTTTGCGGAACCACCGCTAGAAGCGGCCAATAAATCAATGGCATCTTGATAAAAATACGCATCAAGTCCACTTGTTGTATTGTCATACTCAGGTCTTCCATATGGAAGATATTTATTGTCTATTGCCGAATATTGAACAAAACCACCACTGCTAGCATTTGCAATAGAACGCCCAGCAGTAACATCTGCAAAAGTAAATGTAGTTTTGTGTCCACCATAATTTGAAGTAACAATTTCATCTGTGCAACCGGACAAAGCATCAAAAACTTGATATCCTGTACGTATAACAACTTTATTATTTATAATATTTAAACATTCTAGGCAGTTTTTAAACCGAATTGGTGTCATTCCAAAGTTCCAATTTCGGCCATCATATCCAATTGATGAACCACAAGGAGCTATCGCATTAGCGCAATCATTGAAATAATTGTTCCATCCCAACCGAAAAATTAAATTACCATCTGCAGAAGAGCTTATGGCAACATTGCAAAAACTAAATCTTGATCCTACAACATCAACGTATGAACCACTCACCGCAGAGAGTCCAGAATCACTTAAACTTGAACCTCCAAAACAACATCCGCCTACATCCATTTTAGAGGCCCCGTCTGCATATAGTCCGCCACCAGATAATAATAAACAATAATCAAATTTAGAATTACCACCGGAAGAATATGTTAAACCATTGCAAACAACTGCCGAAAACTTCATACGAGAAGGAGGTGCAGAGCTAGGATCTGAATAATCCCAATCTATCGCTTCTCCAGACATCTCTCCTTGATAGCGAATTGGAGCGCTAAGTACCGGAGGCCGCTCAACAACCGTACAATTATAAACTTTAACTGTACATTGATTTCCAACGATACTAAGCATTTCTCCAGTAAAATTTCCAGAAGAATAATCGACAAGAGTTATAGGATCTGCAACAGTAGATGCCCTAAATTTAGGAACGCTAACAATCTTAAAGCGAGTGGAACTTGTAACTGTAGGTAGATCGCTACTTTCAAGTCTAGAAGAAGTATTATTCATAATTGGATAAAGAGTTTCCGTCGCAGGAGAAGTAGTAAATTGTATAAAATTACTTTTATAAGCATCAACTGTCCAACCAGCACCAGAAACATCTAAATATGAATGATAGTCTACTACACTTCCATCTTGCCAACCAGTAGGAGTAATATTTGTTATTACGTCAGTGGGTTGACCCTCTAAAATAAGAGTTCCATTTCCATAAAATTTATCTATAACAGTATGCTGAGATGTATCTTTACTTAAAATTGTGCCACGGAATTTAATAGTTGCCGTAGCATTAATTTCTCTTGGCAAAGCATCATCATCTCCAGAATATAAAAATGATAATGTTTTCTTCGCTGCTGCCCATGATAAACCTGCATAAGCATCACTTCCATTATCACCGTCAACATAATATGTTATATCAGATTCTATTGATCTTAAAGCAAGAATGTCTATTGCGCCTTGATAACTATAAGAGTCAAGATTAGAAACAGAATTGTCATATTCAACTGAAGCTTCTAAAAGATCTCCTACTCCACTTCCATAAATTATCGCAGCTCCAGTTTTAGCGTTAGAAATAGGAACTTTGTTATTTAAGTCGGTAAACGTATAAGATACAATTGTTGGTTCAGTTGCTATAACTATATCATGAGTATTGCCTGAACCGTGCGCAAAAAAATGATCAACATCTTCGTATAAATAATTATAAACTTTTGTACCAATAAGACTTATTCCTACAATGTTATTTTTAAATTTAAGATAACCAAAATTTATTAAATTTCCACTTGAAAGATTTATTGCTGCGCTACAATCTTCAAATAAAACATCAAAACACACATATGAATTGGCCCCAAAGTTACTACCTAATCCTGATTCGCCACCTTTTATTCGTGAATAATTAATATAAATTTTTTCAAATATAGAAGTAAGAGTTCTATTATATTCTCCAGTTAAATTTCTAATAACTGTACCAGACAAACTAACGACGGTAGATTCATAATAATTATCTAAAGAAATGTAAACATCTGCTTTAATATTTCCAAAAAAACAATTGTTTACTCGTCCGGCTCCACAGTTAAAACTTAAATTAGTAATACAACAATTATAAATTGCAGACCCAGTTACCATAAAATCATCTTCAGAAAATGAATATGACTTTGTTACTGATGTGCCAATAGAAAATCTACATCTATAACTTAAAAAATCATCCTGAACACACTTTATTTTTTTTATATAAAATGGAATAGAACAATGAGAAGTTGTAAAAACATTTCCTTCTGGATCAAGATAATTAATTAAAGCACTAGGATTAGAAACACAAGCTCCTCTTAAGTTTGTTAATAACTCTACAATTTTAAATGTTTCCGTTCCGGTTAAATCTGGAAGATTTACTGTTTCAATCCTTGTTGTTGTATTAGATAAAATAGGATACATAATATCTGTTGCAGGAGAAGTAAATTGAATAAACATTCCTCTGTACTCATCTGCGTTCCATGTAGCTGTAGAAACATCGAGATAAGAATGATATTCAACATTTGCTATTGTATTGTCCCAACCAGTTGGAACCAACCCTATAACAGCATCTCTCGTTTCACCATCAATTATAAAAGTTCCAGAACCATATAAACCATCTATCATTGTATGTCTGGTTGTATCTTTGGAAAGAATCGTTCCGCGAGTTTTAATAGTAACTATAGCATTGACCTCTCTCGGGATGGCATAGCCATCCTTTGAGTAAAGGAAAGAGAATGTTTTTTTTGCTTGAATCCAACTTAACCCAGTATAAGAATCATTTCCATTGTCACCATCAACATAATATGTTGTATCCGAATCAATGGACCTATTTCCTATTAGATCTTCTTCCCAATCAGCATTCTCAAGTCCGCTTAACAATGTATAATTTTTTTGTGAGCCGTATCCATCATTAAGAACTCGAACAGCCATTCCTAATTTTCTGCGATCTGCAGAAATAGTATTTCTCTCTGTTATATTAGCAACAGTACGCCACCCGCCACGACCATAGGCATCATCATGTACTGCATATGTATCTGTTGAATCTGTTGGAGCAATAAACCCCGCAACACGAACTGAACCTGGAATAACTGCCATAGATGCCTCCTACGCAACAATTATATTCATTGCAGCACCAATTATATTAGTACTTCTATGCACTCTATAAGTTGTCGTCTGACTAAAGCCATTAGTTACACTTACAGTATAAGATGTCTCAAAAGGAACATCTAAATTTGTAGATTGATCTTTAAAACTTACTGCTGTTCCAAACACTGCAGGATAACTCAAATATTTATACCCACCAGCATTAAAAGAATAAGTCGTAGCATATCCACTAGCTAAACCACTTACTCTTAATTCTTCTATGCCGCTTTCTGTAAGTGGTCCCGCATTAACAGATTCCCCATAAAAACGTTTCCATTGCCAATAAACCGTAAAAGTTGTATTGAATGATTCAGACTTTGAATTTTCGCCTGTAATTCTAAAAGTATGAGATATTGCGCTTGTTTTTAAAATAGGAGATGCAGGATAACTAGTGATCTGACTTCCATCATTTGCCAATCCAGTTGCAATAGTAGCACTACCAGTCACATCCAATAATGAAATTGAATTGGCCGCAACATTTGAACTATTAGTTGTGCCCCAAGTAAAAGTTCTATTAATTGGAATAGTGTCCCCAACTTCAATTATAATAGATTGTCCCGAAATAGAAAAAGCGGAAAATGTAGGATATTGATATGGATAAAGCAACCCGTCCCACATCTCCGTCATAGTCTTATTAACAAACGTTGAGCCTACATCCCACCCCCCAACAGCAACTGGCATTGGGATAAGGTTAGTATAGGTGTCCCCTACTGCAACACCCCCAAAGCTAGACTGTGGGGTGGCATTGGTAAGATAACCATCTATCCAACCCGAAACATAAATTCCATGAGATGATGGCTCAACAGAAGATCCAAATGATTTATAAACTCTATATCCCAATTGTTTAGAAGAAGTTGGCATCGGAAGATGAACATCTTTTTGTTCGTAAGAATAAGATGCTTGGCCTGATTCAATATATTCAAATGCATTTGGAGATGGAGTATTTACTGTTGATGAATCTATGTATCCATCAATAAATAATTCTCCATAAATATTATCAAAAGCGCTATCGTCTTTAGCAAGATAAAAATTTAACAAAGAGATACAACTTGTTTTTGGAATCACATCCGAAATATCAAGTGTAACAGCAGGATCATAAAAACTAGTTGGTGTTAACCCAGAACTACTTATTGGCTCAATTTTATTCGCATAATTAAATGTAGAATTACTTTGATAAAATCTTAAAATGTTACTAGAACTATTGTTCCTAACTACACCAATATATTTAAAATAAGAATACCCGGTCGGACCAATCTCTGGAGAACTTTCCGAACCAACAACATTTAACAAATCATCATTGGAATCATTGGGAATTAAATATAAATAATACCATGTGTTTGGTTGTTCTGTTCCTGTATCTAAATTATAAGCAGGATCAAAATATAATCCAGTCCCAAGTTTTCTCTGTTTGCCATCTGACAATGTAAAATAAGAATCTAATTCTCCAAATGATTGAACAACATTAACCCTTGTAACACCACCCCATTCTAATTGTGGCAATCTTGAATCTGGCATAAATTTAATATTTGCAACACCAAGAACTTCAGATATACTTAATCCGTTCCCTTCAAAATTAAAAGCTCTAGGCTGACCTATAACATCTATCCCTCTATATTGAACTGGAACCAATCCACCTCTATACTGAGCAACATAAAGTCTAGTATTACTTAATATAGTAGCTGTACCAGTATTAACTGCCGCTTGCAACTTAACAATAGAATTACCTTGTGTTAAGACATTTGTAAATATAGAATTGTTTAAATTTATTACGCCTGATTCAATTGCAGATTCACCAACTCCATAAGCATCGGGCACAGGAACTCCATCTACAACAAATCTTATCCATATCTTTCCATTTCCAGTTGTTTTTTCTGCCATTCCCATTAAACTTAAAAATAATGGTTCTTCAGTATGAGGAATAGAAACGGAAACACCGACATCTTCAAATGTTGGATGAATAGAAGAAACAATATGATTTACTGATAAGTAGCCGTCATCAAATAATACACCACCTGCTCCAGACCCGGCAAGAAGTTGAAATATGACAGAAGTTGCTCTAGGAGAGCCTTCGGCTCCATCTTGATAAATTTCAATTTGGCCCGCAGTAGAAGATGGTAATAATCTACCATATACTTGTAAAGTATGAACTTCGGAAGTTAACTCAACAGAACTGGTAAAATGATTTTGAATTGATTCGTTCGCAACAGAAGATGTTTTATATCTCCAATCATAACCATCAATGGTCAATTCATCTTCTGTTCCTTCATCAATAACAATTTTAAATGAAAAAGTACCAGAACCAACAGAAGAAACGGATAAGCATGAAAAATCCAAATCTACTCTGTATTTTCCATTTAAAGGAATATTAAAATCTTTATCTCCAGAGCGAGGAAAAAATTGTGTCCAAGTGGTAGAATTAATTACAATATTGCCACCGCTTCCAAGTGATTCTGAAACTTTAATTAAAACGCCAGGAGCATTAATAATAGAATTGGCAATTTGATCTATTCTGATTGTCACAGGTGAGCCTCCGCTTAAAAAGTATTTCCATTTTAATGGTTTAGAATTAGTAGAATCTCAACCTACAGTTAAACGGCATATATTTTTAAGACAATATAAAATTCACGGAATTTGAACAACTTTGTAATAAATGTATTTTAAAACAACTCCAATTGTCTTTCCACAAATAGGGCAAGCGCCTGTTTTCATATTATCTCTTCCAAGATCTGAAATTTTAAATCTATCTGCAATAACTTTTGCTACCGCAGGAGTTGCTTTTACTCCACACCAAGGGCATTGTAACTCAACAAGATTGTCAATAGTTGCTATAGGCATTTTCAATTATTGAAATATTTTATAATATTCCAACCTCCAATTAAACTACTTTCCAAGCTCCAGCTACATTCACATTTACAGCAGAAATAGCTTTCCAAGACCCTGCAATATTCACATAAGCTTCAGACACTTGCCTCATTGTCCCGGATACGTTTATCCAAATGTTTAATCCCGTACTAACATCTGATAATATAATGTTTGATGCTGTTACTGGGGCTCTAAGAATAATATCTTGTACAGCCATTCTATTATGCTCCTAAAAAAGTAGCAGACCTTCCAATATGGGAAGCATCAGCAAAAACTTCTGCAAATAAATATCTTGTATTATCATAAACTGGAACTGTATAAGCCCCTCCAGCCGTTGTTGCGACCGTATATAGTAATTCACCAGAAGTAGAATCATGGATATTAACAGTTAATCCTATTAAACTCCCTATTGTTCCTGCAGGATCGGAAACCGTTCCTGCTGCGGTAAATGTTATCGCATGGTAAGTAACCATAGATTGAATTGAAGAACAGCCTCTTGGAGAAATCATTCTCCATTTTCTAGAAGTTATTATGTTCATTTGATAAAGTTTTGGGTCTGTTGGATGTCTTTTAAATAAATCATTTCTGCAACCTCCCCAACCATATGTCCCAGTTTCATTATAAACAGTAGGTCTCAAACTACCCAATTTTGCCCAGCCATCTGCAACACCTAATACCCCCTCAGTAGATAATATTTCAGAATAAAATGAAGCCCATGGTGTTGCCGTTGTGCCATTCCAATATTGCCACAGCCAAAACCCTGCACATTGAATCCAATAATTAGTATCTCCTATTAAAGTCATTGCTGTTGCTGCAATTTCATTATATTCCGTGTTAATAAGCAGATCCCAATTTTGAATATTTTTATAAATAGTATGATTACATGAATCTATTCCTGTAGAAGGAACAGAATCTGTTGAATAAGTTAAATAAAGAATACCAGATATACCTGCAACATTTTGCTGCGCACCTGTTAATATTTTAACATCAACGTAGCACTGACCCCTTTGAAGGGTAACTGCAGTACCTGACCCTGCAGCTCCACTGTCAATTCTTTGCATTAAAACTAACGAACCACATAACGAAGCTGTATACACATTACTCGTATAAGTTCTCGCTGTTCTAGCTCCTACTTGAACGGAAAAATAACCAGCAGTATTCATAGCTCCTGGAAGATCCCACCATATTTGAACACCAGATTGCAAAAGAGTTATATTTCCAGGTTCTTCAATATCAAAAGGAATTCTAACTACTTGTTGATCCCCAGCAGTTGTTCCTCCTTGATCAGGAACAGTAAAAGGTATTTGTATACTATTAGTTGTAGCTGCAGCACTAGATCTTGTAAACTCATAAGTCACCACAAGCAGAAAACTCATATGGTGCATAGAAGTTCCAGCCGTGGCATCACTAATAACTCTGAAAGCGTGCGTAGCAGTCGTGGTAGGAACAGCACTCTTTTTACTAAAAATATATCGATTGAATCTTTCAGAACCAAACACTCTTGTTACAATACCCATATTCGTAGCAGCATCGGAATCTAAAGCAAAACCAGGAAAAAAGTTCGTAGTATCTCCGTATTTATTCTCGTTACCTTCGCAAAGAATAAACCAATCTCGAATGGTAGGGGCAGAGACTTCTTTGATAAGTCCAGAAGCTCCAGTCAAAATAGGAATTTGGTTAGTTCCAACTTCCGTAAGAGATGTGGAAGGAAATCCTGAAACAAGTGATTCTATGGGGATCGTAATAGTCTTTACACATATAGAGGCAGCATCATCAAAATCATATGTAAGTTTCAATACCGCACAAGCATTGATCGTTGTTAAAGTAGAGCCTGCTGTCAAAGTAAAATAGCAAGTAATCACAACAGTAATAGAAGTATT
>Ga0209777_10001025_pt1 | contig 42534 bp, 35 predicted proteins | sample FrelakmetHBP12HB_FD_187147 | JGI IMG/M metagenome (GOLD analysis project Ga0209777, IMG submission 187147) | Freshwater lake sediment microbial communities from the University of Notre Dame, USA, for methane emissions studies -HBP12 HB (SPAdes)... | ecosystem: Environmental > Aquatic >...
CTTAGACGATTGAAAAGGTTGGATAAGTGTCAACCAAGGCCCCCACGCGGGTTCCCATCTGGATCGGGGTTCATGGCGCGCCTGGAGGGACTCGAACCCCCGACCTTCAGCTTCGAAGGCTGCCGCTCTATCCAGCTGAGCTACAGGCGCGCTATCTGAGTTTACTCCAAGTTTGCGCGAGTAGAGAAGAAGGTTTGATGGGGGGCCAGGGCGGGATGGTCCGGGCTAGGGCGAAACCCAGCGGGCTTGATTTCCTGTGCTATACTACCGCCGCCCCGAGGGTAGTCTGAGGTTTCAGGCCGCCGGGCAGGGCCCGAAGAGCTTCTGAGCCTTCTGCTCCGCGGCGGTAATTCCGATTAGTCACGCGAGTTTGGTGTGAGACAAACGACCATCACGTACCCTGACCGCAAGCGCTGAAAAGGAGTTTCTCCATGTCTGACCGCTGGGTTTTTCTCACGGCGTTTACCACGCTGGTGCTGGTAGTGGCCGGCGCGTTTGCCATTCCGCAGTTCTTCTGGTTCGAGCTGTTCAAGTCGCTGATGTACCTGGTCATCGCGGTAATGGTTTTCACCGGCGAAGACCAGTTCAGTTACATGCTCGGCATTGTCGTTGTGCCCGTTTGGTTCATCCTGGACATCCTGCTGGGCGAATTCTTTGGCGACTTTGGGGTCCTCTTCGGGTTTTTGACGGGGAAGCGTTCCCCTTCTATGGATACGCCCTTGCACGGTCTGGCGCTCATAACGCAAGCCCTCCTGTTTGTCCTATGCCTGCGCGTCTGGCGGAAGCAGGTAACGGGAAAGCTCTTCGGCAAAACCTTTGGCATCTGCCTGGGAATTGCTATTGCGTACGTCGCCATACTGGCGGTCTGGCGCTTCCGCATGCCCACCTAGATTGGGCAGAAGAACCGTGGTGAGTGGCTGGTGGATCGTGACTAGCCCCGGAGCACTAGCCACCAGCCACCCATCCCGCCCGTCTATTCCGCAGCTCTCCTCGCCGCTCTGCGCATGGCCTGCCGCTCGAGCAACCCCACGCAATTGAAGAGTTGACCCGCCTAAGGAGTTCTGCGATTCTGGATTAAGCTCCATGCAGTAACGGCGGGGGGAATCCGTCGGCTGACGGACTCAGAGCCTGCCCGTCCAGGACACTGTTCGGGCAAGCGACTTTTTGACTGAGGGAAAGGGAGTTCCTCCCTGTTCCGCATGCCTCCGCAACGCACGGCAACCACGGGGCACTTATGGCTATCTACGACGAGAAGTATCAGAAGGCGACCGTGACGTTCCGCCAGGACCACGCGGAAGACCTGTGGACCATCCGTGTGCGTCCCGAGCAGCGGCTCGTCTTCAAGCCGGGCCAGTACGCCACGCTGGGGCTCGAGGAAGGCGGGAAGAGGGTGGAGCGGGCCTACTCCATCTGTTCCAGCCCGATCGAGGACGAAATTGAATTCTTTTTCGAGCTGGTGACCGAGGGCCACCTGACGCCGCCTCTCTATCTCCGCCAGGTCGGCGACACGCTGCTGATGCGCCGGCAGGCCAAGGGGCTCTTCACCCTCGACGGCAAAAGCGGCCACCGCCAGCACTTCCTGGTCTGCACGGTGACGGGCGTGGCCCCTTACGTCAGCATGGTGCGGACGCTGGCGCGGGAAGCCCGGGCCGGCCAGTTGCCGGACTCCCACTTCGTCGTCTTGCAGGCGGCCAGCCGGTCCTGGGAATTTGCATACCGTGATGAACTGGAAGCTCTGGCCCGCGAGTTCAACTGGCTGAAGTACATTCCCACCGTCAGCCGGCCGTGGGAGGACCCGAAGTGGAAGGGCGAGGTCGGCCGAATCGAGGACGTCTTGAGGAAGTACCTGGACGCTCTGGCCCTCGAGCCCTCCCAGACCACGGTTTACCTTTGCGGGCATCCCCAGATGATCGAAAACGCCAAAGGGATCTTTCAGCGGCGAGGGTTCAGCCAGGAATTCATTCGCGAAGAAATCTATTGGGTCCCGAAGAAGGATGGAAAATAACCTGGCCACGAGCCCGGCAGCCGAATAAATAATCCCCCGCACACGGGCTTTTCCTTCATGCCCCGTGGTACCTTCTCAACCTTCCACGAACGACTTCAGCCTGGACAGTGCCTGGTCCCACTGCTCGGAGACGAGATCGAGGTATTTCTTGATTTTTTCAATCGGCTCCGGATCCAATTGAAACAGGCTCTCGCGGCCCGAACGAACGCTGTGCACGATTTCGACCTTCTCCAACACTCGAAGATGCTTGGTGATCGCCTGCCGGGTAAGCCGTGAGCCCTCGGTGAGCTGAAAGATCGAACGCGGCTGCCCGCCGCAAAGCTTCGCGACCAGCGACAGCCGCGTCTCGTCGCCCAGCGCGGCAAAGACGCGCGCATGAACCCGCCTTTTGCCGGTCTTGCGGCTACGACTTTTGCTCGACATAGCCCCCAATATTCTTCATTTGCTCTGTCCAGCCACCGTCATTCATGCGGAAGGCTTCCAGGCGGCGGTCGCTGGGAATTTTATCGAAACCGGACTCAGTGAGCAGAAGCAGCGTGCCGCTTGGGATCTCCTCCAGCCTGAATTCGACCAGCGTGGGCGTCTCCTTCGAGTAATCTACTTTGGGATCGATGCCATAAGGGTGCCAGGTGAAGGAAAAGAGCCGTTCGGGCTCCATCTCCTGGACGACGGCCTCCCATTTGAGGTGCTCGTACCCCGGGTAGGTAATGTGGCCGGTGGAGATCTGGCCCGGGACGAACGGGCCGTCCAGTTTCACGCGAAACCACTCGCCGAACTCGCGGTGATCCGTCAGCGCGCGCCAGACCCGCGAAATCGGCGCCTTAAGCTCAAGGCGCTTCTCAATTCGATTATCCATGTTATGCAACCTCCAGGTTGCAGATTAGCAGGGCGGGATGCAATAGGCAACCTTTTTGTTGCTCTTCTTTGCGGCAGGACTCCCTAGTGTCGCTGCTGTAGCGCCGGTCTATGACCGGCGGTCTTTCTTTTCTCAGCAAGTCCGCGGCCCTTTCTCCGAAAACCTAGCGGGGAGCCGATCCGTTAACAAAAAGAGGACGTTTATAATATTAAGAGACGCAGAGTTTGAAAGGCACAAACTCTGCGCTAACCGCTCCTCACGTGTGGGACAGAGCCTCCTTGATCCGTTCGGGTGTCATGGGTAATTGCAGGAGCCGGGCGCCCGTGGCGTCGAAGACGGCGTTGGCAATCACGCCTCCCATGCAAATGATGCCGGGCTCTCCTCCGCCCTGAGCGGGAGCATCTTTCGCGTCGAGGATGACCGTCTCGATCTCCGGCAACCAGGAAAAGCGCGGAATGGTGTAGGAGTCAAAATTCGAGTCCAGGATTTCGCCGCCGTGGAAGTGAATTTCCTCAGCCAAGGCGTATCCCAGGCCCATGGTGATGGCGCCTTCCATCTGTATTCGGGCGCCTTCGGGATTAACGCACAATCCCATCTCTTGCGCGCAGACCACTCGCTTGACGCGGACGTTCCCCGTGCTCTTGTCCACCTCGACTTCCGCCATATGAGCGACGTAGGTTCCGACGTCGGTTCCGCACGCTACGCCATAACCGCGATGACTCGGGGCCTTGCCGGGTGACCAGCCGAATTTTTCAGCGGCCGCCTGCAAGACGCGCCGCATCCGCTCGTCCTTCAGGTTCTTCAGCCGGAACTCCACAGGATCCATGCCGGCCTTGGCAGCGAGCAGGTTGATATGCGACTCCCGGGCGAAGGTATTGGTATTGGCGCCGGGAGCGCGCCAGGGGCCTGTGCCGAAGGGATGTGACCCCGGCACACCCGTCCAGCCGGAGCCATACGCGACCGTGCGATGATGTGGGATATCGTAGAAATGCTGTGATCCTCTCTCCCCGGCAAAATACACCCCGTAGTCCCACATCGAAATCTTTCCTGACTTGGTTACGCCGGCTTTAATCTTGACGACCGCGGCGGGCCGGAAGGTGTCGTAGAAGAACTCCTCGGCGCGAGTCCGGGCCACTTGGACCGGCTTGCCGGTGAGTTTGGCCAACTTGGCCGCTTCCACGGCCTGCTGGCTGCTGCTCTTCCCTCCGAAGCCTCCCCCGACGAAGGGCGTAATGACGCGAACCTTCTGCGCCGGGAGTCCCAAAGCGGAAGCGGCTTCCTCCTTTAGGGCAAAGGGCGTCTGGGTGGAGGCCCAAATGGTTACTCGACCGTTTTCGATTTTCGCCAGAGCCGTGTGCGTCTCGATGGTGGCGTGAGCAACATAGCTGTTCAGGTACGTTTCCTCGAGCACGAAGTCGGCGGCCTCTTGCCCATCCTTTAAGTTCCCGCCTTCCGCAACGGTCTGTCCCTGCGGAGCGACTTTCACCAGGTGCTCAAAGATTGTCTTGTCGTCCACCGTGGGTGCGGGGCGATCGAATTGAGGTTTGATCTTCTCCAGGGCCCTTTCCGCCAGGTCGGGCAAGGGATGCAGGACGGCGATCAGATCGCCCTCTTGAATCACCTGGGTGCCTTCGATTTCTTTTGCGCCGGAAGTATCGACGCTGAGGAGCTTGGCCCCGTGAGCAGGAGGCCGCAGGATGCGCGCATGGAGAAGGCCGGGCTCCCTGAAGTCTCCCGCGAACTTGGCCTTGCCCGTGACCTTCTCGACGCTATCTCTCCGCAGCGTGGGTTTGCCGATCAAGATGAATTCCGCCGGCGTTTTCAGCGGCGCGCCCTTCACGTGCCGCAGGATCTTCTTGCCCTTGGCGAGTTCGGCGTAGGTTACTTTCTTTTTCCCAGCCTCGTCATAAACGGCGCCGTCGCGGGTTTTCAGCCGGTCTTTTGAAACCCCGAGTTGTTGCGCCGCCAACTCAACGACCACCGCTTTCGCCTCGGCGGCCGCCGCCATGAAGGCGGGGCCGAAAAAGCGTGTGGTCATGGAACCGAAGGTTCCACGGTCCCAGGGGCAAAGGTCCGTGTCGCCCATGACCATGTCCACGTTTTCCAGGGGAACGTCCAGTTCGTCGGCCAGCATTTGAGCGAGCGAAGTGATCACGCCCTGGCCCATTTCGATTTTTCCGGTGAAACCGGTGACCCGCCCGTCTTCGCCGATGCGGAGAAAGGCATTGAAATCCTCGGGGAGTTGCGGGCCGGGGCCGCGTCGCGCGCCGCCCTCCTGCTGTGAGAGGAGCGCGCTGGGAACCGAGACGGTGACAACGATTCCTCCGCCCACCAGCTTCAGGAATTGGCGGCGATCGAGCGAGAGGGGCCGCGGGGTCTCATCCTTGCCCGAAAAGTCGAGTTGCAGATTTTGCTCCAGGATGTTCGGTTGCTTGGAGTCATGGTCACTCATCGCTGATTCCCTCCCATCTCCTTCGCGGCCGCTTCAATAGCCGCGAGGATCCTGCGGTGGGCTCCGCAGCGGCACAAGTTGCCCTCCATGTGCTGCAAAATCTGGACGCGCGAAGGCCGAGGAGTATTCAAGAGCAGGCTGTAAGCGTTCATGATCATTCCGGGTGTGCAATACCCGCACTGCAGGGCGTCCTGCGCGACGAAGGCTTTCTGCAAGGGGTGAAGCCTGCCGTCTTTCTCCAGCCCCTCCACGGTCGTGACCTCCTTGCCCGCCACATCCTTCATGGGCAAGCGGCAGGAGCGAACCGCTCTCTTGCCAACCAGCACCGTGCACGCCCCGCAAAGCCCCATTCCACAACCGTACTTGGCGCCGGTCACTTCCAGGTCGGACCGCAGGACCCACAGCAGGAAGCGGTCGGGATCGACTTCCAGACTTGTAGCTTTGCCGTTGAGGCGGAACCCGATAGTCTCTTTCATGCGCGCACCTCCGAGACGTCCGTTCAGGGAACGGCGAACTCCTCCGGGCGCGAGAGACTTGGGGAGAAAAGGTGACTTGCCGGGAGGCATTATAGACCCACACAAAGAAGAGGCAACGAACTCTTTTGCGAGGCGAGAACGTAGAGACGACCCGCCGGGTCGTCTCTACCATGCCGCAATGGGTCTATATGACGGATACCGTCACTTCGCCTTTCAATCGGCGGACCTCTCCCGTAGCGCCATTCACTTCAATCATCTCACCGTCTCGCAGCAGCCGTGTGGCATCTTTGACGCCGACCACGGCAGGAATCCCGTATTCGCGCGCCACTACCGCGCCGTGGCTCATGATGCCACCGATCTCCATTACTAAGGCGCCCGCAGTGAGGAACAGCGGCGTCCAGCCCGGGTCGGTGAAGGGAGCCACAAGGATCTCGCCCTTGTGCAGCAGTGCTCCGTCGCCGGGGTCCAGCAAAATGCGTGCCGGGCCGCGCGCAGTGCCCCAGGAAACCGGCGTACCCCGCAGAATAGCGCCGGCTGGGGTAGGCTTGACCACCGGCCTTCCATCGCTACGCACGACCAAAGGCGGGTTGGCGCGCATATGACGCGCAAATTCCAGGCGGCGTTTTGGGATTTGCTCTCGGACCCAGGTCACATCGAGTTCTCCCGTCGCAATCCGCTCGATCTCCGGGATGGAGAGAAAGAAAAAGTCTTCCTGCTTTTCGAGCACGCCGCGCGCCACCATGCGCCGCCCGACTTCCAGGTACAGGGCACGCACGTGGGCCATTCCCATAAGGGCGTAAAACTTGGGCGCTTCGCGGAGAGGCAGCCGTTCCTCGACAAGCCGGATCAGCCAGCGGAAGATTCGTCGGCGCAGAGGGCGCCGTGCCAGCGCATGCTCGACGAACACCCTGGCCTCCTGGTGTTCGCGCACCTGCCGCGCGTAGTGTTCCCGAGGCGTGGGCTGACCGGCGGGGTGCCCCAGATAGTTACGGAGGGTCTCGTAGACGAAGGTGGGGTCTTCCCTCCAGCGGGGGCACGAAAGATCGAACTCCCGCACCGCGCGGTGACCATGGACTCTCAGGAATTCTTCAATGTGCCCTAGAAATTCTTTCCCTGCCGGGCTTTCCGCGAGCACTTCCGGCACACGCGAAGTCGGTTCACCGAGGAAAGCCGCGCGGACCTCGGGCCCGGCCTTCTCTGCCAGGTCCCACAGGGCCAAGGCCGTTTCCATGGTGGGATTGCTTTGCACCCCCGACCTGAGCCGGGGCAGCGCCTCCGCGAGACCCCAGCGCGGCAAGGTCCAAGATAAATAGAACAGAGCGGGCAGGGCCGGGAAGGAAGCGGCGAAAGCGCTCATGCCGCGAGGAATATTCTCGGCCGCAAAGTAGCGCGCCATGGCCAGGACCTGCTCGTCATTCAGGATGCGGAGGTCAATTCTGCTGAAGTTGGCGACCTCTTCCTGGCAATCTCGGAATACCTGCCACGCTCGTTCGGGCGCCCTCTTGCGCAGGGCCGCGCCGAGCCCACCCGGCGCCCGACGCAGCGCATGCCATGTGCGGCGCAGGCTGCGCGGTCGCCGGACCGGCTTCAACCAGCCGGTGCGGAAGATTTCCTCGACAATCTCCGCCAGTTGGGCGTCCAGCAGCCGGGCCATGCGCACTGTCAGGAACCGCGACCGGCTCCTCACTATGCCCTCCATCACGTTCATGTTCCAATAGAAGCGGCCGTCCACCAAGTCCATCAAGCTGGGCGTCTCATCCGGCTTCTCCGCCTCTGCGGGGCTCAACAGACCCATGGCCGCCAGACAGTGGGGCAGCACCAGGTAATTCCAGAACGATCGCGAGAAGGGGGTGTGCGGGTAGGGCATGGTTTCCCGCAGATTGTAGTTGCCCCAATAGATGAGCCGGCCGCGGCAATGCTCGGCGTTCCATCGGCTGCCAAAGCGGACTTCCGGAAGCTTCGGGCCGGCGGCAGTGACGCTGCGAGCTTGCAACAGATAAAGGCGCCCGCCGGCCAGCGCCCACTCTATGTCTGCGGCCCGGCCGAGCAGCCGCTCGGCAGTCAAGCCGAGGCGGGCCAGTTCGGCCAATGCCGTGGCGGTGAGCAACGCCTTGGTCGCGCTGCCCTCCACTGCGATCAGTTCGTGCGGCACGCGACGCCGCAAACGATACCGGTCGGGGGTGACGCGCGCCGAAACCACCTGATCGCCCAGCCCGCAAGCCGCCTCAATGACCAGCTCATCGAGCGCGCCCGTTACCGGGTTCAGTGTGAAGAGCACGCCGGCCGCCTCCGCCGCGACCATGCGTTGAACCACTACGGCCATCGCTACCTCGGAGTCGGGGATGCCACGATCCTTCCGGTAAGCCACCGCGCGTTCGGTAAAAAGCGATTGCCAGCAGCCGCGGACGGCCTCCACCACGGCGTCAGCTCCCATCACGTTCAGAAAGCTTTCCTGCTGGCCGGCAAAGGAGGCTTCCGGAAGATCCTCCGCCGTTGCCGACGACCGCACCGCCACGCATCCGCTTCCCAGGGCCTCGTAGGCCTCGGTGATGGCTTGCCTGATTTCCGAAGTTATCCCGCGCCGGAGAGCCTCGGTCGTAACACAAAAACCGGCCGGCACAGGCAGACCGCCGCGCAGCATCACACCGAGTTGCGCACCCTTGCCGCCAACCAGTGGCAAGGCCTCCGCATCCGCTTCCGTCAATGGAATGATGAGCGTGGTGGCGATCGCCGTCTCCACGAAACGCCACCTCCTTTCGCCTTGGATCGACTACCCCAGTATCTTCTCCAACTCCGAGAGGAACGCGCGCGCCGACTGAGGGCGCCGGGCCTTTCCGTTGAGGCGGAATTCGATGGTCTCTTTCATGCGCGCACCTCCGAGTCGTCCGTTCAGGGGACGGCTGACTCCTCCGGGCGCGAGAGACTTGGGGGATAAAGGACGTTTTGCTGCGAGCCATTATAGACCGGCACGAACGCGAGGCAAGGAGCTTTTTTGCGAGGTTTTGGCGGGCCTCAATTTGTTGCCTGCGGTGGGGTGTGCTATGCTTGATCGCGGGCTGAACGTCAAACCTGAAAAGTCGCACCGCAGACGCGCCCATGCTCGACCCCCAACAACTCATCGGCCAGAGCATCTCCCACTACCGCGTCCTCGAAAAACTCGGGGACGGCGGCATGGGTGTCGTTTACAAGGCCGAAGACACCAAGTTGGGCCGCCTCGTCGCACTGAAGTTTCTCTCCGAAGGGTTGCTGACGGACCCGGGAGCCCACCTGCGCTTCGCACGAGAGGCGCGCGCGGCCTCCGCCCTGAACCATCCCAACATCTGCACGATTTACGACATTGACTGGCATCAAGGACAGCCGTTCATCGCCATGGAGATGCTGGCGGGCCAAACGGTCAAGCATCGCATCGCCGGGCGACCCCTTGGAACCGGCGAACTGCTGGAGTTGGCGATTCAGATTGCCGACGCTCTGGAGGCGGCGCATGCGCACGGCATTTTGCACCGCGACATCAAGCCGGCAAATATCTTCGTCACCGAACGAGGGCAGGCAAAGATATTAGATTTCGGCCTGGCCAAACTAGGGGGACCGCCGGGTGCGGGGGCGTTTCCCGCAGAGCCGGGGCTGACTCGACCTGGCATAGCTATGGGCACGACCGGTTACATGTCCCCGGAGCAAGTGCGGGGAGAAGGACTGGATGCGCGCAGCGACTTGTTTAGTTTCGGCGCCGTGCTGTATGAGATGGCGACAGGCCGCCAGGCCTTTTCCGGCGACACGACGGCAATGCTCACGAGTTTCGTCCTGAATCGTCCGCCGATTCGGGCGGGCCATCTGAATCCCGACTTGCCGGAGAAACTGGTAGACATCATCCAACGGGCGGTGGAGATTGACCGCAGCCTGCGGTATCAGACCGCCTCCGACTTGCAGGCGGACCTGAAGCGGCTGAAGCGGGATACGGAATCGGGTCAGACCACCTCCGGCGGCGTCGGCCTCGAAAGACCGCTCGCGGTCCGCTGGCTCTCAATGCTCTCGTGGCGGCGGCTGGCGTTCCCGCTCGTTCTCGGCGCCCTCTTGCTCGCCTGGTTCCTGAATTCGTTGACGTTTCAACCGGCCCCGAGGGTTCTCAACTACATTCGCATCACCAACGACGGCCAGTTGAAGGTGGCGCCTTCCCTGGTCGGGTCAATCCCTTCGCCGATCTTGACGGACGGCGCGCGGCTCTATTTCATCGAATACTTCTCGGGATCCAGCGCGCTGGTTCAGGCATCCGTCGAGGGGGGCCCGACGGCCATTACCCCGACGCCCTTGCCGTTTTTGACCCTCTCCGACATCTCGCCCGACCATTCCAATCTCCTCGTGGCGAATGTGCCCGGTAGCGCCGCCGAAGCGCCCCTGGCGATCCTGCCGCTGCTCGGCGGTTCCCTCCGCCCACTCGGTCACCTCGTTGCTCGCGACGGGAATTGGTCGCCCAACGGGAAGGAGATTGTCTACACGCTCCGCAACGAGCTGTTCGTGGCGACTGACGCTGGCGGCGACTCGCGAAAGCTGGCGACACTTCCCGGCGAGCCGGCTTGGCCGCGCTGGTCTCCCGACCACCGCCGGCTGCGCTTTACTATGCTGGATGCGAAAACCAACTCGCTTTCCCTCTGGGAGATCTCAGCCGACGGAACCAACCTGCGGCCCCTGTTACCCGGCTGGAACGATCCCCCGGCAGAATGCTGTGGCAGTTGGACGCCTGACGGAAAGTACTTCCTCTACCAAGCCTCGCGCGAGGGCAAGACGAATATCTGGGCGATTCGAGAAAAAAAGAGCTTCCTGCGGACAGAGAGTTCCAAACCCGTGCAGTTGACCTCAGGGCAGATTGACACCTACGCGCCAACTCCGAGTCGAGATGGAAAGAAGATCTTCGTGGTGGGCTCGGTGCCTCGGGGTGAGTTGGTGCGGTACGAGCCGAAGGCGGGTCACTTCCTCCCCTTCCTGGGCGGGATTTCCGCCGAGGGCGTCGAATTATCGCGCGACGGCCGCTGGGTAGCGTATGTGGCCTACCCTGACGGCACGTTGTGGCGGAGCAGGCCGGACGGCAGCGACCGCCTCCAGCTCACTTCTCCACCCCTGCGCGCCGGGCTGCCGCATTGGTCACCGGACGGCAAGCAAATCGCCTTTTCCGCTGCCCTGCCCGGAAAGCCGTGGAATATGCAGACGGTTTCAATCGATGGGGACAATCCGCGGACGGTCCATCCCGGTGACCATAATGAGGGAGATGCAACCTGGTCATCGGATGGAACGCGTTTGGCTTACGGGTCACTGTGGCCCGCCGACCTTGCCACCTTCGGGCTTCGCGTGATCGATCTGAAAACCGGCGAGGTAGTGAAGTTGCCGGGCCCGCAGGGGCTCTTCTCTCCGCGCTGGTCGCCCGATGGGCGCTACCTCACCGCCCTGATTTTCGACACCCATCACGTGATGCTTTACGACTTCAAGACTCGGCAATGGATAGATCTCGCCAAGATCGATGCCTCTTATCCGGCGTGGTCGCGCGACGGGTCCGTGATCCACTTTATCGGCTCCTCGGACGGCGACGAAGGCGCTTTCCGCGTCCGCCTCAGCGACCGTCGGATCGAGCGCCTCGCCAGCCTGAAGGGATTTCGAGGAGCCCAGGGATCCTTTGGCGCCTGGTCCGGCATCGGCCCGGATGATTCCCCCATTACCCTGCGCGACATCAGCACCCAGGAAATCTACGCCCTCGATTGGGAAGCGCCATGACCGGCACGACGGTTTGCCCCCGCGCGCGGGGGTGAATCGTAGAGACGACCCGCCGGGTCGTCTCTACGATCGTTGTGCCCGCGCTACGGACTTATGGCGACGTGAAGTGGCCGCTACCTCTCTACCCAGTGGTCCCAACTTTTATGTCCCGCACTCAGCGGTTCTCGCCGAATTTACACTCGACGGTGCGGCGTGCTATCCTCGCTGCCTTGCACGGCGCAGCGAGAGTCTGATGGTACCCAAAGCGATTGCGATAATCGGCGGCGGGCCTGCCGGCGCGATGGCAGCCGAGAAATTGGCGCGCGGCGGCGCAAGCCGAGTAACCGTTTTTGAAGAGAAGCTGAATTGGGAGAAACCTTGTGGCGGCGGGCTCAGTCACAAGGCGCTGCGCCGATACCCTTTCCTGAGCCAGGCTACCCCTCAGACGGGAGGCAAGTACGTTCGGGACGCGGAGTTCGTGGCGCCGAACGGGGCCTCGGTGAGGTTCCGGTTGCGCGAGCCTCTGGCCATCTATGCGCGGCGCGTGTTGAATCACCTTTTGCTGCGCCGGGCGGAGGAAGCCGGAGCGGAAGTGGTTCCTGGCCACCTTACCGGCTTCCGCCGCGCCGGTTCGGGCTGGGAATTTTCAGCCCGGCAAAAGAGCTACCACGCCGATTACCTTATCCTCGCGGCGGGTGCGCGAACGGCCCTGCGCCGTTTGCTCACTGGCGGTTTTGGAACCCGGGATTTCATGCTCACCTATGGCTATTACGCTCCCTTACAGGACGACCTTTTGCGCGTTCAGTTCTTCAGGGATTTTGAAGGATACGCCTGGGCGTTCCCGCGGCCGGACCACCTTTCGGTGGGGATCTGCGGGAAGATGGCTGAAGAGAACATGGCCGGCCTCCAGGAACGGCTGCACGGTTTCATGCGGCAGTTCGGGTACGCGGTGGGTGATTCCGTTCCTCATGGGCACGCGGGCGGCTCCGCCGTCTTTAGCCACTTGCTTCCTGCGCTTTCGGTCGAGAGTTGGGGAAACCTGCGGCTGGAGGGTCCGGCGTGGGCCTTGGCGGGCGACGCGGCGGGCTTGGTGGATTCGGTGACAGGCGAGGGGATTTACTACGCGATGCGCTCCGGTGAATTGCTTGCCGAAGCGTTGCTCGAAGGTTTCCCGGCACTCTACCCTGAGAGAGTTCGGGAGGAATTTGGCCGGGCACTAGCTTTGGGTGCGCGGCTGGCGCCCTTGTTCTATCGCGGCGATTTTTTGGGCGCGCCCGTAACAACGCGGCTGGTGGAGTTTAGCGCCCGAAGCCGGAGATTCAGGGCGGTGCTCCAGGACCTGATCGAAGGCTCGCAGTCCTACCCGGGACTGGCGGCCCGGCTTTACTGGGGCCTGACGGGAACGCTCTGGGAGGTGGCTGCCGGCCTGCTGAGCGAGAAGGGGCTCCGCCCTGAAACGCTCTGAATACGAATCATGAATACCAAATCACAAGAACTCTTCGCGAAAGCGCTTCGCCTGATGCCGGGCGGGGTGAATTCCCCCGTGCGTGCGTTCCGCGCCGTGGGCGGCGATCCACTCTACATTGCGAGCGGCAAAGGCTCGACGCTGACCGATGTGGATGGCAAGACGTACATCGACTACGTTCTCTCCTGGGGGCCTTTGATTCTCGGCCACGCTCATCCGGAAGTCGTGGAAGCCCTCGCCGGCGTCCTCAAGACCGGAACGAGCTTTGGCGCCTGCACGGCGGCGGAAGTCGAGCTCGCCGAGCGCATCTGCGAGGCTTATCCCTCCATCGAGCGCCTGCGGCTGGTGAATTCCGGGACCGAGGCCACACTCTCCGCGCTGCGCGTCGCTCGGGCGGCAACCGGCCGGGACAAAATTCTGAAATTCGAAGGCTGCTATCACGGCCACGCAGACAGCTTGCTGGTCAAGGCCGGCTCCGGTGTGGCCACCTTGGGCCTGCCGGACAGTCCGGGAGTGCCTAAGGTCCTTGCAGAACTCACGCTGACGGTCCCTTTCAACGACCCAGCGGCGCTGAACGCAGTCTTTCAAACGCACCGCCGTCAATTGGCCGCGGCGATTGTTGAGCCGGTAGTGGGCAACATGGGCTGCGTGCCGCCTCGACCGGGGTTTCTCGAAAAGCTGCGCGCTTTGACGGCGGAGCAGGGAACGGTACTTATTTTGGACGAAGTCATGACGGGTTTTCGCGTCGCTTACGGCGGCGTGCAGCAACTCTACACGATTCAACCCGACCTAACCACGCTCGGCAAGATTATCGGAGGCGGGCTCCCGGTAGGAGCTTATGGCGGCAAAGCAGCGTTGATGGACCTGGTGGCGCCGGCCGGGCCGGTTTATCAGGCGGGAACGCTCTCGGGGAATCCGCTGGCCGTGGCCGCAGGCTTGAAGACCTTGGAACTTCTGCGCCGGCCCGGCACCTACGAGCGCCTTGAGACGCTGGCGGAAAAGCTCACCTCGGGTCTGGCGTTCGAGGCCGCCGAGGCTAGGGTACCGCTCGCCGTGAACCGCGTGGGTTCGATGTTTACGACCTTTTTCACGGACCGTCCCGTGACGGATTACTCCTCCGCCAAGCGGGCCGATACGGTCGCATTCGGCAAGTTCTTCCGCGCCCTTCTGGAGTGTGGAGTCTATTTTCCACCTTCGCAGTTCGAGGCGGCCTTCCTCTCCCTGAGCCACAGCGAAGACGACGTTGCGCGGACAATCCAGGCCGCCGCCCAAGCCTTTGCAGCGCTCCGGAAGCAATGAACCCGTGTGCCTGCGATGGCAAAGGCTCTCTACCGCCGCCTCAGGAGTTACCCAGGAAGAATGTCGTCACCATAGTTTGCAGTCCCAAGTGGGTGGTGAAAAACCATGAGAATAAAACGATCTGCTATATTGTTCGCTCTACTTATGTTCTCAAGCTCCGCACCAGCGCAGTGGAACCCCTTGAATCCTGTCAAGGGCGTCAAGCCGCAACCGGACGGCGCGCTCTTTGAGATGCAAGCCGGCGTGTTGCGAGTCCAGATTTGCACGGACTCGATCGTGCGAGTCACTTATTCGCCTGCGTCCTCCATCCCGAACACCAAGGATTATGTCGTGACGAATCAGAGCTGGCCGCAGACGCCGATCTCTTTCACGCCTGACGACAAGCAGGTCGTCCTTTCGACGTCTCAGCTCAAGATCACCGTCACCCGCCAGGACGGCGCGATCCTCTTCAGCGACTCAGCGGGGCGCAAGCTCTATCAGGAAAACAGCAGGACGATGACTCCCGTGGAAGTCAATGGCGAGAAGACCTATCGCGCCGAGAGTTTTTCAAACCTGTGGGGCTCTTACGAAAGCTTTTATGGTCTGGGCCAGCACCAATCCGGCGTCTGGAACTATATGGGGGAGTCCGTCGACCTCTCCCAAGACAACACGAACATTTCCGTGCCCCTTTTCCTTTCGAGCAACGGCTACGGCATCTTTTGGAACAACCCGTCGCGAAGCCGCTTCGACAATCGCTTCCCGCACGCCCTGTATCTGAGCTCGGAAGTCGCCGACACCCTTGACTATTACTTCCTCTACGGGCCCGAGTTCGATCGCATCATTGCCGCCTATCGCGAGCTGACGGGCGCCGCGCCCTTATTTGGCAAGTGGGCCTACGGATTCTGGCAATGCAAGAACCGCTATCAATCCCAGACCGAACTGCTGGAGGTGGCGCGCAAGTACCGCGAGCTACACCTTCCCGTGGACAACCTCGTGCAGGATTGGTTCTGGTGGATCCAGAACGGCGATTTTATCTTCAACAAGAATTATCCGGACCCCGCGGGCATGATGAACGAACTCCACCAGGACCATTTCCACTTGATGATTTCGGTCTGGCCCTATTTCGATCCCGGCTCGAAGGTTTACGAGGAGATGGACCGGCGCGGCTACTTCATTGACCGCACTAAGGTAGGGGGATTCCATCCGCAGGGCACCGCCTTGTACGACGCGTTTAATCCTGAGGCGCGGAAGTATTACTGGCAACTGATGGACGACCGGCTGTTCAAAATCGGCGCAGACGCCTGGTGGTTGGACACGACGGAGCCCGAAACGGAAGGCCGAGAAACCAACGTTCTCGTCACGAACCGGGTCGCGATCGGCAGCGGGGCGCGCTACGCCAATCTCTATCCGCTCCTGACCACGTCCGGCGTCTATCAAGGCCAGCGCAGCGAGACCGACCAGAAGCGCGTGTTCATCCTCTCACGCTCGGCGTTTGCGGGGATTCAGCGCAACGCCGTAACCGCGTGGTCGGGCGACATCAACTCCGATTGGGAGAGCCTGCGCCGCCAGGTCCCGGCCGGGCTGAACTTCTCGCTTTCCGGGATTCCCTACTGGACGACGGACATTGGTGGTTTCATTCTCGGTCATCCCGACGACCCGGCCTACCGCGAGTTGTTTGTCCGCTGGTTCGAGTATGGCGCCTTCTGCCCGATCTTCCGCGTCCACGGCACGCGCGCTCCCGACGTGAATGAGCTCTGGTCCTACGGCACGCAAGCGCAGGAGGTTCTTGCGCGCTATGATTCATTGCGCTACCGGCTGCTGCCCTACATCTACTCCCTGGCCTGGCAGGTGACGCACAGCGGCTACACGCTGATGCGGCCGTTGGTGATGGACTTCCGCGAAGACGATACGGCGCGCGATATCGGCGACCAGTTCATGTTTGGGCCGGCGCTGATGGTGACGCCCGTGACAGATCCCGGCGTTGATGCCGCGCGCGTCTATCTCCCCCACTCCACCTGGTACAACTTCTGGACGGGGGAGACAATTCCCGGGGGGAGGTTCACCACCCTGCCCGCGCCGCTCGAGACTCTGCCGCTTCTGGTGCGTGCGGGGTCGATTTTGCCCTTGGGGCCGTTCCTCGAGTACAGCAACGAGAAGCCCGCCGACCCTATCGAGCTGCGCGTCTATCCCGGCGCGGACGGCGACTTCACTCTTTATGAAGACGACGGCATTACCTACGACTACGAAAAGGGCGCCTACACGACGATTCCCATTCACTGGGACGATAGCAAGCAGACGCTCACCCTCGGCCCCCGACAGGGCAACTTCCCGGGAATGGTGGTTGGCAGAACGTTCAGAGTCGTCTGGGTTGCTCCGGGCCGCGGAATAGGCGTGAACCTCGCTGAACCCGCCGACAAGGTCGTCGAGTACGAAGGGCAGGCATTAACGATTGCGCGCTGAAGAGCGGGGAACTGTGAATAGTGAATTGTGAATAGTGAATTCTGAGGCCGGGAACTGACCACTGGCAACTGACCACCGCCCTCATTCCGGCATGACTGAGAGGTCCGCGATCTTGTTCTCGTGGTCGAGGGCGAGCCGTAAATCCATTTGACCATCAGCGAAGGTCGCGCGGTAGGCGTACTTCCGCTGGCCGTTCTCTTCTTTGCGCTCCAGCAATTCGAGTGACTTGAGTTGCCCCAGCTCCTTCAGCCGCTCCCCCCATTCTCGAATTGGGCCAGGGAACACTACCGCCCGGAAGCTCGGTGCAAAGTCTTCGGGGTCAGGTTTTCCCGCCGCCACCTTTTCCAGCACGGACCTGAATAACGCGGTGACCTGGGGTTCCTTATCCTCGAGGGGCTTCAACTCCGGCGGCGCGAGGGCCGGAATGTAGAGCCCTGCGACGTGGTGAGCGATTTTGTTGGGCGAGGAATGTCCGGCGTCGAGGTTGGTCAGAACCACCACGCTCAGCTTGTCGTCCACGTATCGGGCGATATGGGTCGTAAAACCTTGCCAGGCGCCTCCGTGCTCGATGACCTTGTGGCCGTTCACCTCATGGATTCCCCACGCAAAGCCATAACCCGCCTTGTTGGGTTTGCCGTCGTTCAGCCGCATGACGGTCCACATCCGGTCGAAGCTCGAGCGCTTCAGTAGTCTTTCGGTGTACAGTGCCGCGTCCCACTTGGCGAGGTCGAGGACGTTAAAGTAGAGCGCACCGTCGGCGGTCGTATTGAACGTCGGCGAGACCCACTCCTGATTCTTCAGTTCCCCTTTGACCAGCCTGTATCCCGCCGAGCGGTTCGGGATGATGTCCGCTTCGCTGATGATGCGCGTGCTCGTCATGCCCAGGGGCTTGAAGATGCGGTCCTGCAAGAAGTCGCCGTAGAACTGGCCGGTGACCTTGTGGATCAGGACGCCTAGCAGGACGTAGTTAGTGTTGGAGTAAGTCCATTTTTCACCGGGTTGGAAATCGAGCGGGAAGGTCTGGATGATTTTCACCAGCTCGTCTTCCGTCACGTCAGCGCGCAGGTTGACGGGCCCGCCGGGCTTGGTTTTCTCATCCGATTCATATTCGGCCAGGCCCGACGTGTGGCTGAGGAGATTTTGCACCTGGATCGGCTGCCAAGTGCTGGGAGCCTCCGGAAAGTATTTCCTGATGCTGTCTTCGAGCCCGACCTTGCCTTCTTCGACCAGCATCAGGACCGCGGCGGCCGTGAATTGCTTGCCCACCGATCCGGACTGAAAAATGCTTTCCGGCTTGACCGGCGTGTCGAGCTCGAGGTTCGAAAGGCCGTAGCCCTGCGCCTTGACGATCCGTCCTTCGCGATAAACGCCGAGCGCCAGGCCCGGGATATGCTCTCGCGCCATTTCAGCTTTGACGTAGCTGTCAGCCTCGTCTGGCGAAGCTCTTTGCGCGGCTGCGGGGTTTGCGATAGCGGCGAGAATGCAGGCGAAAGCGAGTAGTGAGAAGTGTTTCATGGGCAAAGCATAATACACCTACCGGGCTGAGGTTTTCAGAAGAGTCGACAGGTCACTGTTCTCAGTCGTCAGTGGTCAGTCGTCAGTTGTCAGTTTTCAGTACTTGGAGCTGGAACGTTCTTGACTGACGATTGAGGACTGAGCACTGAAAACTCGTTCCCAATCGTGAATCCGTCAGCGGGACGGACCTGCGGTCGGCAATCGAAAATCGTCAATCATTCGTGCCTCAAGGCCACCATGGGATCCACCTTCGTGGCCCGGCGGGCGGGAAGGTAGCAAGCGAGCAGCGCCACAGCTGACAGCAACGTCGCAACAATCAGGTAAGTGGCGGGGTCGGTCGGGCTGACGCCCATGAGCAACTTGGCCATGGCGCGTGTAAGGGCGTAGGCGACGATCAGGCCCGCGACCACGCCGATGATCACCAGGGACAGCCCCTGACGAAGAGTGAGTCTTAGGATGTCCCGGCGCTCGGCGCCGAGCGCCATGCGGATGCCTATCTCGTGCGTGCGCTGGCTGACCGAGAAGGAAACCACGCCGTAAACGCCCACCACCGCGAGCGTCAGGCCCAAGAGTCCCATGACTCCAGCCAAAGAAGCGGCCAAACGAAAGATGAATAGCCCCCCGAGTCCATGAATCCCTTGTACCAGCGTACGGGCATCGAACATCGGCAGATCGGGTGCGAGGTTTCGAATCTGCTCTTGCACCCCCTGGATCAGCGATTCCGGCGGGACCGTGGTCCGGATCTGGAGCGACAGAAATGATGTGAAGTTTTGCGCGAGGGGGAGATAGAAATAGGGCTGAGGGTCGGGCGAAAAACGCCACAAACTTTGCCCGTCCCGTGCCAGGCCCACCACCTCGATGAATGGCCCGCTGGCGCCCTTCAGGCTGAAGCGCTTGCCGATGGGATCTCGGTTCGGCCAGAACTCCTTCGCCATCGTCTGATTCACAATGGCGACGGGCCGCGCCGTTTCATTGTCGGAGTCTCGAAAGGTACGTCCTTCAAGGAGCGGGATTCGCATCGTCTCAAAGTAACCCGCATCGATGCTGTTATAAGAAGTCTCAGGCGGCTGCCGGTCGGGAGCCGTGGGGTGGCCTTCAACATAAATGGGGCCGCTGGGGCTGGGCATTCCCAGGGGGACAGTGTAGGCGAGGCTGACCGATTGGGCCCCCGGTGTGGCACGGATGCGGTCCTTGAGTTCCCGATACAACGCCTTCGCGCCTGCCTCGTCGTAGCCGATTTGGCGCGCGTCCAGCATGACGTTCAGGACATGGTCTGGGTCGAAGCCGAGATACGTATGCTCGGCGCGCTGAAGGCTGCGGACGAAAAGGCCGGCGACAATTAAGAGCGTCAGCGAGCCCGCTACTTGCGCCACCAGCAGCACGCCGCGGATTCCGTGCCGGGCTACACCCGCAGAATCGCTCCGCCCCCCTTGATGTAGTACCGTATTCACATCCACTCGACCGGCACGAAGGGCTGGCCAGATGCCGAGAAGAATCCCGGATAAGACCACGGCGCCCAAGGTGTAGGCGAAGACCCTCAAGTCAAAACTGTAGTCCAGACGATAACCAATGCTCGAGGTAGTTGACGCCACCGAATGAAGCATCGAACCGCTGGCGCTGGTCGCCCACTCTCCCAAGACCACGCCTCCGATGCCCCCCAGGAGCGCCAGGAGGAGGCTTTCAGCGAGCATCTGCCGGACGAGTCGCCCGCGGCCCGCGCCCAGGGCCGCGCGAATGGCCATCTCGCGCTGGCGTGCCGTTGTCCGGGCCAGCAGAATATTCGCCACGTTCAGGCACGCCAACAGCAAGACAAGGGCGGGTAGAGCCAGGAATAGACTGGCGATGACAGGAACGAAGTTGGTGACGAAAGGGGCCGGCCGGGCCAATCTCTCCGGAATGACCCGCACGGTGGCGTCTTTATCCGTTGCGGGATACTGGGCGGCCAGGCGCTCCGCAATGACGTTCGCTGAACCCTGCGCCGACGCCATGCTGATGCCGGGCTTGAGTCTCCCCAGCACCATTAATTCCCGTCCGCGGCGATCGGTCCAGAATCCACTCGAATCTTGGACCAGCGGCAGCGCATTGAGTGTCAGATAGCCATCCATGTCAAAAGCAAAGAATGTGCCGTGGAACTTCTTTGGCGTGACGCCAATGATCGTGGCTGGCTTCCCGTTAATGAGAACCCGCTTGCCGACGATCGCTGCATCACCCCCGAATCTCTTTTGCCAGAAGGAGTAGCCGAGCACGAGCAGCACCTCCCCGCTCGGCTTCTCGCCCTCGCCTGGGAGCAAGAGCCGGCCGAGCAGAGGCTTCACCCCAAGGGCCGAGAAATAGTTGCCCGTTACCGCGCTGTAGGCAAATTCACTCGCAACGCCGCGGTCACTGAACCCCGCCCCGCCGGGCGCGTAGGCGAAGAGGTCGGAGAACGCGTCTGCCTGCCTCTGGAAATCCAGAAGGTCAAGATAAGAAAACTTCGAGTCCGTCACCCCCTCGATGCGAAAGGCCAAAACCATGATTTGCTCCGGCGCTCGCACCGGCAATGGGCGGAGTAGCCATCCATTCAGCACGCTGAAAATGGCCGTGTTGACGCCAATCCCCAGTGCCAGGGTGATCGCCAGAGTCGCCGTGAGCCCTCGCCACTTCCCAAGCATCCGCAGGCCGTAACCAACGTCTTGTTTGAGGTTCTCGATGTAATCTACCCAGCGCATATCGCGGCACTCCTCTTTGATTTGCTCGACCCCGCCCAGCTCGCGCAGGGCCGCGTAACGGGCATCTTCCGCAGCCATCCCCTTGGCGCGCTTTTCCTCAATCAACTTCTCAAGGTGGAAGCGGAGCTCGTCGCCCAGTTCTTGCTCCACACGCTCGCGCTTGAACAGCGAGCGGAGCCGGAGGGGGATTTTGTGGAGCCAGCGCATGAGGCAGTTCTCAGTTGTCAGTCCTCAGTTATCAGTTTTCAGGTTCTGGCGGCGAGCTTGCCTAACCACTGAAAACTGACCATTGAAAACTCCCCCTGTGGTTTTTCTGCTCGTCACCCGCCACTTGTCACTCGTCACTGCTGTTACGACGTTTCCAGCACCAGTCCGATAGCGTCCGAGAGCCTTTGCCAATTGGCGTGCTCTTGCTCCAAATACTTCCGCCCTGCCGGGGTGAGCGAATAGAACTTGGCCCGGCGGTTGTTGTCAGACTCACCCCACTTTGCCCGAATCCACCCGCTTTGTTCGAGGCGGTGCAGAGCGGGATACAGCGCCCCTTGATTGACCTGGAGGACCTCCTTGGACACCTGCCGGATACGCTGCGCGATGCCCCAGCCGTGCATCGGTTCCAGCGCCAGCGTTTTGAGAATGAGCAGGTCCAAGGTCCCTTGCACAAGATCCGTCGGTTTGCCCATGCTTCCTCCCCTCAGCTATCGACAGGTACAAATACGCCTTCTCCTGTCAATAGTCAACAAGAATTGGGAATGGTGGGTTCGCGGTTATGAGTTCTGAGTCACGACAGGCGACGGCAGGCGTCCCAGGGCGCCTTCAAAACTCAGAACTCGTAAATCTTAGCTCGGGGCTTGAAGACTGCGTCCATTGGCGTTAGATTGCCAGGGGTAACAGGAGGCATCATGTCTAAAGATTCCGAAGTCAACCGTCGAGAATTTCTGAAGACCGGGGTGGCGGCGTTGAGCGGGGTCAGTTTCATCACGCGCCCGGAGCGAATTTTCGGCGCCAACGACCGCGTGCGAGTGGCGGTGTGTGGCGTACACGGACGCGGTATGGACCACGTGGAAGGTTATTCGCACCTCCCCAACGCGGAAGTTGCGGCAATTTGCGACGTGGACGAGAACATTCTGCGCGAGCGCATGGCCCGGATTGAGAAGCTGACGCGCTCCTCTCCGAAGACTTTCGCCGACTTCCGCAAGCTGCTCGAGGACAAGTCCATTGACGCGATTTCCATCGCCACCCCGAACCACTGGCACTCCCTGATGGGTATCTGGGCCTGCCAGGCGGGCAAGGATGTTTATGTTGAGAAGCCGGTATCTCACAACTTGTGGGAGGGCCGCCAGTTTGTGCGCGCGGCGCAGAAATACGGGCGCATGGTCCAACACGGGACGCAGATCCGTTCCTCGCCGGCCCTCAAGGAAGCCGTCCAAAAGATGCGCGAGGGCTTGCTCGGGGACATTTACCTGGCTCGCGGGCTCTGCTTCAAGTGGCGGAAGTCGATTGGTCACGCCCCCGCGGAGCCGGTGCCGGCCGGCGTGGATTACGACCTCTGGACGGGGCCCGCTCCCCTAAAGCCCTTCACCAAAAACCGCTTTCATTACAACTGGCACTGGATCTGGGATACCGGCAACGGCGACCTGGGCAATCAGGGTGTCCATCAGGTTGATGTGGCGCGCTGGGGCACGGGCCTGAGGTTTCCCAACCGGATTTCGGCCGTCGGCGGCCACTTCATGTTCGACGACGACCAGGAAACGCCCAACACCCTGAACTGTGCCTTTGAATACCATTTGCCCGAGGGCAAGCGGCGCATGATTGAATTCGAGGTGCGCCCTTGGATGACGAACCACGAGGCGGAAATCGGTACCAGCCGGTTTGGAAAACCCCCGGGGCCGGTCCCCAGCACCGGAATGGCGGGCGGCCTGGGGGGAAGGGAAGAGCGCGATACGATTGGCAATGTCTTCTACGGGTCCAAGGGCTATCTGGCCACCGGTGATGAAGACGTTTGCGCCTACACAACCTGGATGGGAGAGAGCCGCGAGCCCGGACCCCACGCGCAAGCCGCCGGCGATCACTACGCCAATTTCATCGATTGCGTGGTGAGCCGCAAGAAGGAGAACCTGAATGCGCCCATCGAGGAGGCTTATGTCTCCGCCGGAATGGTTCACCTGGCGAACGCTTCGTATCGACTCGGCAGGAGCCTGAAATTCGATCCTGAGGCCGAACAGGTGATTGGCGACGAGGAAGCAAGTACTCTATTGCGCGACGGCGGCCGCGGCTACCGGGCGACTTTCCAGGTGCCTGAGGAGGTTTAGCCGAGTACAGTCGAAGGTCGATAGTCGAAGGTCGAAAGTAAAAAGGCGTCGCAGCGGGGCGGACGCTCGCGGACAGCGGTGCGAAGCACCGTGGTTTTTCGCGTTAATGCTTCGAATCTTTCGGAGGGGTTGTTAACAGCCTTCCCTTGCAGCAGGCCCTGTTTAGATTCCATAAGACCCACTGATAAGGTCCGTTCATCCCGTGAAATAGATCTGGTTGGGGAATGTTGTAGTCCGCCGTGAGCCAGAGCGCTTCGTCGGTCTTTGGATCGAGGAGTTGGGCCACGATCCCGGCGCAAATCCCCGCCGTCCCATTTTGACAAGGGCCGGGGACCTCTTCTTTGACATACAGGATTGCGTCCGCGTCTGATGCTACTGGCGAGATGTTCAGACAGGTATCCTGTGAGAGATTCCTTCGGATGTATGCCACCGCCAGGGGTGAGCCGTCCACATAGATCATCTGTAGTGTTTTGAGGCGGGCAGCAGTGTCCTTTTTTTTCTTCTTGCCTAAGGCAGGAGGCTGCATCGAACCCATCACCAGGCAGATCACGAACACCCAAACCACTTTCCCACGCATACTCCCCCCTACGCCTCGCCACTTCCGAGACAGAGATTGTTCGGGAGGGCTCGGTCCCGGCCATTATCCTTCCGCGCGCGGCGATTTCAAAGCAGTTGGTCTCGAGGACTCAACGGCGGTCCCCATAGATATTGGGGCGGCGCCCGCTGCGAGCGGACGGTCATCTTGACAGAGAACGTCGGGACAGGTCCCAGCTATCGTGGGTAGGCAGCGCAGCACTGCGGCAGAGGGACGTCCTTCGGGTGGCAGCGGCCACTCTGGAGGTGGGCCGTGGCATACAACCACGTCAACACAGAGGCTTTGCGCAAAGGACCTCGTGGGTTTGCAGGGAACTCTCCCACGAAACAGTGAAGCCTTCAGTTTTGCTTTGCGCGATCTTAGCTTGCTCGGTCCCGGCTCTCTGGTTGACCGTGCGCGGCTGGCAGAAGCACGGCTCTTCGGGAGTGTACTGGACTTGGCAATAAGGGCACAGCATGGGAGTATTCCTATCCCTTCGCTTACCTGCCATCCTTTGTATTCCCGTCCTATGCGGAAGGGAAATTGATAATTTCTATTGCGACGATAAGAATTACTTGAAACGACGCACGGTCTGCGGTATGGTGGCGCCCCATCCGAAGGCAATCAGCATAACGATGGGCTCGTCCCGATCCTATTGGAGTGGTCCCCCGGCGGGATCTGACCATGCCCTCAAAAGAAGGAAGGGGGTCGCATGGACATCCCTTCGCTGTGCTGAGGGTAGGATCTGCTCCTGCGGTCGCCGCGGCGGCCCAAGAGGGCTGCGCCACATCGGAATGGGTGTAAAGGAGTACGCGATGGTGATCTTTCGAGCGGGTTCAGCCAATTCTTCGGCGCGGCTCCAGAGATCCCGCGCCTGCCCCTCGACTCTGCAAAGCAGGATTTGGGTACTGCTGATCCTGCTGGTCGTCGTCGGACTTGGTGCGCTACGGGCCGAAGAGCCGCCTTACTTTGCTATCCACGGCGCCCGCATCGTTACGGTCTCGGGCCCCGTCATCGAGAAAGGGACCGTGGTGATTGCCAAGGGTTTGATCGTTGCAGTGGGGCCGGAGGTGCCGATTCCACCGGAAGCCTGGGTTATCGACGGGAAAGGTCTGACGGTTTACCCAGGCCTCATCGACGCGCTAACAGATTTGGGCTTGGGGTCAGCGGCTCCTGCTGCGCCGGGCCGTCAGCCGACGGCCGGCCCACCCAGCGCGCCCGCGCGGCCTCAGCAAGTATCCCGTGGCCCCGAGGACAGGCCCGCCACGACACCCTGGGTTAACCCCGCCGACGAACTGAAAACGGATGACAAGCGCCTCGAGACTTGGCGCAACGCGGGGTTCACATCTGCCCTGACCGCGCCCAAGCTCGGCATCTTCCCTGGACAGGGTGCAGTCATCAACCTGGCTGGCGAGCGCCCAGGCGAGATGGTGGTTAAGTCTCCCGCAACGCTGAACCTCACATTTCATCCGATGGCTGGATTCGCGAATTTCCCCGATTCGCTAATGGGGGTGCGGGCTTATATCGAGCAGGTCTTCCTCGACGCCAACCAGTATGCCCAGGCGGAGACGGTTTACGATGCGCACCCTCGGGGCCTGAACCGGCCAACCTACGACCGCACCGCGCTGGTGGTTGCCGACACGCTTCACGGCGGCAGGCCCGTGCTTCTTCCGGCCAACACTGCGCCGCAGATTCTTCGCACGCTCGTCCTGGCTGACCGCTTGGCGGTCCACCCCGTCCTTTACGGTGTCCAGCAGGGTTATGCAGTGGCGGACACCTTGGGAGCGAGCAAAGTCCCCGTGCTGGTAAGTTTGAAGTGGCCTGAGAAAGAGAAAGACGCCGACCCGGACGCTCCGCAGGAACTGCGCGAGCTGCGTTTCCGCGACCGCGCGCCTTCCACACCCGCCGCGCTCGAGAAAGCGGGCGTGAAGTTTGCTTTCTATTCTGACAGCCTCCCCTCTCCGAAAGACTTTCTGAAGAACGCCAAGAAGGCCATCGACGCCGGCCTTGCGGCAGACGCTGCGTTGCGCGCCTTCACTCTGAGCACTGCGGAAATCCTGGGCGTGGCTGACCAGACGGGCAGCATCGAGCCGGGTAAGATCGCCAACCTGGTGATTGCGGATGGAGACCTGTTTAATGAGAAGACGAAGGTCAAGATGACGTTTGTGGATGGGCGGCGGTACGAGGTGCACGAGCCCACCCGGCCCACTGCGCCCCCTACTGTGAAGCTGACCGGAAAGTGGAAGCTCACTGTGACCAGCCCGGAAGGCCCGCAAGAAGCGAGCGCGGACTTGACGATGGCTGAGAACGGCGACCTCAGCGGGAGCGTGACGGGGCAATCGGGACCCGTCCTGGGGCGGATGGGGACTGTCTCCATATCCAACGGCTGGGTGAGTGGCAACAAGTTCAGCTTCACGATCAGCCTCCCCATGGGAGGCAACCCGGTGGATACCACCTTCAGCGGGACCGTGGAAGGGGATGAAATGAAAGGCTCCGCGAGCGCCGCCGGCGCCTCTTTTGATTTCACCGGCTCGCGCCCGGGAGGCGTTTAAGGGCAGTGCCTAGTGGCTAGTGCACAGACGCTAGGGTTCGGACGGCGTGACCAGCCACTAGGCAATAAGCACTGAGCACTGCCATTCAGGAGATCAACCATGCCGCGTAGATGGTTTTCGCACATTCCGAAGGTTGCGGCCGCGCTGATTGTGGTGCTGGCTGCCATGCCGGGCTCACTCCGCGCCCAAGGCGCCAGTTCGACTGTCATCCGCCATGCCACCCTCCTAACGATCACTCATGGGACCATTGAAAACGGCTCCATTCTCATCCGGAACGGAAAGATCGCGGCTGTGGGGAAGGAGGTCGATGCCCCCACGGACGCCACGGTCATCGACGCCGCGGGCCAATACGTGATACCGGGCATTATTGATTGCCACTCGCACATCGCGGTCGAGGGGTCGATAAACGAAGGGAGCGTGAGCGTTTCGTCCATGGTGAGCGTCGAGGATGTTCTCGACCCGGAAGACATCGACATCTACCGCGATTTGGCCGGCGGAGTGACGACGGCGAACATCTTGCACGGGAGCGCCAATCCCATCGGCGGGAAGACCGTGGTTATCAAGCTGCGCTGGGGAAAACCCGCCAGCGCTCTGCCTTTTGAGGGCGCCCTACCGGGGATCAAATTCGCGCTGGGCGAGAATCCCAAGCACAGTAACTTCGGCTCCCTACTCGGCGGACCGCCGCGATACCCTGCCACGCGCATGGGTGTGATGGACGTCATCCGGGAGGCCTTCACGGAGGCGCGCGATTACAAGAAGGCATGGGACGAGTACAACCGGAAGAAAGCTGCGGGAGAAGCCAACTTGATCCCGCCCAAACGCGATTTGAAGTTGGAACCCCTGGTGGAAATCTTGGAAGGCAAGCGCTTGGTACACGCTCACTGCTACCGCGAGGACGAGATCCTCCAACTCATGCGCGTAGCGGAGGAATTCAATTTCAGGATCGCGACCTTCCAGCACGTCCTGGAGGGGTACAAAGTGGCGGACGAGATGGTCAAGCATGGCGCGGGCGCGTCGACGTTCTCCGACTGGTGGGCCTACAAGATGGAAGCCTATGACGCCATTCCTTACAACGCGGCGCTCATGGCGGAGCGGGGCGTGATCGTGTCCGTCAATTCCGACAGTGGAGAGGAAGCGCGGCACCTGAACCAGGAAGCCGCCAAGAGCATGAAGTGGGGCGGGCTCCCGGAGACTGAGGCGCTGAAGCTGGTCACCCTGAATCCCGCTTTGCAGCTCCATATCGCTGACCGCGTCGGCTCAATTGAAGTGGGCAAAGACGCCGATTTGGCCATCTTCGATAAGCACCCTCTCAGCGTCTACGCGGTGGCCCAGAAGGTCCTGATCGATGGCCAGGTCTATTTCGACCGTCAACAGGACATCGCGCGCCGCGCCGGACTCGAAAAGGAAAAGAAGGCCCTCCTGGAAAAGGAGAAGAAGGCCGGCGAAGCGGCAAGCAAGAAAGGGCAGAAGCCCGGCGAGGAAAAGAAACCGCCGCAGAAACCCAAGCCGCCCCAATTTACGGCAGCGATTTAAGTGGATTCCCGCTTACGCGGGAATGACCACTTGGGGCGACGCCGCCGGCCGTGGACGTCACCCCCGCGAAAGCGGGGGTCCACTGTTGAACATCCTGATTGGGTGGAAGGGATTTTATGAAGACAAAGGTCCTCCTGGCATCGCTCGCGCTTCTCGGCCTAACGCTGGTTCCGGCTGCTTCGCGGCTGGGGTTAGGAACCCCCGCCAACCCTGCCGGGGATGCGCCGGTCTATGCCATCCAGGGAGCGAAGGTCTACACCCTGGCCGGGCCGCCCATCGAGCACGGGACGGTCCTGATCCGTGATGGCAAGATTGCTGCCGTGGGTCAGAATGTGGCTCTGCCCGGAGAAGCACAAGTCATCGACGCTAAGGGCTTGGAGGTTTATCCCGGCCTCTTCGATGCGATCAGCGACTTGGGCTTAACCGAGGTCGGCGCGGTCTCCGCTACTGCGGACATCACCGACGTGGGACTTTACAATCCCCAACTCATCGCGGCGATGGCCGTTCACCCTTCCAGCGAACTCATTCCGGTGGCGCGGGCGAACGGAATCACTCACACCCTGGCGACCCCGGGCGTGGCAGGGGAGGGCGGCTTTGGCGGGGAGGGACCCGTGATTGCCGGCCAGGCCTCCGCCATCCACCTCGCCGGCTGGACGGTGGAGGAAATGCTGATTCGCCGCTCGGTGGGGATGGTCCTGAACTGGCCCAGCCTGGAAACGCGCACCTTTGACTTCTCCACCTTCAGTCCTCGCGAGCGCCCCTTTACGGAGGCTCAGCAGGAGTACGAGAAGAAGATCGACGCCCTCACGGAGTGGATGGAGCGCGCCCGCCATTACGCCCAGGCCCTCGCGAAGGGCTCCCCGGAAAAATACGACCGGGACTTGAAATTGGAAGCGCTCGTTCCCGTGGTGCGCGCCGAGATGCCGCTCCTGGTCCTTGCCGAAAGCAAGCGCGATATCAAGAACGCCGTGGAATTCTGCGACAAGCAAAAACTCAAGATGATCCTCGCGGGCGGTGCGCACGCCTGGGAGGTCAAGGACCTCTTGAAATCTAAAAACATTCCCGTCATCCTCGGGCCCACCCAAGCCCTGCCGGACGAGGAGGACACGCCCTACGACAAGTCCTACTCCAGCCCCGGCGAATTGCATGCCGCCGGAATCAAGATTGCTTTTGCCAGCTTCAACGCCTCTTTTGCGCGCCGCCTGCCTTACCAGGCCGCCAATGCTGTGCCTTACGGCTTGCCCTACGAAGAGGCGCTGCGAGGCGTGACGCTCTACCCCGCCCAAATACTGGGATTGGCCGATCAGTTGGGCACCATCGAATCCGGGAAGATTGCCAACCTGATTGTGACCACCGGCGACCCGCTGGATATTCCTACCCAGGTCCGCTATCTCTTCATCAACGGCCGGCTCACCTCCACGGAAAACAAACACCACCTGCTCTATGAGAAGTACCGCAAGCGGCCTTAAGGGCAGTGGCCAGTTGTCAGTTGCCAGTGGTCAGTAGTCAGTAGCCAGATTTTGGCCAGACCTGCGCCGTCAATTTTGCGCCGGCGACTAGTCATTCAACCGCAATTGAACAACGATACAGGGTAGAGCCGGAAGGAGTGCAACTGATGGCAGCCGGGGAGTGGGCTTTTCGTGGCGCGAGACTAATTCTCTTTGATCCCATCGAGAATGGCGTCAAACTCTGGTTTGACTTTTTCAAACGCCGAGGGCGCCGTCCACATGAGCACCTGAATATACTGTTTCGGTGTCTCTAGTGTCGTGTGGAGGTACACCACCCTGAAACCGTTACTCGCTCCGCGAATCGTGTACTGAAGCCCTGGATACCCATTTTTCATGATCTTCGCTGGGCCGTCCACTTCCGGCAGATCCGTCACTGCGACCAATTTTCCCACTGTTCCGCGCGAGTGCCGTTCGAGATTCCATCCCGCCAAATCAGCTCGCGTTTCGGCAATCACTACGAAAAATGCTGTTTCGCTGGTATTTTTACCCTCAAAGGTGTGATCCGCCGCCGCTTTGGTTTGCAGCCATCCGTCTGGCAACTGCATTTTTGTGAGCTTGTCTGCACTGGTCAGCGTTCCTCCTTCTTTGGAAGGTGCCTGTGCGAACAAAACAGCACTCAGCAGAAACAGCAACCCAATCGTAGATGCAAATATCTTCATTTCTCCTCCCAGAAGTATCCTCATTAAACACTAATTAGTTTTTTGGCCCTCCGGCGGTCGCGATTATACACCCGGTTGCCTGCAGTCGAGTCGGTAGCGCAGAGTCTCCGCCGCTGAGACTCTGCGGTTCTCCTACGCGTTGTTGCGAGCATGAGTCACCGAACCTCTACGTTAACAACAAGCGGACGTTCATCATGTTAAGAGCCGCAGAGTTTCAAAACGCGAGACTCTGCGCTACTTCGAGCCTGTGCAGATATTCCTTGCGCGCGAGGCGATTCAGGGCCGCGCCCGTGGAGCGTCTCGCCTTGGGCTGACGGGTCATGGCTCGCAGGGGTCCTTCGGCCATCGGAACCTTGGTGAGATTCAGTTGTAGCCGATCAGGGTTCGTGGCGCGCGCGGATCACGGTTCGTGGCGCGAGTAGGGATTGGTGCAGGGTTGTTGGCGCGAGCGTTGCCTAAAGACACCAAAAGGGCGGCCCAGGAAGGGCCAGAACGGTATGAGTGAGTGAGCACGCTTGGCCGGGTCAGCCGTTAAAGCTGTCCCTTGAAAGCGTAGAATCCTTTACGCGCGACGCGGACAGGTGGGCGTCGCGGCTGTCAACGGCCTCAGAAATGATCTCGCACAGCTTGTCGGCAGTTCCTGGCGTGTTCAAAAAGTCGCCCTGGACATAGACGTGAACGGTAGTACCCCCGTCCGATCCGCGTGGGCTGGCAGCTCCCCGGCCCCCACCCTCGCGGCCCTGGGCATTCAAGAATCGAGGCTCGCGTCCGCCGTAGCCGTAGCCGGCGCCGGCGCCGCCCCCACCACCGCCCCGATGCCCGCCGCCCGAGCCCGCAACGATGCCGTACTCGGCCGCCGACATAAAATGCAGCGCCGCGCCTTTGTAATCCTGCTCCGCCAGCGAAGCGATCCCCTTCGCCGTCTCCCAGCCCGCTTCGATCCCGGCAGAAACACGCCGAAACCCGACACTCGCGACCAGCCGCGCGCCTTCGGCTACCATTGCCTCATTCTGCGCACTTTCAGTGAATTTAATCGCCTGCTGCATGCGCGTCTGCTGCTGGATCAGGACCTCACCGCGGTCCACAATGTTGTCGATATAGACGACCGCGCCGTCCCAAGCCTTGCGCTGCTCGCCGGTGAGGATCTCCAGATTGATCGCGGTATTCAGCTCCGCCTTGGCCGCAAACTCTAGCTGCTCGCCATATGCCTTCGTCTGCTTCGCGGCGTCTTCGGCGCCCTTCCCCGCCTTCTGCTGAATGGTCACGTTACGGAGGAACGTCACCATTTCCGCATCCACGGCCCGCGTCAGATGCTCGTGCGCCTCTGCTACTTTCTTAACGCCGGGGATCGCGCGGTCCTGGAGGTCTATGAATGCGATGAAATCCTTATTCTGCCTGTCGAGGGCTTTATCGAGCTCGAGTTGCGCGGACGCCTCACGCCTCGCGGCTTCCGCTGCCTTATCCTGCGCCGCACCCCGCTTGTCGGGGGCAAGCCCGGCCAAATCCGCTGCGGCCTTGGCCTCAGCCTCCTCCTGTTGTAGGGCTGAAATCCGATGCTGTATCGCCTGAACCTGCGCCGCGTCTATTCCCAGCGCCCTCTTGCCCTGGTCGATCATGTACTCGCGTTCTTCATGCTCGCGTTTTATCTTGTCAGGCTCGCCACCATAGATCGCCTTCGCAGCCTGCTCAGCAATCTTGCGGAAGTCCTCACCAGCCTCCTTTGAAAACTTTTCGGCATCTCCAAGCAGGTCTTTATATTCCCTATGGAATCCGCCCAGCCATTCGCTGGCGTCCTTCATAAACGCGATTGCCTTGGGAAGCTCCTGAATAGCGAAGGCCCCCAAGAAGGCGCCCCCCATCATCCCCAACCCCGGCATGATCTCCGCGATGGCATTCGTCACCGCGCGCGGAAGGTGGACACCCATTTCCTCAGCCAACAGCCGCGTGGACTCGCGGCTGCTCAGAATCCCCCGCTCCATCGGTGCGAGCCCGGCTGCTGCGGCCTTCGCCCCGCGTGCGCATTCGTCAGGAAGCCAGGTACCAATCGCCGCGTGCATCTTCGCGAGGTCGGCCCCTACCCGGATTTGGACTGAGTTGTCAGCCATTCAGCCTCAATACTCCACTGTAACCAAGCACTGCGAACCGCCAGCGGAGAAGATGTAAACGGCGTTCTCATCAAACCCGAGCTTGCCGCCGCTGAGCGCGCCAGATGGGTCTGCCGCTCCTTGCGAAGAGTCGAGTGTAACTTGGCCCCCAGGGTAGATGCCGCCGCCGATGCGTGTAAGATGCACGCGGACAGGCGTGCCCGAAAGCGGGGCGGGAAAAGGAACGGCCTGTCCCCCGGGACCGCGACGCGACAGCCCAGTAACGGCGTAATCGTCAATCGTCCGCGTCGTGCCCCCGACGACCTGAACCTGTTCGCGGGAAATCAGCGTCATTTGCGGCATCTCACAGACCTCCGAATCTGAAATTTGGACCGTCGCTTCTCAAAGGAGCTTCTACGCCACAACGGACTTGTAAGCTCCGCGATAGTCCACGATGGCGCACTCGTATTCATGGCGCAACTTGTAAGTCACGCGGTCCTGAAAGAACTCTGAATCCGTGTAGGGGCTCGACTGGATGACCTCCGGGTCCTGCCTACCCATCAGGAAGCCAACCTCGATGATCCCCGCCTTCCCCGAAATATCGAAGAGGTACCAATCGTTCGCATCCGTGAAAAGAGGATTGGCAAAAATGCGCTCGCTCTCCGGCCCGAACCTGTGCAGCCAAGGATTAGGGTTAAGGTCAGGGTCTATGAATTGTGCGACGTTGAGCGTCAACGCCGTCTCCTCCAGTTGGATCGGCACGGCCAATAGAAGCGGTCCTCCGCCAAGGCCAAGCCTCTCCGTCGAATTCGGTTCACACTGCGCGAAGATTGCCTGCCGCGCGGTTGTCAGCCCCTCCGTTGAGAGCGCCGCCGAGCCCAGGTTCCCATGAGTCGCATCAAACATTGGCACCCCGTCAACCCCGTAGTCGGCGTTTGCGATAAGCAGATTCCAGACCCGCTTGGCGAGCGTGCGCCAAGCAGCGCGACCGAGCTGCTCAACCGCTCGCTTAATCAGTCCGATGTCGTCATTGACCACGACTCTGCGGCTGAAGCTGAAGAATTTGCCTTTTTGGTTCACGGTGTAGCTGAAGGATTCATCATCGGAAGGCGGCGGCTCGTTATCCGTGTAGGGCTGATCTTCCGTCAAGTCCGGCAGGTCCGGGACGTACTTGATGCGGGTTCGCACGTTGGGCCGGAAATCCTGCGGACCCGTGATCGAGGTAACGATGTCCCGCCATCTGTATTCCGTCGCAAAATCCTGGATGAGCAACCGATTGCAGACATTCGCTAGCGCCATCTCAAAGCTGGCCAGCGCCGCTACTTGTTGCGCTCGGACGTTCCTTCCCAAATGTTGAATGCTCGGGTCCCCACTGAATTCGATGTACGCTTCGCTGAGGCTTGCAAAGCGCCTGTACTGCGTGTCCTCTGGGTAGTGGGCTCCCTGGGTAGCTCGCGTGATTCCGTTCTTGTTCCGCTCAAATTTCAGTTCGTGCGTGATCCCGAACATCTGATTAAGCCGAATCTGGCGCGTCCTGTTGAGGTCCTCAATTGCCCACAACTGGTCAACCCTCATGTTGTCAGTTCCCATGCTACTCTCCTCTTTCCGGCTTCCTCGATTGCTGTTCTGAACTTATGCCCTCCGGGTTTCAGCAGGCACTTCCGAGCCCTGCTTTCCGGCTGGCAGGCGAGAGAAAGAGCCTACGCCCGCTGCGAGCGGACTCAGCTCTGAGCCAATCGCCTCTCCTGTCTTTGCGGAAAAGCAGAGCCGCTGCGCATCGATGGCAATGTGGAAGTTCACTTCCCCGCGCCTGGTCGGGCCTGCCATCACCCATTCAGGCTTTAATTCAGATTCGTTTTTCACAGCCACTTTCTGCACATCGATGCGGGTCTTGCCATGCCCCCGACTGTCTCCTTCTCGGGTCACAGTCGAGTCCACGCTGATTAGAATATGGTCAACGCTGGCGAACCGCTTCGCCTCTTCCACAGTCGGTTCCTTCGGGACTGGTATGAACGACGGTGTCTTCATCGGACAACTCCTCTCTTCTTATTTCCTGTCGTCTCGGTTTTCGGGGAGAGCGGCCCCGGATGCAGAAGCCGGGCCGTGGGGATGACCTCTGTCGAGCTGGGAGACGACGGAGGAAGGAGGCCACGTCTACCGCTCTCCTCGAAAGCTGAGACTGACATACGCTTATTTGCTCGCTTCTCCTGCTTCTAGTTGCGGCGATGGCCGCGCGTTACGATTTGCGCTGGCGGCCTGGGAAAGGGCCGACTCAACATAGGCTATCAGGCTTGGCCACGGGTACCTTATCAGTCTGCCTTCGACTTTCAAAAAGCGAGGCCCTCTGTCCTGCCTGCGCCAGTCCTTGAGCGTACAGATTGAAACACGCAGGAAGCCGCCGACTTCGCGCGGCGTCAGGAGCGCCATCCGGTTAGGCCGCACAAAGCTGAGAGTTTCGCCTGCCACGCTCTTGTTCATTTCTCCCTAGCCGGGTAAATACGCGACCAGACGGCCAATAATCCGCCAGTCGGGAGACAACCGTATATTCCGGGCCGCCTCCGCGAGTGCATCCGAGTCGGCCAACTTCCCCTCCGGGGTCCAGTGGTCGGCTATCTCCCACGGCGCATTTGCTACAGCACCCACGGAAATGAGCGACAAGGTCCACTTGGCTGGGCCGCCCCCGAAGAACAGTCGCCCCATAAGGAGACCTTTGTCCTTGTCAGGATTTTCTAGCAACTCGCCCTTGGGACCCCGTCTGAAGGGGAGCTGGATGAGGACCACGCGGTCCATAAGCAGCGTGAGGTCCGGGCTGTCGCAATCATGCGTGTCCAGCACAACGATGTCGCCCGGCGCAAAAAAGAAACGAGCCGTGTCCTTCTCGAACCGAATGAAGTAGGTTGAGGCAGGATTGGGAAGCAGCTTCGCTGGAAACGGAAGGGTCGGCCCGGTCCCCGCGGTTCCGTCAAGGTTGAGGGGAGGGACATCGTAGACCTCGCCCTCCATAGGGATCCTGAATCGGTCTTTGAAAACTCTTGCGAGAGCGGAAAGGGGCGCGTCCTGCGTCAGGCCCGCTCGCCCCAAGAAATAGATGGAATCGCCGAGGTCTGGGGCCTTGTTCGCCAGAGCCACGTATGCATCCGGAGAGGGCAGGCTAGTGCCTGTCATCCACGCGCTTACCGTGGTCGGTCGAAAACCAAGGGCCTTTGCGAACGCTGCCTGATTGGCGATCTCCAGGTCAGCCATGACCTTCTTAATGCGCTTACGATCTTCACTGTGCCTTTTCATTGGCCTGCCAGCTCCTCTCACTTTTCGCTTGACACGTTAATCCATTACGGCGTAACATCCATCTGCGTCACTATGGAGGCTACGACGAGATGGACAACGAGTCAAATCCGATCTTTAATCCAAAAACTGGAACCAAAACTACGCCCGGCGCCCTAACCGAGTCAGACTTCCGCGAACTCATCGCCAGAATCCTCAAACAATGCCCGAAAGATCGGCAATCGGTTGCCGTGGAACTCTCCACGCTGACCGGCGAGCGAATCACGGAGCGAATGTTAAATGACTGGGTGGCGTCGAGCAAGGGCAAAGTGCGATTTCCCGCTTCGTTCGTTAGGACATTTTGCGAGGTAACAGCCGACGACAGACCAGCACGCGCCGTCTTGCCGGACCACCTTAAGAGAGCCCTCGCTATAGGGGAGAGGGTATCGCAGTGCCCCGCGCTCTTGCGGGAGGCCCTAACTGTGATGGAGAAACTCGCGAAGGACCAGCGCACGAAGAAAAGGTAACAGCACGCGATGAGCACAGCAGGCGGCACAAGGACCGAAGCAGGCTGGGTCACAACCGATGCAGCAACGGCCCTCCTGGGTGTCACGCGGCAGGAGCTGCACCGCCGCACCCGCCTCGGAGACCCTGACTTTATCGTTTCCAAACTCACTGAGGATGGCAGGCGGCTCTATTGCGTGGCTTCGATGCATCTGGACGCGCGCACCCGGTACCGGGATTCCCGCTTGGCGACTCTCGCAACTCCGAAGCCCGCTGAAATCGAGTCAGCCTGCGCCGGGCCTGGGCAGGGCAGTTTCTTCCCGGTCCTCGATGCTGACAAGAAAGCCGCCGCGCGCATCCCTTCGCAATCCGAACGCGACGTAGCCTTCCGACGCAAGCGCATTGTTGACCTCTGCCTGAATCACAATTGGAAGGCAGAAGGGTACAACTCCAAAAGTGAATTCCTGAAAGCCCTCGCAGAGCGCAACGAGACTTCCCAGCGTTCGATTCAGCGCTGGCTGTGGCAATGGAAACAGAGGGAGAGCCTGGAAGATTTAATCAAGGACCGCCCCGGCCCAGAACCCGGAACCGGCGCAGTTCTCGATGCCGACATGCGCTCGCATCTGCATACTTGCTGGCTTCAGGGATTGACGCCGCGCCAGTGCTACCGCTCCCTGAAAAGCTATCTTGAGGGCAAACAGAACACTCCCGGCTGCCGCGCGGATCATCGTTACCGCATTCCGAGCTTCGCAACTGTGGCCCGCTTTCTGCGCTCGCTCGATGCCCTTGATGATGCCGCGCGGGATGGCCCGGACGCGCTCAAGGCCGCCTGCGGCCACATCGACCGCTCATACCTTGACCTGGCCCCGCTAGAGCGCGTGGAAAATGATGAGTGCAAACTCAATCTGTTTTCCTTTGATCCGCGTCGCGCTGTCAACCGCAAGGGCGAGCCCTGGATTCGCCGCTATTGGCTTCTGACCTTCTATGACGCCCGGTCAATGTTCCCGCTGGTGTGGAGCCTCTGCGAAGGCTCGGAATACGAGCTGCGCCGCGGCATCGCGGTAGAAGATGAAATCAACCTTTTTGTTGCGCTCGTGCGTGGCTTCGGCGTCCCCGATGCGATTCATTCCGACCGTGGCCGCTTCCGGGGCAGGGAATGGGGCGGGGAACCTTTCCAGCAGCGCATCGACAAGGAATTCGCCCCGGTAAACGGCATCCTTCAGCGTGTGGGCCTGCTTGTCGGGATGGAGCAAGGTATTCGCCACGATATGCCGCGCGTCCACAATCCGCGCGGAACACGCCTGGAGCGCTTCCATCGTTGGGTTGCTGACTGGTTTCGCGGAACGGCCGGCTGGATTGGCGCCAACACCCGCGAACGCAAAATGACGCGCGGGGATGCGGACGCGGAAAGGCATAAACTTTGGTGCATCGGCAAGCTGGCTCTTGGCGAACATTCGCCGCTATTGACGCGGGATGAAGTCTTGGCCGAAGTCAACACGATGATGGAGGCTTGGCGCGAACACAACTCCGATGGCACGGACATGAACGGGTTAACCCCCCGCGCGGTCTTCGTTCAATGCTCGCCTTCAACCGGCTTCCGACGAATCTCGAATGATGACTTGGCCTTTGCCACGGCTGAGCATTTCCAGAATGAGCATATTGAGACAGGCGGCATTATTGAGTTACGCGACGGCTCGCGCTACTCTCACCCGCTGCTGGCAGGGCTCGCAGGCCAAAAGCGCGAAGTGGGCCGCCTTCGCCATGACCATTCGTTTGTTACCGTGCTCCCCGCGCGCAAGGGAGAAAAGGCTATCCGCGCGGATCGTCGCGTGCGCGTCGGGATGAAAGACCCCGACGAACTGGCGTGCCAGATGGAAGCACAAAACCGGCTCAACAAGCTGGCAGGCGAGTTTGTCAGGCCCTTGGAATATGATCCCGGCGCCGCAATCGAAACTCGGCCAGAAGGGGCACCCCCGACGCCAGACCGCGAAATGTCAGGCGCGGAGTACCTTGCAGAGGGGAGGCACGCTAAGAGGCCGCCGAGGGGCCTCGGGTTCGCGGGTCTGGAGGATTGAACTGTGCTCGATACCGTCCATCGCGCTGTCCGTGCCCGCCCGGAAGTGAAAGCCGAGTTGTGGCGCCGTGGCATGTTCAACGCGCAAGAGAAGGCAGAAATTATCGAGCATAGTTCCGGCGAACGGTTGCCACGTTCGCCGCTGGGCTCGGTACGGCTGGCAACCTTGCTGGCCCAGGGCGACACACAGCTTGCCGCGCGTGCTGTGCTCCGCGATGTATTGGACGCGGGCGAGCTGCGCTGGCTTGACCGCCTGCTGAGATTCCAGAAGCCGAACGGGAAGCGGGATGAACTGGCGCGGATCGTGGAGCGAGCGCTTGAGGGGAGAAAAGGGAATGTCCGAAGACGTGAAGCCCGTCGAACAAATCCTGATTAACCCGGTAGTCAAGCACCTGGTCAGCCTCTGCTCGACTGCCTGGAATAAGCGATGGATCGTGACCCTCACGGCTGCCACGGGCGTCGGGAAATCTACCGCTGTGGACTATGCGGAGCCCACGCTCGCCTTTGAGCATCGGGTTATCCGCTGCCGGAACGTCACCACGCGCTACACCGTGCTGCGTGCTCTTGCCCTGGCCCCAGGCGAGAAGTGGAGCACGCACGGGCGCAACTGGATGCGGACCTCAGACATCTATGACCGCGCGGTTGAACGCATCGGGCAGCGGCCCTACCTACTGATTGTCGATGAAGCCGACCGGCTGCGCGGAGATTGCTTTGAACTGCTGCGCGACTTCTGGATGGACGCGCGCCTGCCGATAGTCCTTGTCGGCAACGAAGTCTTGAAGGAGAAGATCAACGCCGCGCATGAACGGCTGTCGCGTCGCATCCGGCTGCGCTTCGAGCAGAAGCCGCTACGGGAAGCAGAGTTGCGAAAGACGCTGGAATTTATGGGGTACAACTTGGCCGATGATGAATTCGCGCTCATCATGAGGCAGGCGGGCGGCTCGCCCGGCTGGGCCGAATCACTAATCGAAAACGCCAATGAAATTGCGGCTTCCCACGGAGTCAAACGGAATATCGAAGCCCTGGAAGGTGCGCTGCGCTACTTCCCGACGCTGAAGCCAGCGGCATAGGAGCGAAGGATGGAGAAACCCGACAAGGCACTTCTCATAAGCCTGTTAACCTTTTTGGTCGCGCTCCTCGACAAGCAATGCCAGGCGTTCGGCGGAAGAGTTGTCGCGCTCATCTGCGACACGCCAGACGGAACCTCTACCATCTTGAGCCCGTCATTAAACGAGGCAGAAGTAAAGATCATCACAGAGAAGATTTCGCCCGCCGTCAGAGAGGCGGCGCGAGAGGTTGAAGCTCTTAATAAGCAGAAGTCAAGGCCGTTGATGTAGGCAAGACGGAGCCGCCCGCTGTGAAGCCAGCGATGCGACCCCTAACTCTCACAATGGAGGACACCGTGAAAGCTAAAATGAAAATCCGCCAAAGCACTGTGCAGCCGCAAGCCCCGCCTGCGGCCTGCGCGTTCCTGGACCGTCTTAATGTTCCGAGCATCAAGAGGCTTTCCCCTTTTATCGGGATAGGCGAAAAACCGTCACTCTTCGATTGCCAGACCACGCATGAGGAGGCTACTCGCTCGGCACACGATCTTGCATCCCTTCTCATTGACGTTCACGCGGGACTCAAGGAAGTTGGCATACCATACGAGCTTACCTTGGCAGCTCTAGGTGACGCGATCCAACTCCAGGTCGAGGTGTCACGCTTGGCTTTCAACTGGATGTCGGAGCTTTCCCGCCAGCCCGCTCAGCCGGAAGTCCACTCCCGGAAGGCTGCCTAACCTCTTGCCGCTGGGGGCCGGGAATCCGATCCGGTCCCCGCCCCCCAGCTTCTCTTTTCCACATGCAATTCATGCCTCTTTACCGGCCTTTCGTCTGTGTCCTCTTTTCACGCGCTCTCTCGGTGTTCATTCGAGTATCGCTTTTAACGCTTTTCTCGCAATTAAGAAAGCGAGCATATCGTGATTCTCGGAATGCGTCATCGACATGGCGTGTCAAAGTGGAACCGCGAAAAACGCTCAAATTCGCATCCTGGAGCCTGTGGCCCGCCATTTTCAAAAATTGGGTTACACTCTTTTCTGACATTTCTCAGTCTCAGGTTACACCGTTTATCCGGCCTCCCGACCTTTTCTCGACACGGTTACACTACCTAAGCCGATACAAATAGGCAGCTTAGAGGATACGCCGCTTTTCCCGCCACGCGAGGTTGCACCCTAGTTGCAACTCGCCTCCGCTAACTATATTGTTTTCAGTGAGCCTATTGCAGGTAGGGTGTAACCTTGACGCATCCTGCGCCAGGAACCCTGATCCACTCGCGCGACGCCCGCGTTGAAAACAAAGGGCCGGGCCAGCACCGGCCATGTCCGGCCATCTCCGGCCACGCCAACAACTGTGATCCGTAATATCAGTGGTGCTGGAGGGGGGAGTTGAACCCCCATGCCGGGTGACCGGCGGCAGATTTTGAGTCTGCTGCGTCTGCCAGTTCCGCCACTCCAGCGCGTTGGAACCAAGTTGATGAACTCATCTTAGCATGAGCAAGTCGAATGTCGACAGTCCAAGATCGAAGAAGGCGTCCAAAGTTGACGCTCAACGGTGGACAGTTAAAGGCGGAGGAATTAAGGGGTCTTCAACAGCGGGAGCATTTTCGCCGCGGGGCGGTGGTGCGGGCGTGGGTAGGGTCACCCCACTCAGCCGTCTAATTCCTTCTGTTCTCTGCTCCTCCCCGCAAGCTCGCGAGGCGCTCAGTAGCACCCAGCAGTTTATCGGCGGCTGCCCAGACCACTATGGACACGGGGGAGAAGCAGGCTATCCCCAGGGCCAGGAGTTTAAAGAAGTGATCTACGGCTATGCTGGACGTTCCCAGTAATGTAGCGGTCATGGCTGTGCTTCCCTCCGTCAAAAGCTAGAAAGTCTGCGTCCTACTCATGTGAGTTTAGTTGTCTTTCTGGAAGGGTGGCAATAGTACGCAAGTACTGGTCGCTACGACCGCAAGAAATCTGGGCTGGGAGTTCAGATGAGGGAGGCGGACTCTTCAGACTTATTCCAATCCGTCGATTACTTACAACCACGCTTGGGAGGCAGGGGCGATACGTCCGTCAATTGGCAGAATCCCGCGGCGCCATGATGGCTCACTGGAAGATGCTGATAATCCGACATGAGTGTCATCCTGTGGATGTCGCCAGGGGGACCGGCGAAGGATCTCGCCTTTCTTTCACTCCCCACCTTCAGGGGATCCTCGCTTCGCTCAGAATCACTTGGCCGGCGGGTTTTCCACCATCCCGCTAGAAGAGACGGACCTTCACGGTCAGGAACTTCTTGGGGTTTTTCCTGAACTCGGTCAAGAACTCCCTGATCGACTGCGAACTTTCACTGAGATTATTATACAGGGCTGTATCGGTCGAGAGCTTTCCAAGAGAGCCCTGGCCCTGATCGATGCGCGTGGTGATCACATTCATGTGGTCCGCGGTCTCATTCAGGCGGTTGTAAAGCTGCGGGTCGTTGGCGAGCTTTCCCAAGGTTCCCTGGCCGTTGTTGATGTTACCAAGAAGCGTGTCCGCGCGCGTCACCACGCGGTTGACGTTATCGAACATGGAGGGGTCCGACAAGAGTTTCGCCAGGCTGCCATTGCCGTGCTGCACGTCGTCGAGGACCTTGTTCAGGTGGTCAATGCTCGATGTGGTGCGCTGATAGAGGGTTTCATCCGAAAGGAGTTTGCCGAGAGTCCCTTGACCATTCTCTACTCGGGTCACCAGCCGCTGCACTTTCTCCGTGGTGTCGCTCATACGATTGTACAGGGACTGGTCGTAGATGAGCTTGCCCAAGGATCCCTTCCCGGCCTGGATTTGGGTGGTGATGTCATTCAACTTGGAACTGAGAACGCGCAAGTTGGAAATGACGTCGTTGGCGTTCTGAACCACCGCTTTGATGTCGGCCTCCTCGGAGGTCTTGATCTCGCCTCCTTCGGGGACGACGGCCTGACCGGCACCGCCGCGGGAGATATCCACGTAACTTTCTCCCAGCAAGCCAACGGTTTCCATCGTGGCGACGGAATCGGCTCGGACCTGGTCCTGGTATTCCTGACTGACTTGCATCACGACTTCCACGGCGCGCTTGCGTTCCGGATAGGGAGAGATCCGAAGCCTCTCCACGTTGCCCACCGCGATGCCTGCCAGGCGCACTTGCGCGCCTTCGCGCAAGCCGCCGGCGGTGGAAAAATAGGCTTTCAAGGTGTAGTGGCGGCTCAGAAAGCCCACTTGCCCGCTGATGAAAAACACGCCAAGAGCAAAGATGGCCAGGCTGACAATCGCCATGATCCCTACTCGAAGCTGTGCCCAGGCTACCCGTTCGCGTTGAGGCATGGATTATCTCCTTGTGCAAGCATTCTCGGTATCATTCTAGCCCAAAGCGGAGCGGGCGGCTGAAATCAGGAGAGGAACTTTTGGAGGTAGGGGTCGGGGCTGCCTACCCATTCGCTTTCGTTTCCCTGGAAGTAAACGCCGCCATCGCGCAGGACCAGGAAGCGGGTA
>Ga0209777_10001026_pt1 | contig 42525 bp, 38 predicted proteins | sample FrelakmetHBP12HB_FD_187147 | JGI IMG/M metagenome (GOLD analysis project Ga0209777, IMG submission 187147) | Freshwater lake sediment microbial communities from the University of Notre Dame, USA, for methane emissions studies -HBP12 HB (SPAdes)... | ecosystem: Environmental > Aquatic >...
CCATAAACAAGCCATCGTGACCATAGTGGATCGAAAAAGCAGGTTACTTCTGATGCAAAAAGTAGAAAAGCGAACGGCAGAAAAGGTTGGAGAAGCGACAATCATAATGAAAACACTAACGGATTGATAAGACAATATTTCCCCTACACATATCTTTACAACCCATCTAAGAATTATTTTTGTAAATATATTTCCGAGAGTCTGGTAATTATTGCAATTCGATCAAATAGTTCTTCAAATATCTCCCCCCAGCTCAAAACTCCAATACCTTTAATTAGTGATGTCTGATATTTGATTAGATAATCGGATAACTGTTTATCTGATGGTTCAGTACAAACAACTGAATCTAAAACTTCATCAGTATCATTTAATATTCCTTTTGGAGGTTTTCTCATCTGGTTTGCCAAGATGCATACTGCATTGGGTTGGCAAATCATGACCATTTTTGCAGAAGTTTTTTCATAAATCATACGGTGCCATTCGATATGGCGTGCCGGCAATGTCTCTGATAACGCCATTTCCCTTTGGATGGCTCCTACAAGGATGTTTTCCTCAGTCAATCGGGCAATGGGGAAATTTGAAGGATTGATAATGAATTTTCCGCCAGCCAGTCTCATGCTATACTCACCCAAAGATCCGGCGAAAAAACCATGCTGATCTGCCAAATGCACATCTTCACAATAGGTTTTTAAGACCACTCGTGATGCAACGGCATTGCGAGTGGTCTTCTGAATCCTGCTTGGTGAATTTACTAAATTGACAATCTTATTGGTCAGATCCTGAAAAGATTTAAACATGTAAATTTTTATCAGGTTTTATCATCAATTGTTCAAGTCTTGCAGCATCATCCCATTTATACATAACCCAGCATTTTATCCTGTAGCCAACGCAAATGGTAGATGACCTGGTTCTGATTCAGCTCTATCTCAGAAGAATGGAGCGGCTGCCCTTTCTTGACATCTTTTGTCATTATTGCGCCTACAACCAAACCTAATGGAACAAGTCCTTCTTTGCGTGCAACAGTCGCTTTCTCGATGGTCCCGTAAACAGTGTATCCGCCTAGGTAATCGATCTTCTCGCCAGCTTTCAGGTCGCGTTTTGCTATAGCGATGGCTTCTGCTACTGGTGCGCTATGCGTTGCCAAGGTTTCTTCTTCATGAAAGACAGCCCGTAAAATCGAAATGGGAGTTTCAAGGTTTGCCAGGTGATAGGGGCGGTAGAGCGCCCAGTAATTACCATGCCCGCTCAGGTGCAAGTAGTTTAAATCAGCTATAATCTTGGGTTGATCGGTAGTGATAATCACGAAAACACCGGGCGCGATCTTTCCCACCGCATAATCCACTGCGTGGCGTGTTTCCAAGATACCACCATCCTTCTTGGGCACAAACAGCTTTGGCAGATCACTGACCTCTGCAAAGGGTCCGTGCGCACCACGGCATTCCGGTTCGTAACCAGTGCCATTTGCCATGGCAGTCATTTCCGCCATGGTCTTGGTGCCGTCCACAAATGCAGCCAGCATCTTGGGATTCATGTTTTGTCTCTTGGCGTCTTCAGCCACAGTGGTGGGATTTGCATTGGGATCCAGTGGATTATTCTTACCTTTTCCGACACAGACAACCTCAAATCCCAGCGTTATGGCAAAATCAAATAACTCTTTGACTGCGCCGGGTTCGTCACCTGCCACCAGCGTATAGACTACACCAGCCGATTCTGCCATCTTTGCCAGATAATAACCAATAACCACATCCGTTTCAACGTTCATATTCACAACAGGTTTGCGATTCAATAAAGCAGCATGGCAGAATTTCGCGCCCACTTCAGGAATACCAGTGGATTCGACCACCACATCCAAATTGGGAATCTCAACAAGCATATCAGCATTATGACTGGCAATACGCTTGCCGGCTTCGATGGATTTTGCGGCTTTGATGGGATCGTTATCATTCTCTGTCACCAGATCCTTTTCAACGCCGGACTCCTGATAAGCGGCTTTGGCGCGGTCGGGTATAACATCTGCCACAGCCACCACACGTATACCCTGCATTTTTTCAATCTGGCTGATCAAACCAGTTCCCATTTGACCTGCTCCGACCAGACCCACACGGATAGGAAAACCTCGTTCCTCGAATAATTCATGTAACATTTCTATATATGACATTTTAATTTAATCCTTCTTTTCGTCATTAATTTTCAATTTTAAAAATCGTGCCAATCATGATATCCGGCACAGGTTTAAGTTCCACATTGACATCGCCTGGCAGCCGTGCTTTTTCCTCCCCGTTAAACTTAAGGATTAGATGCCCCAAATTGGCAAGATTGGTATTTGCCACATCTCCGACGGCTAATATTTTATAAACTTCATTATTAATAAATACTTTATCTCCCGGCTCGAGGGGTGCGGTCAGTTCCTTAGCATCGTGGATAATGGAAAATTCAACCAATTCTTCCGGTGCATCCGCACCAAAAAGTACCAGTATTCCAGCTTGTATAAATTCTTGAACCAGAGGTCCGATGGAGGTAACTTTTCCCTGAAATTTGATCATTGTTCTCTCCAAAAAGAATCAACATTAATACCGCTTCCGCCCCGAAGGGCGGAAGTTTAGCTAAAATAATGCGCTAAAGTCCAGTAGACTAGTCGAGGACTTCGATGTCTTCCTCACGTACTCCGGAAACAAACACATCCTCTGTTATAAAACGGAAGAGTGGACCAGCAGGTGAGGTTGGATAAATATCTACAGTGGGAACCTTCTTCATTGGGTAGACACCTACACGGGCTGTACCGCCGCAATCAATTATGCATACGGCAATCTGTTCAAACGGTGCTCTGGACTTAAAACCATCAAAAGGTGTTCCACCGCATAACTTGGCAATTTTTGCGGCCAAAGGATGAATGCCACCACCGGTTACAGAATAAACAAGATTCCGTTTATCAGTCGGTTCAATAGTCAATGGACCACCCCAACCTTTCGGGCCGGCTTTGATCTTAATTTTGTGATACTTTTTATCTGCCATGAAAATTAATCTCCTATTCCTTTTATGATGATACTATTATAACAATAATTGCTCGTTACCGAAGGGAGACGATCGACTCGTTTAGTTGCGTGTTGACCTATCTCCCTTCAAGTTTTACTTAACTACTGTGTACAAACCGACGCTTGCTACCCAGGCCAAAATTACAGCGATTGGGCCAGTGATAAAGCGCGAGAACAGGATGGCGGGAACACCAACTTCAACGGTTTCGGGTTCCGCTTCACCCAGGGACAAACCAACCGGGATGAAGTCGCATCCCACCTGAGGGTTGATGGCGAATAGAGCAGGAAGCGCCATTTGCGGGGGAATGGTTCCCTGACCGATCAAGGTACCCAGCAGGGTGCCGATGATCTGAGCGATGACGGCACCGGGTCCCAGAAGCGGGGAAAGGATAGGGAAGCCAACGATGAGCGACATCACAATCAGACCAATCGGACTGGAAGCCAAGGGAGATAGCGTCTTTGCCAGCAGATTACCAATGCCAGATTTCAGGATGATGCCGATTAGCATGGAAATGAAGGCCATGAAGGGCAGGACGTTTTTGATGATCTGGTCGATGGAATCGCGGCCTGCTTGATAGAGAAGACCTACTACCCTACCAGTGCCGCGACCGATTTTTTCAAGAAATTTAGCAATTGCATTCATGTATAACCTCCTATTTCTTCGCTGGAGCCTTACGGCCTATCATAATAGCAGTGATCCACTCGGTGACGATACCGCGGATCAGGATGACGACCAGGCCAACCAGCAGGTAACGAATGGCCAGATCACCCAGGGGCAATCCCAGGGTGGTAATGCCGGCGGCAATACCAGCCCAGACGAAGAGTTCACCCGGGTTGATGTGGGGGAAAATGCCCAGAGGCGGGTGCACAAAACTAACTGCCGCATCATAGAAAGCGGGTTTATACCGCTCGGGCAGGAAGCGACCCATGGTGTAAGCCATTGGGTTGGTTAGAAAGAAATCAGCCAGGAAGGGCAAAATCATGTAACGCAATGGATAATAGAGAATTCCTGGTTTGGCAGCCGTTTTACCCAATCCGTCGATCTTCTCGGGACCGATTAGTGCGATCAGGGTATTGACTGCAGTCATTAAAACGACTAGGGTTGGGACTATTCCACCAACTAAGCCAACAAATGTTGCACCACCTGCTTGGAACAATCCAATGAAACCCTCAGCAAACGCTGCTAATGCTTGCATTGTGATTTACCTCCAATATAGTTAGATTTGACTTACTTACTTCTTTCTTACTGAACGACCTCACCTGTTTTTTTCGCTTTCTTAACCACCTCCTTTCCTTTTTTTGTAGGGGACGATTTTTCGATGGATGATTTCTGGGTAATCTTTTTCTGAGGAGAAGATTCGTCGGTTTTTGCTTCAGCTGCTTTTTTTCTGGCTTTTTCAATTTCATTAACTGAACTTTGAAAAGCACTACGCAACTTCTTTGAAATGGATAACTCACTGGAATCATCCATGATATCGTTAATATACAATCCTTCAACTTCCTTCACTGGTTTTAATGAGGCGAATACCGTCCAGCCGGATAATTGCTCGGCATGTAAAATTTTATCGGTTTTATCCACAGTAAGGACACCATAAATACGCCTCTTATACATGGAACCCGACATACCGACTGAAGTGATGCCGTCTTTGCGCAATTGACCTACGCGTTTGTAAAAACGGTGCATTTGAAAATACGACATCGCGAACTGTAATGCCCAGGCAAGGACAAAAATAATGATAATTGCTGCGCCAAGTTGCATTATTAATTAATCCATTTCTCTATATCTTCAGACCAATAATCTCTTGCCAATTTCCAAATCGGTGATAAGTACATTGATATAATTTCCTAGCAGCGCTGCTCTGACAACTTCGAATTTGTCCGGTCCGCCGGCTACCCCGATCAACCTGGGAATCGTCTGATATTGTTCCAGTGTCAATCCGATAATGCGTCGATCAAGCTCATGGTTAATCGGTTGACCTTCTGCATTGATAAAACGCAATCCGATATCCCCCACCGCACCCAACCGGTTAAGATCGTCCAGTTCATCAGTAGTCAGGATGCCGGCCCGAATAATTGGCGAGGTCTGAGTTGGGCGCCCGAGACCGGCAATGGCCACATCCGCTTTACTCCCTAATTTCAGTGTATCTGCTACTTGATGATCTTTTGATAATGCCTTACATAATTCTTCTGTAGGTAAAATTCCCGGCGATGATATCAGCCGTGGTTTGGCACCGAAGGATTGAGCTGCTCGAACGGTAAGTTGCGTCCCATACATATCGGCTTCGGGAGAGCCTAAACCACCTAATAGTTGCACCACTTTCATGTCCGGCCAGTTTTTATCCGGTAATGCATTCACCACAGCCAACACTGAGCCACCCCAAGTCAAACCGATGACTTCATTGCCATGCAAGGTACGATTTAGATAAATGGCCGTAGCAATGCCAATTTTTTGCAATACTATTTGGTTATCATCACTGGCTGAAACCAAAATTACTTCATCCACTTTATACTTATCTTCAATACGATGTTCAAGTTCAATTTCATCACTATTCTTGGGTTCGCGCAGGATAATCCGCACAATTTTTTCATGCTGCGCTTGTTTCAATAAACGTCCCACCTTAATCCGTGATAGCCCAAAACGTTTCCCAATATCCTGCTGGGTCAGATCGTCCTCATAATAGGCATGGGCAATCTTATACATTAGTATTTGTTGACTTTGTTCTGAAGCCATAGAAAGTGATCATATGTTCACTGTTGTTCATATGAACAACAGTCATTGTAACATATTTGTACATTAATTTCAAGTTTTTTTAAGGTTCATTTTTACGATATAAATATATATAGTCAATACCATTTCTGGATAACAACCGATGAACACAATGAATGCCGTTTTGGTTAGAGCGCCTTTAAATTTTGGTGTTGTTCAGATTCCAGTTCCTGAGATTCCAAGCGGCGGTATGCTTTTAAAAGTCAACGCCTGCGGCTTGTGTGGTTCGGACACTCGTACACTTCGTTCAGGACATCATCGCGTCACCCTGCCCTGGGTGATTGGACACGAAATCAGTGGGGTTGTCATTGGAAAAGGACCAAACAGCAAGGCAGCATGGGAAATTGGCACGCCATTGGCAATTGCCCCAATCGTATATTGTGGGACCTGTGACTTTTGCCAAAAAGGTCAGTTAGAGTTATGTGAGAATTATCGCGAAATTGGCCAGGTCTGGCCGGGCGGAATGGCGGAATACATCGCCATCCCAGAAGAAGCCATTCAATTGGGTGTAATTCAACCCATCCCCGCGGGGCTGGACCTGGCACAGGCAGCCATTTCCGAGCCAATTTCCGCTTGCCTGCATGCCATTGAGTTGTCTGCGATTCAAAAAGGGCAGACAGTAGTGATTTTTGGTGCAGGTATGGTTGGATGTACGTTACTACAATTGGCTCATTTAAACAAAGCGGGCAAAACCATCATAATAGATGTGTATAATGTGCGCTTGGGGGTGGCTAAAACTTTTAATCCAGATTACACTCTCAACCCCATATCCTGTGATGTGGTGAAAGAAATTATGCAGATCACCAGCGGCAAGGGTGCTGATCTGGTTTTCACCGCCACGGCTGCACCAATCGTTCAGGTTCAGGCAGTGGAAATCGCCCGCCGGGGTGGCAGAGTGTTAATCTTTGCCGGTTTGCCAGTCGAACAGGCCAAGCAGAAAATTGATATGAACAAAGTGCATTACAAAGGCTTGCATATCATTGGTACCACCATTTATGCTCCGCGGCACCAGAAGATCGCCCTTGAATTGATCGCTTCGGGGAAACTCAACGTGGAAAAAATGATCACTCGTTTCCCCTTAAAGGAATTTGAGCGCGGGGCATCACTTGCCATGCATGGCAAGATTATCAAGGCTGTTTTTATCCCCTGAAATAGTGAGTTGTGTAATGGCCAAAAAAACAACATAAGCAGTTGCCCTTCATCAACAATGGTATTGCCCAGATTACCATTGTAGTGAAAGACCTGGATGAAGCGGTGAAATAGTACTGGGAAAAGTTCGGTATTGGTCCATGCCAGTTTTACATTTATAGCAAGCCATTGCTAAAGAAGATGACCTATCACAGCAAACCGGCGGATTACTGCATGCGTCTGGCTTTAACGAACATGGGCTCGATACGCATTGAATTGATACAACCTGTTGCAGAGGAGAACGTCTATAGCGATTTTGTGAAGCAACATGGATACATGGATATGGAGAACACCATATTGGCTTGCTGGTAGATGTTATGTAAAGAGCTCTTACCGAAGCCCGAACAGCAGGGTTTGAAAGGACCATGGATAGCGCTGGCTTTGGCGCGGACGGAGATGGGCATTATGCTTACTTGTTCTACTGCCTGTCGCCATCTGACCGGGCTGGTCATTTTCCCCGCAGGGTTTCCTTAATGATCATATTGTCCAGGGACAGGTATGCTATGATTCTCTCTAACCCGCCATTTTCCTACTCTAACTCTTTGAGCTGCTGAGCCTGATCCGTTCGCATACCAACAATCTCTTTTCGCCAATGATAATAGGTTGGCTTACTGATCCCTACTCCTCCGGCAGCCATTTGGGTTGATTGTCCTTGGCTCGTGAGAATCTCCACTCGTCGAAGTATGTTGATAATTTCTTCTGCTTTATTGTATTTCTTTGGCATTTTTATGTCTCCCAATTGAGTATATTTTTATTTTCTGATTTTTTCTTAACTTTCAACTTGGGTCAGTTTTTGGGGGACAGGTCAATTGCTTGAAATCATTGATTTTTAGTTTATTCTTAATAGATTATTCATTTGAATAATTTCTCTGGTTGTTGAAGCATAATTCTTAATTCATTCAGGAAATATGCAGCCTGCACACCGTCCATCACGCGGTGGTCCGCGCTTAGTGTAAAGGTAAGCATCTTCCTGATTCTGATAATCTGATCCTCGATGTCATCCGGAATCATCTGCCGTTTGATCGCGCCAACCGCTAGGATTGCCGACTGGGGGGGATTGATGATGGCCGTGAACCGATCAATTCCAAACATCCCAAGATTGGAAATGGTAAATGTTCCGTTGGCAAGGTCTTCGGGTTTGAGCTTATTTTCGCGCGCCCGTAAAGTCAAATCGTTTAACGCGATCGAAATCTGGGATACAGGTCGCTGGTCAGCAAAATGGATCACCGGAACAATTAACCCATCCTCAAGAGCAGTGGCAACGCCAATATTGATGTCGGAAAAAACCAGGATTTTTTCAGAAGTGAACTGGCTGTTGACAATCGGATATTTCTTTATGGCCAGGGCAACCGCTTTTACAATAACTGCCGTAGCAGAAATCCTGGAATTCTTATCCGTGATTTTTTCGTTAGCTGATTTCCGCAATACTTCAGCAGTATCCATCTGAACATCGATCTGAAGGGTCATATGTGGGGCTTCACGCATGCTGCGCGCCATATTATCCGCAATAATGCGGCGCATGCCGATCAAGGGAATTTCCTTCAGGACATCCGGTAATCCTCCGGGTGCTTTTTGGATGACTGGAGTCTTCTTGCGTAAGCTCACATCTGCAACCTGGATTCTTCTCTCAGGTCCGCTGCCAGTGACACCATGCAGATCAACCTGCATTTCCTTAGCCACCCGGCGGGCGGCTGGGGTTGCCTTAATCTTGCCTTCGGGATTATTTCTCCTGGCAAGATAATCCTCAACGTCATTGCGGGAAACTTGCCCTCCGGCGCCTGTCTTGGTTAATTCGCTAACATCAATCTGGAATTCCTCAATTAACTTGGCAGCCAACGGTGAAATTTTAACGGTGGGGCTAATCTGAGGTACAACCTCGATTTTTACTGCAGCAATTTCTGGTTTTTGGCTGCCTGATTCGGGCAGCACTTCACCAGGCTCGAGAATATAGGCAATGATTTCCGTTACCGGGACAATCTCTCCTACTTTATGTTTGATTCCTGAGAGAACACCTGTTTCAGGCGCCTCGACCTCCATCGATAACTTGTCGGTGCTGACCACCGCGATGGGGTCGCCTTTTTCAACCTTTTCACCTTCTTTTTTCAGCCATTCCAGGATCTCGGAATTCTCCTGAGTGAAGCCGAACTTGGGCATGATTATTTCTTTTGCCAACAGATTCCTCCTAATAGGCTCCCTTTACCAGTTTTCGCGCTTCCTCGACAATATTCTCAACCTGGGGCACGGAGTGGTACTCCAGTGTCCGGTTGTAGGGAATGGGCATATCCAGACCGGCCAGGCGGTGCACTGGCGCGTCTAAGTACGCGAAAGCCTCAGATTCCATAATAGCAGCAGAGATCTCACCGCCAAACCCACCGGTTTTTACAGCTTCATGGACGATCAGCGCTTTTCCGGTCTTAATCACCGATTTAACAATTGGGACCATATCCAGCGGCTTTAACGTACGCGGATCAATAATTTCGACCTCTATCCCTTCCTTGACGAGGGTATCTGCTGCCTGCTGGGCGCGCATCACCATAACCGAAGTGGCAATGATGGTAAGGTGGCTGCCTTCGCGCACCACATGGCTCTGCCCCAGGGGAATAGTGTACATCTCTTCGGGTACTGGACCTTTAGTCTTGTAGAGCAGTTTATGCTCAAAGAACATCACTGGATTATTCTCAGCCAGGGATGACAGCAATAAACCTTTCGCGTCGTACGGTGAGGATGGCATAACCACCTTCAAACCGGGAACATGCACAAACCAGTTTTCCAGACTTTCGGAATGCTGGGCAGCTGCCCCGGTGCCAGAACCGCTTGCTAGACGCATCACAAAGGGCAATTGCGCTTTCCCACCGAACATAAAGCGCATCTTCGCGCCCTGCATGACCAGCTGTTCCATTGAAATCACCACGAAATCACTGAACTGGATCTCGCCGATCGGGCGCATACCTGTTACAGCAGCGCCGACGCAAGCGCCGGCAATACCCGCTTCTGAAATGGGAGTATCAATGATTCGCTGCGAGCCAAATTGATCTATCAACCCGGCGGTAACGCCAAATGCGCCGCCGTAAATGCCAATATCTTCACCAATCACAAACACTCGTTCATCTTTTTCCATAGCCTGGCGGATGGCTTCCCGCAGGGCTTCCATGTAACTTATTTCACGCATAGATACCTTCCAGAATAGTGGTTAGGTCAGGTTCAGGGCTTGCTTCCGCGTATTCAACAGCTTTGCGGATATCTTCCTTGGCCCTTCTTTGGATTTTGGCAAATTCGGTATCTGTTACACCAAGCAGGTTTTTAAACCTTTGAATGGGATCTCTTTTCATCCAGCTTTTCACCTCTTCACGGGTTCGGTATAGCTGGCGGTCGCTTTTCGAATGGCCACGGTAACGGTAGGTTATCGCTTCGATCAAGGTTGGGCCATTGCCTTCGCGTGCGCGTTTTGCGGCTGTCTGGACTGTTCTGTAGACCGCAATCACATCATTGCCATCAATCGTCACGCCTGGCATGCCGTATGCGCTCGCACGGTCACTGATCTTCTCGACCTTAAATGCCTTGTGAAAAGGCATCGACATGGCATACTGGTTGTTTTCGCATAAATAAATGATGGGCAAATTCCAGATGGCGGCCATATTGAGGGATTCATGGAACGCACCCTCATTGCACGCGCCGTCCCCGAAAAGGGTCAGGACCACTTGGTCGGTCTTACGCATCTTGATGCTTAACCCCACACCCACAGAAATGGGCAGGTTACCGGCCACAATCCCCTGGGCACCAAGGTTGTTGGATTCCACATCCGCAATATGCATTGATCCGCCGCGCCCGCGGCAGTAACCGCTTTCCTTGCCTAGGAACTCGGCCATCATGCGATTCAGGTCGCCGCCCCACATGAGGAAGTGGCCGTGGCCGCGGTGGGTGTTCAGTAAATAATCATCCTTGCACAACGCCGGTCCTGCGCCCGCGGCAATTGCTTCCTGTCCGATAGAAAGGTGCATGGTGCCGTGTACTTTACCTAATCCATACATCTCTTCCGCGTTCTCCTCAAAGGTCCGTGTTAAAACCATCTTATATAGCAGGTCTCTGGCTTTGGTTTCATCCATAACCCTGTTGATTAATGTTCCTTTTTTGCTTCCAGGCATTCTTCCTCCAAAAGAGATTAGTTAAAAATGGAATTTACTGCTATTTGATCAGTGATTAATACATCAAGCCATCTGCCGTTTAAAACTGCTTTAATTGCTTTACTCTTCTCATAACCCGCCGCGACCCCAATGATTTTTCGCTTGTTATTTCTTAATTTGCTCAAATCCACAGCCATAGTTCGATGGTTAATATCAATATTCATTACTTGGCCATTTTCATCAATAATGATGCCGCAAAAGTTGCCTATTCCCCCCTTCTTTTTAATTTCCATCACTTCCTTTTCATTTATAAATCCAGAACGGAATAAGCTAGAAAACATGGGGTCAATATCAATTGTTCCAACTCCCAACAGAACGAAATCTGATTGATAAGCCAGGTTGAATGTTTCGCGTATTTGCTTCTGAGATTTTAAGGAAGAACATACAACTTCTGAGTCAAGGAAAAGAGGAGAATGCAAAACCTGATAACTGGCATTCAATTTACTTGCAAGAAAGGAAGCTATTTCCGGGCCATCAATTTGAGGATTACTTTTACTGCCAATAGCTCCAATGACTTGTACAACACGAACATTTTCCAAGGGTAGGTAAGGAAAGGAATTTACTACTTCGAAAACTGCAGTTCCCCAGCCAATACCTATCACCATGCCACCTTGTAAATGTTGCTCTAAGTACATTGCTCCTACGCGCCCAACCATTCGTAAAGCCTGATCATAGGTATATTGTCCCCGCTTGATTACATAAGCCGCTTCCAGGTTAAATTCATTTACCAAACGTTGTTCAAGGTAAGAATCTCTTTGAATCGGATAATCGATTGAAATTTTTAGAATCCTTTCTTTTTCTGCCTCAAGCAATAACCGCGAAATAGCAGATCGGGAATATCCGAAATCTTTGCCTATTTTCGCTTGGGTTTTCTTCTCTATATAATAAAGAGAGGCGATTTCAGCCAGTAATTGTCTTCTCGATAATTCTTCCATACTTAATCTGAAAGTTATTATAGCATTTTTATCGCACAAATGTTATATATTGTCACATATGTGAAATAGTGTCAAATAATCAGCTAGGATTATCTAACTTCTTTTTTATTAAATATCGCGCAGTCTTCAATAATATTTAGTAAGCTTTTTCCTGACTCCATCTGAAAATAGGATCTAAATTCTCTTATTTTCTTTTGATTTTTATCAGTTTTACATTAATCAACAGTGATCACCCATATTCGGTCTGGGAACGAGGTACAATTAAACATACGAATGAGCTCATTCGCCAATGCTTTCCAAAACATTCAGCATTCAATACAATTACTCAAGATAACGTGACTGCTATGATGGATAAGTTAAACAACAGGCTTCGTAAATGTCTTGGTTTCGAAACTCCTCATGAGGTCTACCAATATTATTCAATTGCACTTGCTAGTTGAATTCGCGAACCTTCTCTTTTTTTAGAAACGAATATAATCCCCGAAGGGGCGTTTGGCAATCCGCTCCTGCGGTTAATTAAATGGAAAAAACAATGAATTATTTAGATAGTAGCTGGGCTTATATTTTCGATATGGATGGTTTAATGCTGGATAGTGAGCGCATCTCGAATCAAGCCTGGCAAAGAGCTGCTGCTGACTTTGGCTATGACCTGACCGATGAGATGATGCGTGAATGCGTAGGTAGTGATCTAGTTTACTCTGAGTTTATTCAGAAAAAGTACCCGGGACGGGATTACCTATATCAAAAAATCCACGAAAGAAAAGTGGGTTATTTTGAGGAAAGCCTCACGCAAAATGGCATCCCGATTAAAAAGGGATTGCTGGCATTACTGGATTTATTGGAAAGCAAACAAATTCGTAAAGCCGTTGCCAGCTCCACTGAGCAACCCTATGTCAATCAGCGTTTGAAAGCTACCAATCTTTTTCATCGCTTTGATGTCATTGTCTCTGGCAGTGAAGTAGAAAAAATAAAACCCGATCCTACGCTTTTTCTGGAAGCCGCCAGGCTGATCGGTGCAGATTCCAGACGCTGTCTGGTGCTGGAAGATACCCCTTTCGGGGTTAAAGCGGCAGAGGCGGCTGGGATGCCTGTGATTTTAGTCCCAGACCTGGCGCCTATTCCTGCAGAAATCAGCTCCATGGCGGTTGGCGTTTTCCCTTCCCTGGAGGAAGTGCGCTTATTTTTATTAAATCAGGAATGAAAATAGGGCGTCTTTTTATTCGGCCAACGGCTGACGTTATCCCAATTTTCGGATTCTTTACCGGGGGTTTCCCCGCCCGCAACCACCAGGTCGTCAATCAGCTCATGGGTTTTTTGGGCATCCCGTCCGCTGGTAAGCGCTGGCTGGCGGGTTTTTACGCAATCCAGGAAATGCTCGATCATCCCATAAAAACCGCGTTCTTTTAGTTCGGTGATCCACCTGCCCGGGCGGTCATTGCCGAAAATTTCTTCGCTTTCTGCTTTTTTAATTTTGAGCTGGCGGAATGCCTCCACTTCCACGGTGATGTTATCTCCGTGCAAAGTCACTCGTTCCTGCCAGGAACCGGCTTTCAGGCTGGTCATCAATACCACCAGACCACCCTCATGGGTGATTGCTTGGCTCATCGCCCCCACCAGCAACCTATCCTGTATCTGGGTTTGAGTGTAAGAAGGTGTCACTTCCCCACAGAAATAGCGCAGCAAATCAATCTGGTGAATGGTGTCATCCACATAGTTGTTATACAGGCTGACGTGGGACACGGTGTTGCGGTGTTTTTCAAAGACCGCCATCTGGATTTTACGCTCCCGGAAAAGTTCGTGGGCTTGCTGATATAAGGGGGCATAACGGCGGTTGAAAGACACCATTAATATTCTTTTTTTGGCATCCGCCAAGTCGGCCAATTGACGGGCTTCCGAGCTGGAATAAGCCATCGGCTTTTCCACCAGCACATCCACCCCGGCTTCCAGAAGCTGATGCACAAAGGGGAAATGGGTGGCATTGTTGGTGATCACCAAGGCCGCCTCGGGTTTGGTACTCAGCAATTGATTGAAATCGGTGGTGCCAAAGGTAAGCCGCCAATCCCGGCAGGTTTTATCTACATTTTTCTGGGTGCGACTAAAAATTCCAGTGATCTCCACCTCTGGCCAGGAAGTTAGGAGCGGTAAGTAGACCCGCTGGGCAATCCCGCCTGCACCGAAAATGGCGATTTTCATTTTGTAATCCTTGTATTAAATTAATGGCAGATTAATCCGCTGGCTGGATTTTGAGGCAGATAGGTAGGCTGCCTCTAAAATTTCCTGGGCTGCCAGCGCTGTATTGAAATTTAACATGGAGGGTTTGTTTTCCTGAATACATTGCAGAAAATCATACGCCGATGCCAGATGGGCATTGAGCATATATCCCAGGGATTGCTTGGAAGCTGGCCAGAGCTGTTCGATCGGGCGCAGCCCGGCTGGCGGCGGAAAATCCTGCGGACCTATCAGCCACTGTTTGCGTTTGGCATTAAAATAATCCACGGTCATCAGGTTATCAAAAATCACTTTAAGTGTTCCCTGGCTGCCGATGATTTCGATTACGCTGCTTTCGCTGGCTCCACCGGAAACTCGGGTGACCTCAATGAAACCGGTTGACCCGTTTTGCATACCTAATTGGCACAAAGCCCAATCATCCACATCCACGGTTTCCATTTTGGCGCTGCCGGCAGATGTGGGGCGCTCGGTGATAAAGATGCGTGTCTGGCATTGCACCCAGGCAACCTCGCCCAGTAGAAACCGCACCAAGTCCATCAAATGGATACCCAGGTCAGCCAGCGCGCCCCCCCCAGCCGCTGAATGGCGCAGTCTCCAGGACATGGGGTGGAGTGGGTCCAGATAACTGCTGTGGTACAAATGGGCGCGGAAATGATAGGGCTGACCTATACCGCCGTTCTCGATGACCGATTTCATTTGGCGGATGGCAGGGACATAACGCATCATAAAAGCCGAATGGGTGATGAGGTTGCTTCCATGGGCACTCTCGGCAATGGCTTGCGCATCAGCCAGGGTTCTGCCCAGCGGTTTTTCACAATATAGGTGTTTGTTTTGTCGAATGGCTTCCAATGCCTGCTCGCGGTGGTACACATTGGGTGTGCAAATATCCACCGCATCCAGCGGTTGGGAATAAAATTCCTCCAACTGGGAAGTGACTAGGCCAATATTGAGATTGCGGATGAATTCCTGGTCACTGCCAGGGTTGGCGCGCAGCACAGTTTGAATGTAAGCGTTGATCACAGGGTTTGGAAAACAATAGGGGATGTTGTGATAAGCATTGGCATGCAATTTGCCAATGAAACCAAAGCCGATCAAACCGATATTGAGGGTTGGGGTTAATACAGGATTCATTCTGAGATTCATCCGTTAAAGTTTGTTGTAGACAATGCGGCCTTTGACCATGGTGAGCTGGATGTTGACCTGCTCATCCATTACCACCAAGTTAGCCCACTTGCCGGGTTCCAGGCTGCCAATATTGCCGGCTTCTTTGATCACGTTGGCGGGGTTGTTGCTGGCCATCTGGATGGCATCCTGCAGGGTGGCGCCAACCAATTGATGGACGTTACGCACACACAGGTTCATCTGGGCGGTACTGCCGGCAATAGTGCCGTCATCCAGAGTGGCCTTCCCACCTTTAACAATTACATGCTGACCGATGAGGTTATATTCCCTATCTGGCAGGCCGGCGCCCGGGATAGCATCCGTAATAATGGAAATGCGGTCTTTTCCCAGGCAGCGCAACAGGACCTTCATGGCGCCCGGGTGGATATGAACCCCATCCGAGATCATCTCCCCGGTTGGTAGATCGGAAGTCATCACCGCCCCAAACACACCCGGAGCGCGGTGATTGAAACCGGACTGGGCGTTGAAGGAATGGGTAATGTGAGTGAAATCGCTTTTCAAGGCTTCGCTGGCGGTCTCGTAATCGGTATTGGAATGACCCAGCGCGACTGTGACGCCGCTTTGACGCATGATGGCGGCTACTTCTTTAGCGTTGGGGAGCTCTGGTGCCAGGGTGATCTGCTTGATCCAGCCCCTACCCAGCTCAAGATACTTTTTGGCTTCGGCGGGGTCGGGTTTGCGCAGCCATTGGGGATTGAAGGCGCCCTTTTTCTCCGGATTCAGGAAAGGCCCTTCCAGGTGCAGTCCCAGGGCGGTGGCACCGCTGACGCCCTTCTCGAGAATTTTGGCATAATCCTGGATGAGCTGGGAAATGCTCTCGGCATCCGGTCCGGTAATGGAAAGTAAAAAGCCGGTCACGCCACCGCTGACGACCCACTGGGAATATTTCTCCAGTTCATCTGCCAGATCGCCCATTCCAAAGGTGACCCCATAACCGCCGTGGACATGGATATCGATGAATCCCGGCGCAACGATTTTGCCCTTCAGGTTCAGCCGTTTGCCGTCCACTTTGGGCGCACCTTCGCGGCTGCCACAATAGGTGATTTTGCCCTCCTCGTCGATGATGAGGGTGCCATTTTCAATGGTTTTAAACGGAGAAATAATAGTGCCAGGTTCAAGGATGATGCTCATGAATTACCTCGCGATGGTTTGGTAAAAAATGTTGTGGTAATTATAAAACAAGCGGGGTTTTTGCGTGGTTTATAGCCACTCCTTACCAGAGCGAGGGCTGATTCGCTGGTTTTCGTCCATTGAGGAGAATGTATTTATTGGCGCGTTTAACCTGGATGCCCATGTGTGATAGCAAGCTGAGTTCTTTAATGGGTTGTGCTCTTCTCGCCTGAATGATCTTTTTAGCGCTCAGCGGTCCGATGCCAGGGATGCGCAGCAGTTCTTCCATTGGCGCCTTGTTGATTTCCAGCGGATGATGGAGGAGGTGCTGTTCCGCCCAGGTGGATTTGGGGTCGCACTCCAGAGGCAAATTGCCGTCCAGATCAAAGGAGAAATCTGCGGCGGAATAATGATAATCACGCAATAAAAAAGAAGCCTGATATAGGCGCTGTTCGCGTTTATAGGATGTAGGCATCTGGTCTTCCAGGGGGGTATCCTTATGGGGGGTGAAGGGGGAGTAATAAGCGCGCTGCAGTTTCAATTGCCGATAAAGGGACTGAGTGACCTGCAATAATTCCTGGTCGGATTCGCCGGCACCGCCCAGCACAAACTGGGTGCTGGAGGAAGGCCAGCGCCCTTTCCAACCCTGCTGTACCGGCTGGTTGCGGCGGATGCTTTCCACCCATTCCAACGGCTGCCAGAGTTCCTGGCAGAAATCCTTGCGGTGGGTGAGCTTGAGCAGACGGGCTGGGTTGGGGGCTTCCAGATTCAGGGAAACCCGGTCGGCCAACTGCATGCCCTTTTCCACCTGGGCAAACTCCGCTCCGGGCATGATCTTCAGATGCAAATAACCCTGAAAGTGATGTTTAAAGCGCAGGATCTCGGCACAGGCCAGTAGGCGATCCTGGGTGCGGATGCCGCCGCCGATGACGCCTGAGCTGACAAAGACGCCATCAATGATCCCAGCCTGGTACAGGTTGTTCACCAGGCGGGCGAAATCCTCCGGCTGAAGGCTGGCACGGCGGAAATCCCGCCCGGAACGGAAAGGGCAGTAAGCGCAGTCGTTTTCACAGACCGAGGAGAGCAGGGTTTTCAATAAACGCATCCGTTTGCCATTGGGCAGGTGGGCGCGGTAGACAAATACATTGCGGCAATCCTCAACCAAACCAGTGGAACCGGTATCTTCGCCAGGTTCCAGCCCCATCTGGCTGGATAAAAGTTTCAAGCTTTCTAACGCATCCACACTCTCATTATAGAACAATTATCCTATATTTCAAGGGGGAAAAAGGGGTATTTTAAAAGTTCATTGTCATTTTGAACAATGTGATCGCATAGCATCCCGTTAGGGATCGCGCAGCATCCTGCAAGGATCGCGCAGCATTCCGTTAGGAAAGAATCTCATCTTCTCAAGGAGATGCTTTGCTTCCCCTTCAGGGTGCTCCGCGACGTTCGAGCGGGACAATTGACTTTTGATCCAATCTATTTCAGGGGTTTTATTTATCAACTGGGTAATAACATAAGCCGCTGGTGCCGGGTCCAGTGTGGACCATCAAAGCGGGCGACAGTTCCGCCACCAGGCTTTCTACCACCTGCAGGCGGCTTTCCACCATACCTTTGAGAATTTCCACTTCCTTCTGGGCGCCGGCATGCACGTAGGCGATTTTAATCTTGCCCAGCGTGCCGACTTTGGATTCAATGATGTCGACCATCTTCTGATAGGCCTTGTTCAGGCTGCGGGTGACCCCCAGGGAGACGATCTCGCCATCCTGCATGCTGATCAAGGGTTTCAGGTTCAACATGGAACCCATCAGTCGGGTTGCCCGGCCGATGCGCCCGCCCATGTATAAATAGCGCAGGGTATCCGCGGTCTGGATCATCTGGCTGATGGGGATCATGCTTTTGACTTTTTTGGTGATCCCGTCCAGGTTCACGCCGGCCAGCGCCAAGCGGGCGGCTTCAATCACCATCCAGCCCTGGCATAAGGACACATTCAGTGTGTCAATCACTTCAATGCGCAGGCGGGGGATTTTTTCCAGGAGCATGTCTTTGGCTGCCATGGCGGCCTGGTACGCGCCGCTGCCTTTGGAAGTCATGTGAATGCTGACGATCTCCTCTGTGCCCTGGCTGGCAAGTTTTTCGTACAAGGTCAGGTAATCCCCCGGTCCGGGGCTGGCGGTGGTGGGCAGCTTTTCAGCAGTCGGCAGCCATTTGAGGAAATCCTCGCGCTGGATGTTGACCAGATCCCGCAACACTTCCGTACCGCGGTGAATGTAATAAGCCACCTGGTGGATATTTAATTCTTCCAGCATACGTTTGGGCAAACTAACGGTACTATCGGTAACGACGGCAGTTTTGGGCAATTCGTTTTCTCCCATTTTTATTTTTGATATCTTATCACATGTTTTTTCCAACTGCATGGATTTTTGTAAACTTTTTCAGTCGTTAATAATCCCTTAAAAATTGAATTGTGAGTCTGGGATATAATCCACCAGCGAACCTGAAATATTAAAGGAGAATCCTGATGCCACAAATTGGTTTAGCTGAAATCCTGATCGTATTGGTTATTGTCCTGTTGCTGTTTGGCCCGGAACGGATCACCAAACTGGGCGGTGAATTGGGGAAGGGTATTAAAGCCTTCAAAGATGGGCTGTCCGGTGAAGAAAAGACGGACGAAACTCCCAAGAAAACGACTGCCAAAAAGAAATAATTCGGCACGGTAATTCTTTATTCAAATAACCATGCAGATATTTGGCATCGGTCCGCTGGAACTGCTATTCATCCTGGTGATCATGATCCTGGTGCTGGGACCCAAGGGGATGGTTAAAGCCGCCCGCGAGTCCGGCAAGTACATCCGCAAAGTCACCCGCTCACCCCTGTGGGCTGAAATTGTGGGCACCTCGCGCGAAATGCGCAATCTGCCGGCCAAGATCATCAAGGATGCCGGCATCCAGGAGGAAATTGATGAGCTTCGCCGCAGCACACTGCCGGATTTGGATGCAGATACCCAGCGCTATCTTCAGCCGAAGACCGGGGACAAGGCAACCGAAACCAAGAAAGTAAGAAAAAAGAAGCCAGCCAGGAAGAGCAAACAGCAAGAAACAGCCCAACCCATTAAAAAATCCTCGCGCCAGAAAATACAACCAAAAAATTAGCCATGAAGAAAAAACCCGCCCGGATGACCTTCTGGGAACATCTGGATGAGCTCCGCCACCACTTGCTGCTGGCAGTGATTGCGCTGGCGGTCTGCACGATAGGCAGCCTGTTTGTGGCTGACAAGTTCATCAACCTGCTGGCCATACCAGTAGGGGGACTGGAAAAATTGCAATCGATTGAAGTCACCGAGAACATTGCGGTCTTCATGCGGGTGGCGCTGCTGGGCGGGGTGATCATCGCCATGCCGGTGATTCTCTATCAGTTGCTGGCATTTGTGCTGCCGGGGCTTAAGCCCAAGGAAAAACGGTGGTTATACCTAGTCATCTTTTTTGGAACCCTGCTATTTGCCGTCGGGGTGGCATTTGCTTATTTTGTGATGCTGCCGGCATCCGTGAAATTCCTGATCGACTTTCTGGCAGTGGAGACCAAGCCGCGCATATCCAACTACATTAATTTTGTCACCGATCTCTTATTCTGGATGGGGGTGGCGTTCCAGACACCCCTGATCATCTTTGCCCTGGCTAAATTTAATCTGGTTTCAGCTAAAACTCTGGCAAAGAAATGGCGGGAGGGCATAGTCATCATCGCCATTCTGGCGGCGGTCATCACCCCCACGGTCGACCCGGTCAATATGGCATTATTGATGGTGCCCCTGCTGGGACTGTACTGGCTGAGCGTCCTGCTGGCTTATGTGGCGCGCAGATGAAATAAATGCAGATAAATCATTTCTACCTTTGTATTGAATAAATACAATGGCTTGATTTCAAGAGGTTTTTGTCCATAGTGCTTAAAAGGAATAAGCTTTGAAGTTTCCGAAATTTCTATTGGTACTCGGCATAATGGCAGTCTTGATTTCAAGTTGCCAATCTCAATCGGTTATAGTGACTTCTCCCACGGAAGTTCCATTATCTATCACGCTTGCTATTGCGACTGAAATTCCAACTATAGTTGCAAACAAAACAGTCCCCATGAAAGTTCCAGCAAATGTCTCACCGAAAAATTGTGCATCTTCAAATGGTCAATTGCCTTCATTATTCAATTCCGAAACACCATCCATACGCCCAGTAAACAATTCGCTTGGGGGCGGGGTTGTACAAACCAAAGAATTCACGATTGAGTTGTTATTGTATTGCGATTCGGTTTATCAACCCGACTCCGCTGACTTCATCAGCGATATTGGCAGCTTGGCAATTTACTATAACTGGCGATATGACGCACCATACGAAAGTGGGCTAATATACGGGTATTTTGGAATTGAGCCTGAACTTCGCTGGCAAAGTGGAGAAGGACCAACTGCAAGCCAGGGACATGTTTCACAGGGAAAAAGCACAGGTATTCGTTTTGCTCCAAATACTTTCCCTGATTTTTCTAAGCCAACGTCTTTGCGTTTTATTTATATAATACAGATAGAATCTGGACAATTGTCTGGTGCTGTGCTTTCTTTTGATATTCAACGAATCTCTGACGGTCTTCAACCCACTAATATTCTTGTGAAACCTATCTCCGATGCAGAATTAAAATCGATGGAATCCATTAAGAGCCAAATACCAACTGTTACAGCTTAGTGAATAACATCGAATTAACAGCGCTGAATAATGCGTATAATGGACAGTCGCTGTCGTTGACCTCAATCGGTAGCCCGCCAGGGAACTTCTGTCAGCAGGTTAAAGGAATTAAAGTGCAGAAATGAAAAAATTTATGGATGAGCTCAAGTTGGATTTTAATTTCATAAAGTCACATTCCTTACAACCAAAGTGGTATAAGGTTTTAAAGATTTTCATCCTAATGGGATTCCTGGTAGGTTACTATTTCCTGTTTGGATGGATAAAAACCATGCTTTTCTTTGCTGTCTTTATTCTCTTAAGTATTCTCGTCCACTTGATTTATCGTGCAAAAACCAGGAAATGGAAACAAAGTTGGTTGGATTTTGTGGTCATTAAAAAAGGAAATGAGATCACTACGAAAAGAATAGGTAAATATTACTATTCCGCGATCGTTATTAATACGATCCTTTCTGTGGTGATCAGTCAGGTGTTGACTTGAAGCAACGTTTCAATGATTAACACCACGAGGTGAGATGGAAAATCAATTAAACGGGTAAAGAAAAAGCTCATAACAATAGTATTTGCATCTTTCGCTATGGGCCCAATCCATCATTGGGCAGCGATAAATTAAAAAGTATTGCAACTCGCTTGGAGCAGCTGCCGGGTACGCCCGAAAAAGCGCAGGAGAAATATGTTCACTAAGAGTTTTCAACCCCCCGCCATTTGTTTTTTGATGATAGGTCTTTTGCTTGTGGGCTGTACGGCTGCCGCACAGGTCACCTCAACAGCAACCAGCGTTCCGCCAACGGAAATGGTTCAACCGACCAATACCCCTATTCCCACCTCTATCCCAACTGAAACCCCTGCCTTGGTACCCGGCCAGGCTACCTGGAAAGATATCCCGATCATGCCCGGAGCGTTAAATGGGAAAGTGGAAAGTGATATCTACCAATTCACGATTAATGCCTCAATTGAACCTATTTCGACATACTATGAAATGGAGATGCCCAAACTGGGCTGGGAACCCCAGGATCTTACCAACCTTCAAGACCGGAGCCACGGTCATTTTACTTTCACCAAAGAAAATAAGACTGTCATTTTTGAGATCTTTCCGAAGGGAAGTGAAAGTGAACAAAGCACAGTTTGGATTTATGTAGCTCAACAATAGCGTTAATCACCCCGACGGATGAGCAGGTCAATATGGATGGCGCTGCTGATGGTGCCTTTGTAGGGGCTGTCGAAACAGTCAATTGTCATGCTTGAGCGTCGCGGAGCACCCTGAAGGGGAAGCGAAGCATCTAACAGATTTGATGAGATTCTCCCTTATAGGGTGCTGCGCGATCCCTAACGGGATGCTTATGCGATCACGTTGTTCAGAATGACAAGGAACCTTTGGGACAGCCCTGTAATTAGCAATCCCTTTCGATCAAAATGCGGAAATTGCGCGGATCATAATCCGACAGCCCAAATTCACGCAGCTTGTCGCGCACAGGCAGTGGAAGAGCATCCAGAGACCGGCCGGAAATGAGCCAATCCGTTTCCTCCTCGGAAAAAGCAGGACCTTCATTTAACAGGTTGACATAGGGTAGATTTTCCGGACAGATGAATTGGCAATACATGCAGCCAACCAAACAATTGTGCCATTCCGGTTTCAGCCAGGCCGGGAAAACCACCTCGGCGGGTTTTTCATTCCAGAAGGTGATGCAGCGTTCGGCATGCAGCAGAAAGCGGTCGGTATCAATGGCATGGGTCGGGCAGGCATTCAAACAGGCCCGGCAACCCTCACAGCGCGGCATGGCAACCGGTTCACACCAATCGTCCTCTTCCACCGGCAGGTCGGAAAAATAAGCTGCCAGACGGACAAAGCTGCCCATGCCTTTGACAAACACGATGTTGTTTTTGCCATACTCCCCCAGACCGGCGCACACCGCTGCTAATTTTTTAGGGATGAGCGCTTGCTCCAAATGCCCACCCTGTTGTTTTAAAAATGCAACAATGGGCTCACTGATATGCTGATCGCTTTCCCGTCCCAGCAGATAAGTGGGCGGAACAAGGAAGGATTTTTCAATCCCCTTGTGGATGAAGCGGAAGCGGGTCGGGTAATGGGGGTAGGCGAGGAGTATCAGCGACTTTGCTTCAAATGTATCTTTAGGCGGTTGAAAATTGAATCCAACGTATTCCTCCAGATTGAATTCCTCCGCCAGCAGATGCTGGTTTCTCAATTCCACAATTTTGCGTTCAAGGTCAGCCAGGTGACTTATGGATACCAGGCAGGCGACCCCGCCCAACGGCTCAAGCAGATTAGACAATATTTGATTATTCATTTTGTGAGACCTGGTTCAATTGATTATACATTTGTGTCAGTAGAAAGGAACACACTAGGAAAATTTTGAGTTTAAACATTTGCACCCATCCGCTACTTTAAGGGTTAATTAATTTGAATAAAAAACCATCCGATGAGGTCAACCTATGCTAAAAATTGTCATGGATACGGCCGGTGATCTGGCGCCAGGCTGGGAACAGGACTATCAGATCGACTTGATCCCGATCAATATCATTCATGGGGGAAAATCGTATTTGCAGGGCATTGACCTGAAATATGAGGATTTTTATGCCCTGGTGGATTCCTCGGGCAGCATCCCTTCCACCTCCCAACCCACCCCGTACCAATTCGTTGAGTTCTACCGTAAAATTGCCAAAAAAGGCGAAACGGTGCTCTCCATCCATGTCACCGAAAAACTGTCCGGGACTGTGGCCTCCGCCAGAGAAGCAGCCAGGGAATTGAAAAGCGAGATCAATGTGGTACCGTTTGACTCCGCCAGCGGGACCATTTCTATGGGGATGATGTGCAAGGAAGCCCGCCAGATGGACCGCGCCGGCGATTCAATGGAAGCAATTTTAAAGCGCCTGGATTTTATCCGCCGCAATATGCAATTGACCGCCACCCTGGATACCCTCAAATATGCCCGCCTCAGCGGAAGGATCAAATATCTGCAGGCAGCCCTGGCTTCGATGCTGCAAGTGAAGCCGATCATGGAGTTGAAGGACGGCCTCATTGAGATGACCGAAAAAGCGCGCTCGCGCTCCAAAGCCATCGACCGCGTCTTGAGCATCATGGAAAAAAAATTAAACGGCAAAAAGATCAATGCGGGGGTGGTGCACGCCCGCGATGCTCAATCTGGTCGGGAGCTGCTCCAAAAAGTGATCCAGCGCTTTGATTGTGCCGAAGCCAGTTTATCTGAACTCAGTATTTCCCTGGCAGCTCATTTTGGGCCGGGGGCAGTGGTGCTGGTGGCTTATCCGGTCAATTAAACAATTAATTACCTCTTTTAATCAGGGGTAGGCGTTTGCCTATTTATTGATTCTGCCGGAATTGGTTAAATTCTTAATGGCCTTTCTGGTAACTTTCAACAATACTGTATTGAACCCAATTGATATAGTCCTGTTGATGGCGGCTATTTCAGAACCACCCTGGTACAGATCAACGAATAGCTATGGATTGTGTTTATACCTGATTTGCTTCACAACTGGAGTATTGTCAAGCAATTATTTTCAAAAGAACAAAACCAAGATGGGATCTCGTTCTAATACTGACTGGCTCCAAGATGGTGGTTTTACCGAATCGCGAGCGATAAGTAGGGCAATCTTATTTATCGGGCAAAAGTTAGTAAGAATCCAGGCAAGGAAACGCCGGGAGATATGCCTTTTGCAGAGCAACCCAAGTTACTACAAGGAGGACAGATCTGTCATAGCTGGGTTCTTTGAATGTGAAGTGTAATATTCCAAGCTCATACTGTAAATCCATCCGATGCAGCCTGCCAGCAATGGATATGCAAGATCAAACAATGGAGCATGCTGCATAATGATGTAAAGAAGGTCTATGATACCTAAAAGGCTGTATGGGACAAAACGCCAATGGATGAAGGATAACTTTTCTTCGAAGTACAAGGTAAACATATATCTGAAAATAGCGCCCGACAAATATCCCAAAATAATCAAGATTGGGATCCTCCAAGTGGTATTCGCCAGATTGATAACAAACTTGTTGACCTCAGGGAAGATTAGAGATAGAAATCCAGGCAGCCATCCAATATTACATGCGATTAGAAAGAAATAGCCCAGGGGTTTCAACAGAAACAAAAATGGTGACTGCACCAGTGCAGATACTTCCCGCGGAATCACACTTGGGGTATGAAATTCAGGAAAATGCAGTTGAGAGGTTAATATGTCAATTTTTGTATCTTCGTCCCCTTTTATCTCAATAATACTTGGCTGTAAAGGGGTGATAGCTTCCGGCGAGAGACTAAGAACTTCACTAAAAACGGGGAGGATACCAGCAGCTTTTCCTATGTCCAGATCTTGTTTCTTTAAAACAATGATCCTTGGAATCGCGTACTTTCCTTCTACCCGAAGAGCACATTCAAGTTCGGCAGCAGGCCAACTCCGTTCCAAAGAGAATTCATCGATCAATGATATGAACACATTGGCTTTCCCGAAGGCACTATTTAGAGTCTGCCGCCAGTTTGAGCCCGTTGGGATATCTGCAACATCCAGAAAACTCTCGCTTTGTAATAATCGGAATTTGTTATTGAGCTTTAGAGCCAGCTTCTTACCCCATTCCGATCTTCTGGTGTAACTAAGGAAAAGGATTGGTCTCTGATCAGTAGAGAAGGGACAGGAAAAGGGATTAGTGTTGGCGCCATTGATAGTATTGTGGACACTGATGGGCAACTCTTGGTGAGGGTGGGTGACGTTATTGATATCAATTCTGGTTAGCAACCGTCTGTCGTTATAACTGGCGCGACGAAAATATTCGAGGACAATACCGAAAAAGATAGACATGATGTATATTGGTGTTGTGCCCGCAATATCCTTAACAACCCATATTCCCAACACCAATAACCCCAAACCAATAAACATATTAAATAAATACTTTCCAGCCTCTGCTAGATTGGAAATAATATAAATTATATAAAGAATGATTGGGAAGACAATAATACCTGCAGCCAATGAGAAAGGTGATCCAAGAGTCTCAAGGAAAGTCAAGTTCCATTTCAAAAAATATAACGATATGAACAGGGCGGCTGCAGCAAGACAGATCAATTGGATAATTGTCCCGCCAAAAATTGTAATATTTGCCGCGGCAAATCGGATTTTTTTTCCTAGCATGCCAAGGCGGATATTTCTGTGCTGCTTTTTATACTCCTTTAATTGCTCGATGACCTGATTTGCATCATTAAATTGTGACAATTGGACAGTATCTACTAAGTCTCCTAAGATATCCGCTTTCGGACTCTCGGTTATTTGATTGAATTCCTGGAGAGATAAATCAGCAAGAAAAACATAAAATCGAAAATCTTCACGTGATGATATTTTTCTAAGCAAAATACTTACAAGGGTGAGAAAAACTTGTTCAGCTAGCCAATCTTTATCGATGATTAATACAACGGCAATATTGTTTTGATCGGATAAAACCGTTTTGATCGAAGAGAAATCACCGCCAAGATTCTCAAGAATAATGGTCTTAAATAAACTGGTCTGACCTATATCTTGTTTCGCATTTTCCAACCAGGCAGTGGCAGATTTTTGTGTGCAGGCAATAATTAATATATTCTCATACATATTAGTTTGATATAGTCTGTTGTTATGGATTGTTATTCATTTTTCTTCTTTCATCAAGGCGCGCCATTGCAAGTTTTCCATAATATTCCACGTTATATTTATTGCCAGTTGCCACATCAATGGCTGTGGATGTTTTCAATTCTTTTTCTGCCCCATTGAAATCTTTCATGTCAATCAAGGTAAGGCCTAGAAAGTAATGGGTATCACTTTGGGCATCTTTATGCGATTTATCCAGGCTCGCCAAACCAGAGAAAATATCCAAACTCTTTAACAGAGCTGATTTACTCTCCTCCAGGCGGCCTTGGTAATAATATAATTGCCCAAGTTGCTGATATGCTGTTGCCACATCTGAATAATCGTTTACTTTGTCTGCCCCCTCAATCGACTTCTTAAATAATTCTTCTATTTTTTCTAATTCAGGACTGTTTTTTGCTTCTTGGCGTGCGGTAGGAGTGGGACCGCCACTAGGCACTAATAGGTCCTTGTGGTTTTTTAGATAATTCTCATATGCCATTCTCGCAGTATGGTAATCATTAAAACGTGGAGACTTTTTTGCTGCACGGGCTTCCACAATTGTCCCAAATAGTTTAGACCAGCGAGACATAATAACTCCTTTCTTAAGTTCAAATGTATGATTTTTCTTTTACTTTATTATACATCTACGAGTGGTATCGAAATATTATTGACAGTACTTCGCAAGAGCTACCTAATCTACGAAAAGAATTTACTTCTAAGGCCAATTGCTAGGCGCTTGATTGGTAACTTTAGTTGCCTGAACAAGCGCTTCATCAAAAAGATGACAGTTTGATCACCTCTTTTGTACTTCCTGACCAGTCAGGATTATTAACTACCAACTTGAGTAAATTCAAACTGCGATGATGGAATGAAGCAATCTTAACTGCCTAAATGTTTGCTTTGACGTTTGCATACCCCACCGGCGCAAGGATCTCCGGGATGCAGCGTAACGGGTCAGCCAGCCGTGTGCGCCCGACAGGTCGCGCAGACGCCGGAAGACCCGCTTCTGCAGGGCGTTACGCTCCTTTTCAAGATCACTGAACGTGGAACTGACAAAAACATGAAAGGTTCGGAATGTTTGGGCCCTATCTATCCTTTCGGCCTGGAGGGATATTCACTTTAGTTAGTCATCAAAACCAAATACCAAGCGGACGTTTTGCGGGTCTCCTAAAATACTGATTTCTTCGATCAGTCTCGGTATTAACGATGCCATTTGGCGAATTGGCTTTTGCCATTCGATGCGTTCAAATCCTGGTTGGGGAGTCCAGGCAGCCCATGTATTGGGGGTTTCCCCGGTTTCTCTATAACGCCTGGCTGTTTCCTCAGTTACATAGCCACCCACCGTGACCGGGACGTCGAGATCGTAATCCAGCAATTCTTTCAACGTCACCCATGAGAACGAATGGTCCCCCAGATATAACCCATCTACAGCATTGTCCTCAGCGTCTGTTTTCGGCTCCAGTTTGGCTCGTAGTTCCGGCGACATGTCATCCGGTAAGCCCCGTGGCTCGCTGATGGGTGTAAGGACATCGCCAGTACTAAACCCAGCAAATCCATACCCATTTCTGACATCCGCCAAAATGGCAAATGCCCGGTAGTTGCGATCATGGGTTAGCTCTAGTTCAGCCAGGTGCCAGCAATCATTCTTATAGAATTCAGCGACGATATGGATATCAGTCCCCATTTTCAAATCCTCCTTGGTTCTTCAAATGCGAATGAACCCGGGTTTGAATTGGGAGTTGTTCTCTCTTCAGGACATTGAAGGTGGAACTGAAGAAGATCCGCAAGGTCCAGGAAGATTGAGCCATAGCTTATTTTACAACCTTCCAGGCTTCTGCAATGAGCTTCCAGTCACCTTCAATGATGAAGGGATTCAGTCTCACGGGCTTGCCGCAGTTGGGGCAGGGAATTTCGCTGCCCAGGGCGAATTGCGGAATTTCCGACCAGGTGCGGCAATATGGGCAGCCGAAAGCCAGGGATGCTTGTTTCCTGAAAAAAGAACTTGAAGTAAAGTGCCAGGCAGTGACAATGATCGGATCGTATTCGAGCCCGACACATTCTAACCGGTACACGGCGCCGGCTTCGTCGCCGCACACCATCTGTGGTGCCGAGGGATGCAGCTCCAGTGAATGGAGAGCACCCGGGAGCGGGAGACAGGCTAGCAGTTCACCGTTGCCCGGGTTCCACACCCGCAGCGTCTTGTCATTACTGGCGGAGACGATGAAGCGCCCATCCGGGGAGAATGCACACGCGTTAACCCAGTCGGTGTGGCCTTCCAGGGTGCGCAGAGGCTGGCCGCTGGTGGCGTCCCACACCCGCAGCGTCTTGTCCCTGCTGGTGGAGAGGATGAAGCACCCATCCGGCGAGAACGCACACGCTTCCACATAGTCGGTGTGGCCTTCCAAAGTGCGCAGTGGCTGACCGCTGGCCGCGTCCCACGTCCGCAGCGTATTATCACTGCTGGCGGAGAGGATGAAGCGCCCATCCGGCGAGAATGCACACGCATCCACATAGTCGGTGTGGCCTTCCAGGGTGTACCGCAGCTGGCCGCTGGCGGCGTCCCACACCCGCAGCGTCTTGTCATTACTGGCGGAGACGATGAAGCGCCCATCCGGCGAGAACGCACACGCTTTCACACTAAGAAAGTGACCTTCCAGGGTGTACCGCAGCTGGCCGCTGGCGGCCTCCCACACCCGCAGCGTCTTGTCCCCGCTGGCGGAGGCGATGAAGCGCCCATCCGACGAGAATGCACACGCATCCACAGAGTCGGTATGGCCTTCCAGGGTATGCAGCAGCTGGCCGGTGGCGGCGTTCCACACCCGTAGCGTTTTGTCCGCACTAGCGGAGACGATGATGCGCCCATCCGGCGAGAATGCACACGCCTTCACCCAATTAGTATGGCCTTCCAGGGTGCGCAGAACCAGGCCGCTGGCAGCCTTCCACACCCGCAGGGTCTTGTCCCAACTGGCGGAGACGATGAAGCGCCCATCCGGCGAGAATGCACACGCATTCACCCTGCCAGTATGGCCTTCCAGGGTGCTCAGCTCCTGGCCGCTGACGGCGTCCCACACCCGCAGCGTCTTGTCATTACTGGCGGAGACGATGAAGCGCCCATCCGGCGAGAACGCACACGCGGATACACTTGCAGTGTGGCCTTCCAGGGTGCTCAGCTCCTGGCCGCTGGCGGCGTCCCACACCCGCAGCGTTTTGTCCGCACTAGCGGAGAGGATGAAGCGCCCATCCGGCGAGAATGCACACGCATTCACCCTGCCAGTATGGCCTTCCAGGGTGCTCAGCTCCTGGCCGCTGACGGCGTCCCATACCCGCAGCGTCTTGTCATTACTGGCGGAGACGATGAAGCGCCCATCCGGCGAGAATGCACACGCATTCACCCTGTCAGTATGGCCTTCCAGGGTGCGTAGCTCCTGGCCGCTGGCGGTGTCCCACACTCGCAGCGTCTTGTCATTACTGGCGGAGGTAATGAAACGCCCGTCCGGCGAGAATGCACATGCGTATACCGAGCCGAAGTGGCCTTCCAGGGTGCGCAGGAGCTGGCCGGTGGCAACCTCCCATACCCGCAGGGTTTTGTCCCAACCAGCGGAGACGATAAAGCGTCCATCCGGCGAGAATGCACAAGTGTGCACCTCATTGGTGTGGCCTTCCAGGGTACGCAGCAGCTGACCGCTGGCCGCGTCCCACACCCACAGAGTATTCGCCAACCTGTCCAAGGACATCGAATTCCCATTGGCGGAGATGATAAAACGTCCATCCGGTGAGAATGCACATGCATGCACCCAGCCGGTGTGGCCTTGCAGGGAGCGTAGCTCCTGGCCGGTGGTGGCATCCCACACCCGCAGAGTATGGTCGTCACTAGCAGAGACAATAAAGCGGCCATCTGGTGAATACGCACATGCCTTCACAAAGTGAGTGTGGCCTTCCAGGGTGCGGATCAGCGCTTCGGACTCCCGGTAGGGGGTATCGAGACGCAGCCATGGCCTGGCACCCGATACGCTACGTTGGAACAGTTCCAGCTCAAGCGTCTGTTTTACGAATTCTCCCTCCCATTGCAGGCGGTTGTAGAGCTGCTGCCAGAGCAGGTCAGGCTGGTTGATGAGCACATGCGTCTCACGTGTGAGGGCGCGGGAGAAGGCCTTCAGTGTAGTTCTGTAATCGCCGATCCTATCTTGGGCATTTTGGTTGGTCATGGCTGCATTCTATGAATGGTTGATAACCAAGGGGTTAAGGTTCAGTCGGGCACTGCCGCCACGCTGCCAGGTGGTGCTATTAGTGTCATCCACTCTCCAAAAGGAGATGTCGATCCTGGAACGGCGCGTGCGCGCCAAGTTCCGATCCATGGCGATGTCGCCGGTTACGATGAGAATTCTTTCTGATTTACTTTTATTCATGACACGTCTCCGTCGCGGAGGACCTAATTTCTATTCCTCTTTTTTAAAAAGCCACCGAACTACTACAATAATGCCGATAATAATCCCAATTGCGATGAACACAAATTTAATCACCTGCCAATTATTGGCTTGAGTTCTATCAGCCTCTGAAGCATGGACAATGATGGATTCAGAGACTGTAAAATTAAAAGTGTTAGGCGCTGAAAACCCTTTTTGTTGTGGACATAGAAAATTGGCATTTAGAGCAGAAGCTACATCTGTTATACCTGGTAATGTAAGATACACTTTCTTTTCCCCTGTCGTACTATCATCTGTAATGCGCACCGACACATCCGCATATATTAACACTCCATCCACGATGGTTTGGGTAAACCAATCCGACCAACTCACTGGGCCGGTTATGGCATTGAGGCGGGTGTTTTCTATGATCAAACCTTGAGTAGTTTTCCAGGTCGGCTTTGAGAGGATGAATGGAACGACTTCATTGGTCACACTTACAAACTTAGCTTTGCCTGTTGAGAAATAACAAGGAAACGTCATTGGAATGGTCACCTCCTCTCCTCTGAGAAGGTCGTGTATGTTAGACCCGGGAATGCACCCTGAGATTAACAACGCCAAAGCAAATAAAAAAGATAAGCGTTTTTTAGACATATTGAGCCTCCTATGGTTTTGTAATAGCCGCCCAGCCTAAGCATTCCTTTTCGAAACGAAAGCAATGCTGGCAGGCAGGGGAGAACACCTCAATCTCCTGCTATCCATTGGCAGCGGCGGGACTCGCATAGAGTCCGCAGTTGCGGGAAGATGGGGCCATGGATCATTTTCCAACTTTCCAGGCTTCTGCAATGGGCTTCCAGTCACCTTCAACGGTGAAGGAATTGAGTCTCACGGGCTTGCCACATTTGGGGCAGGGAATTTCGCTGCCCAGAGCAGATTGCGGAATTTCCGACCAGGTGCGGCATTGTGGGCAGCCAAAAGCCAGGGATGCTTGTTTCCTTAAAAACGAGCTTGTAGTGAAGTGCCAGGCAGTGACGATGATCGGTCCATATTCGATTTCAACTATCTCTAAGGTATACATAGCGCCGCCTGTGTAACCGCACACCATCTGCGGTGCCCAGGGATGCAGCCCCAGAGAAGAGAGGTCACCCGGGAGTGTAAGGTTGGCCAGCAGCTTACCGTTGCCGGAATTCCACACCCGCACCTCCCCATTCTTGGCGGCGGAGACAATGAAGCGCCCATCCGGCGAGAACGCACACAAGTGTGCACTGTCAGTGTGGCCTTCCAGGGTGTACAACAACTGGCCGCTGGCGGCCTCCCACACCCGCAGTGTCTTATCATGACTGGCGGAGACAATGAAGCGCCCATCCGGCGAGAAAGCACACGCTCTCACCCCACCTGTGTGGCCTTGCAGGGTGTGCAGCGGCTGGCCGCTGGCAGCGTCCCACACCCGCAGCGTCTTGTCCATACTGGCGGAGAGGATAAAGCGCCCATCTGGCGAGAATGCACACGCTTTCAACATCCCGAGAAGTTCCAGGGTGTGCAGCAGCTGGCCAGTGGCATTGTTCCACACCCGCAGCGTACCGTCATCACTGGCGGAGACGATGAAGCGCCCATCCGGCGAGAATGCACACGCCTCCACAATGTTTTTGTGGCCTTTCAGGGTGCGCAGCGGCTGGCCGCTGGCGGTGTCCCACACCCGCAGCGTCGTGTCCCCACTGGCGGAGACGATGAAGCGCCCATCTGGCGAGAACGCACACGCGGTCACAGCAAATGTGTGGCCTTCCAGGGTGCGCAGTGACTGACCGCTGGCAGCCTCCCATACCCGCAGCGTATCGTCCCAACTGGCGGAGAGGATGAAGCGTCCATCCGGCGAGAACGCGCACGCAGTCACATTTTTGGTGTGGCCTTGCAGGGTGTGCAAAGGCTGGCAACTGGCAGCCTCCCAGATGTCTGTAGATTCAGCATGGATCGGCTCGTATCGTTGTACTATAAACGGGTTGACCTTCAAACGGGTAGCACATTCTTTTTGTGGGCAGATGATCTCGCTGCCCAAGCTATCTTTTTTGAGCCGAAAAACATGCTGGCAGGTCGGGCATAGTACCTCAATCTCCTGCCCACCCCTGGAAGCAGTGACGATGATTGGCCCGCGCTCGAACCCGATACCCTCCAACCAATACGCGTCGCCACTCTGGACATTACACACAATCTGCATTACCAAAGGATTCAGTGCCAACGAATAGATGGCACCCGGGAGCGGAAGGCAGGCCAGCATCGCACCATTGCCCGGGTTCCAAACCCGCAGCGTCCTATCCTCACCAGCGGAGACGATGAAGCGCCCATCCGGCGAAAATATACACGCATGCACTATAAAAGAGTGGCCTTCCAGTGTGTGCAGCAGCTCGCCGCTGACAGCGTCCCATACCCGCAGCGTATTGTCCCGGCTAGCGGAGACGATGAAGCGCCCATCCGGCGAGAACGCACACGCTCTCACCATGTCGGTGTGGCCTTCCAGGGTGTGCAGTAGCTGGCCGCTGGCGGCGTCCCACACCCGCAGCGTTTTATCATCGCTGGCGGAGACGATGAAGCGCCCATCCGGTGAGAATGCACACGCAGTGTGACCATCCAGGGTGTGTATCAGCTGGCCGGTAGCGGCGTCCCGTACCCACAATGCATACATCTGAAATCCATTTGCGGGACCTCCCTGCGTTTCAATACCGCCGGCGGAGACGATTAAGCGCCCATCCGGCGAGAACGCACATGAGTGAACATACCATTTGTTGTAGCTATCAAGGGTACGCAATAGCTGGCCGGTGGCGGTATCCCACAATTGCAGCATATTGTCCGTACTGGCGGAGAGGATGAAGCGTCCATCCGGCGAGAACGCACAATCCGCCAACCCTATATCATTATGACCTTCCAGGGTGCGTAGTGGCTGGCCGGTGGCGGCGTCCCACACACGAAATGTCTTGTCATCGCAGGCGGAGACGATTAAGCGCCCATCCGGCGAGAACGCACAAACCCCCAACATTTTGATGTGGCTTTTCACGCTGGTCAACGGCTGGCCGCTGGTGACGTCCCAAACCCGCAGCGTTTTATCCGCACTGGCGGAGACGATGAAACGCCCATCCGGCGAGAATGCACACGCGTTCACACAATCAGTGTGGCCTTCCAGGGTGCGTAGCAGCAAGCCGCTGGCCGCGTCCCACACCCGCAATGTATTGTCATTGCTTACAGAACTCCCACTGGCTGAGACAATGAAGTGCCCATCTGGCGAAAATGCACACGCATGCACCCAGTCGGTGTGACCTTCCAGGGTATGCAGCAGCTGGCCGCTGGCAGTCTCCCACACATGTAGCGTAGACCCACTGGTGGAGACGATGAAGCGCCCATCCGGCGAGAACGCACATGCGACCTCATGCCATTTGATGGCGCTTTCAAGGGTGCGAAGCAACTGGCCGCTGGCGGTATCCCACAATTGCAGCGTATTGTCCGTACTGGCGGAGACAATGAAGCGCCCATCCGGCGAAAACCCAAACGCGTACACTGCACATGAGGTGCCCGTTAAAGTGCGCAGCGGCTGGCCGGTGGCAGCTTTCCACACCTGCAATGTAATATCGTCAATGGCTGAGACGATGAAGCGCCCGTCCGGGGAGAATGCGCGCACAGTGTGATCTTCCAGGGTGCGTAGCAGCTGGCCGCTGGCGGTCTCCCATACCCGCAGCTTATTATCATTACTGGCGGAGACAATGAAGCGCCCATCCGGTGAGAACGCACACGTAAAGAATATACGTGCCTCAACTGAGCCGTCCCCCGACTCGCTCTTACGCTTCTCCACAGAGTCGGTGTGGTCTTGCAGGGTTTGCAGCGGCTGGCCGGTGGTGGCATCCCATACCTGCAGCGTCTCAAGACTGGCGGAGACAATGAAGCGCCCATCCGGTGAGAATGTACAATCGTTCACATCGTAGTAATGCCCTTCCAGGATGCGGATCAGCGCTTCGGACTCACGATAGGGAGTATCGAGCCGCAGCCATGGCCTGGCACCCGCTGTACTGCGCTCGGCCAGTTCCGGCGCAAGCGTCTGTTTTACTGCTTCCCCTTCCCACTGCAGGCGGTTGTAGAGCTGCTGCCAGAGCAGCTCAGGCTGGTTTATGAGCACATGCGTCTCGCGTATCAGTGCACGGGAGAAGGCCTTCAGTGTAGTTCTGTGATCGCCGACAATATCTTGAGCATTTTGGTTGGGCACGGCTTTATCCTTATGAGCGGTTAAATACAAACGGGTTGACCTTCAACCAGGTGGCACAATCTTGCTGCGGACAGGTAATCTCGCTACCCAAGCGATCTTTTTCAAGCTGAAAGCGATGCTGGCAGGTCGGGCAGCGTACTTCAATCTCCTGTCCTCCCTCGGTAGCGGCGAGACTCGCATAAAGTCCACAGTTGCTGAAAAATTGAGCCATAAATTATTTTCCAACCTTCCAGGCTTCGGCAATGGGCTTCCAGTCACCTTCAACGGTGAAGGAATTGAGTCTTACGGGCTTGCCGCAGTTGGGGCAGGGAATTTCGTTGCCCAGAGCAGATTGAGAAATTTCCGACCAGGTGAGGCAGTATGGGCAGCCAAAAGCCAGGGATGCTTTTTTCCTTAAAAATGAGCTTGTAGTGAAGTGCCAGGCAGTGACAATGATCGCCCCGTACTTGAACCCGATCATCTCCAATCTGTACACGGTGCCGCTTGCATCGCCGCATACCATTTGCGGTGCCAGTGGATGCAGCCCCAGTGAATGGAAGTCACCTGGGAGCGGGAGATGAGCCAGCATCTCACCGTTGGCAGCGTCCCACACCCGCAGCATCTTGTCCCCGCCAGCGGAGACGATGTAACGCCCATCCGGCGAGAACGCACATCTCCGTACCCAGCTGGTATGCAGGGTATGCAGCGACTGGCCGGAGGCGGCATCCCACACCCGCAGTGTTTTGTCATTACTAGCGGAGACGATGAAGCGCCCATCCGGCGAGAACGCACACGCGTTCACACCGTCAGTATGGCCTTCAAGGGTACGCAACAGTTGGCCGGAGGCGGCGTCCCACAACCGCAGCGTCTTGTCGTTGCTGGCGGAGACGATGAAGCGCCCATCCGGAGAAAAGACACACGCTTTCACGTCGGACGCCGTCGTCGGTCTATTGTCAGCGTGGCCTTGTAGGGTGCGCAGTAACTGACCGCTGACTGTCTCCCACACCCGCAGCTGCCCATTATTTCTGTCGGAGATGATGAAACGACCATCCGGCGAAAAGGTACACACCTCAACAAAGTGGGTGTGGCCTTCCAGGGTGCGCAGCTCCTGACCGCTGGCGGCGTCCCACACCCGCAGTTCCCCATCACTGCTATTGGCGGAGATGATGAAGCGCCCATCCGGCGAGTACGCGCACGCCTCCACATCGCCGGTGTGTCCTTGCAGGATTCGCAGCGGTTGACCGTTGGCGGCCTCCCACACCCGCAATGTCTTGTCGTTGATGGCAAAGACGATGAGGCGACCATCCGGGGAAAAGGCACACGCGTTCACAAAGCTGGTGTGGCCTTCCAGGGTGGGCAGCGGCTGGCCGGAGGCGGCGTCCCACACCCGCAGTGTTCTGTCATTACTAGCGGAGACGATGAAGCGCCCATCCGGCGAGAACGCACACGCGTTAACCTGGTCGGTGTGGCCTTCCAGGGTGCGTAGCGAATTACCGCTGGCGGCGTCCCACACTCGCAATGTCTTGTCCCAACTGGCGGAGACGATAAAGCGCCCATCCGGCGAAAATGCACAACCCCACACGTTACCGGTGTGGCCTTGCAGGATGCGCAGGAGTTGGCCGGAGGCGGCGTCCCACACCCGCAGTGTTCTGTCATTACTGGCGGAGAGGATAAAGCGCCCATCAGGCGAGAACGTACATGCCGTTACCCAGTCGGTGTGGCCGTCCAGGGTACGCAGCGTCTGACCAGTGGCAGACTCCCACACCCGCAGTGTATGATCAATGCTGGCAGAAACGATGAAGCGCCCATCCGGCGAAAACGCACATGCGTATACTGGGAAAGTGTGGCCTTCCAGGGTGCGCAGCGACTGGCCGCTGGCAGCGTCCCACACCCGCAGTGTATTATAATCGCTGGCGGAGACAATGAAGCGCTCATCCGGCGAGAATGTACACGCTTTAACCTGGTCGGTGTGGCCGTCCAGGGTACGCAGCGTCTGACCAGTGGCAGACTCCCACACCCGCAGTGTATGATCAATGCTGGCAGAAACGATCAAGCGCCCATCCGGCGAAAATGCACACGACATCACACCCCAGGCGTGGCCTTCCAGGGTGCGCAGCGACTGGCCGCTGGCAACGTCCCACACCCGTAGTGTCTTGTCCCAACTGGCGGAGGCGATTAAACGCCCATCCGGCGAGAACGCACATGCATTCACACCGTCAGTATGGCCTTCAAGGGTACGGATCAGCGCTTCGGACTCCCGGTAGGGGGTATCAACCCGCAGCCATGGCTTGGCACCCGCTGTACTGCGCTGGGCCAGTTCCTGCGCAAGTGTCTGTTTTACTGCTTTACCCTCCCACTGCAGGCGGTTGTAGAGCTGCTGCCAGAGCAGCTCAGGCTGTTGCGTGAGCACATGCGTCTCGCGTACCAGTGCGCGGGAGAAGGTCTTCAGTGTTGTTCTGTGTTCGCCGACAATATCTTGAGCATTTTGGTTGGTCACGGCTTTATCCTCATGAGCGGTTAATCACAAAGGAATTGAGTTTCAGCCGGGTATTGCAGCCTTTTTGCGGACAGGTGATCTCCTTATCGAGGGATTCCTTTTTAATTGGGGAGGTTTTATTGCAGACCGGGCAGTAAACTGATAGGCCAGCGCCGGAATCCACTGCGGTCACGATCAACGGCGCCCGACCTCCGCCAGTCCCCGATCCCCCCTCTCCGGGCATGGCTTCCAATGCGCGCTCAAAGTCATCCTGCAATTGCAGGACGCCGGTATAGGTTTTGACCGAGTTCCCGCTTTCGTATTTGCGTTCCTGCACGCCAACCTCGGTGGCCTTGTGCTCCAGGAATTTGAAATCTTTCAGCGTCTGGTAGACTTCTTCAAATTGCGCTGCCCGGGTGAGGTGATAGGGCAGTTCGCTCAACCCATGGGGATAATTGCCGGTCCAACTTTGGTCACCGGCGGGATCCGCTTTGAAGTGGAAGTAATCCGCCAGCTTTGCGTGATAGGGTTGATCTTTGCCCTCGGCAAGGAAGACCGCTGTTGCGACATCCCCCAGTTCGCGGTGATAGAAGTTCAGCAGCGGGCTGCCATCCACCATCCGTTCGGTCAGGTAAGGTGCCAGATCGAAGGACAGGCGCGACCAGAGCACCACCGGCAGGCGCGGCCCATCCGCTTTGGGAAGCACCTCGTTTAGGAAATCCGCCACCTTCTCCGGAGGGGTACGGATCTCCTTGAGCCACACAAGCGCGGCTCTTTCTTCCTCTTTGGGGGATTGTTCTTCTCCTTTGATCTTCCCGATCTTATGGGTGCGGCGGTATTGGATCGCCCACTCGACCAGGTCTGACGGTAAATGGAAACTCTGCTTAAAGAACCATTCGTATACCTCCCGGTCGCGTGAAAGCAGGTCAAGCAGCTCATCCTCCGCCAGCCCGTAGCGGGAGGCAGCCAGGTATCCCAGGGCATGTGCGACCAGCGCCTTGCCGTGATTGCCCTCCTGTGCCAGCCGGTCGATCATGTTCTTCTCGATAATGCCTTTGACTTCGGGCGCCAACTTCTCAGAATCCTTGTCCGACTTGGATGTCCACAACCGAGCCTCTTCAAAGGCCAGTTTGAGATAAAGTGGGTAGCCTTCTGACTGTATAAATTTATCCAGCACCTCTTTGCGCTGGTCGGGTTGGAGAGTGCGCTGGACGCTTTTCAACCATTGGCATACAAGATCATCGCCCTCCTCGCGGGAGAGACCTACCAGCACCTCCTCAAGGGCCTGCCTGGCTTTCAAGTTCTCAAACGTATCCTCTTCACGGGTGGAGGCGATCACGGAGACGTGTTCGGGTAGTTCAGTTGGCAGCCAGGTCAAGCTGCGGGCTCCCTGACTGGGGGAAAGCTGGTCGAGCGAGTCCAGGAATAGGATCAATGGCTTATCCGCCGTGGCAAGTTGCATGCATTTGCCCAGTTCAGGCACCAGCTCGCGGTAATCGGTGGGAATATTCTTTACATCCGCCCCGTAGCGGTCGGAGATCTCATGGCACAGGCTATCCAACAGGCTACGCCCGTCGGAAGAGCCGGGGGTGGCGCCGATGAAGCGGTAGACGATCTCCGCTTTTGGGTGTTCCTCCTGGGTTTGCTGGATGGCCCTGGCCATCAACGCTGACTTGCCGGTGCCGCCTGCCCCGACGATCACCAGGCTGCGGCGTGTGCTTTTGGACAGATAACCGGCAATTTTTGCGAGCATCTCCGTGCGTCCCACAAAAAAGCGCAGGCGCTCTTCGGCAAATTTATGATGGGCGCGGCCCTCAGCATCCAGTATTTTATCGGGTCGGATGTGGGGCACCTCCTTTTCCGCCGGGACGATCTCGTGCGGGTCCTTGACCTCTTCCAGGATGATGCGCTCAAGGGAGTGATAGACATCCTCACACAACTGGTTGATGTGGTCTTGAGTTGTGCCGTCGCCTGTCCAGTGGGCTGGATAGGAGAAGACATTATCCGGGATATACTTCTGCAACTGCTCTTTCAGGTTGTTTTGTTTTTTGCGCGCCTCTTCATCCACTGTCCACTCTTTTTCGTCTAAATTCTCGAAATCCCGGGCGGTCAAGTCGACCAGCACCTGCTGGACGAATTTCACGAACTCCTCCTCCGGCGTTGCTTTGGGGGTCTGCTCTAATTTCTTCTTAATTCGATCGGCAAAATCCTTGGCGGAAGTATTTGGCCTGGTTTCCAGTATCTCCTTGACGAGTTTCTGGCTGGATTCACTCAGGCCGTCCGGGTACTCCTGTTTCAGCCTGGCCTCAACCAATGCCAGGAATTCCGGTGCCTTGAACTGCTGCGGCAGGTCATCTAAGCTGCGGAAGAAACAGAATACGTGTTCATCCGCTTTTTTAACGCTCAGCGCCCCGGCGTTGATCTCCTGCTCCGTAGCGGAGGTAATGTAAGGCAGTTGTTGTTTGGCGGTGAAATTCAGCTTTCCAGTGGCCTCGGCCAGGATCGCATGCAATCGAGATTCAACCGGTTGCCAGTTGTCGTATTTTTCAAATTCGCTTTTCCGTTCGCGTGGTTTCAGATGCCACTCAGGTGGGACGGCATTCTTGTCCAGGAAGTACCACTCATTCAGGAGTGCCTTATCTTCTTTACTCTTGATCACCCCTAGGATCTGTTCGAACTCGTCCTCCGGAATCTGCGGTGGTGGCGGGCACCAGCCGTAGCGGTCCCCCAGCAGTACGATGAAATTGGGGCGCGGGCTGACCTTCTGGCAGCGTTCGATCTCGCCCAGGCAGATATTCATGGCTTGCTGGTCAAGAGAAGCTTCTTCAGAGACACCCCAGCGCAGGTCAATGACCTGGAAGCGGCAGAGGTGGGCGGCCGCCAGGTCGCGCAGGCGCGGGAAGACCCGCTTCTGCAGGGCGTTACGCTCCTTTTCGAGATCACTGAATGTGGAACTGACAAAAACACGGAAGGTTCGGGATGTTTGGGCCATATCTGTCCTTTCAGCCTGGAGGCTTATTCACTTTGACTAGTAATATTTTTTCTTGGGACTATGATGGAATACGAAATTTTTGTTATCCCTATATACAATGTAGCAAATCTCAAGGAGAAATACAAGTGAGTGGGGAAGAATTATTAATTCTTAATAATGATTGTTGAGTATTACTGACTTCTATGAGAATACTATTTTTAAATATTGATAAATACGCCTTAATGGAAGTGGAAACGCACTTTCCCTATATGGAGTGAAATTAAGAAAAACTTGGTATACAATACAATTACATAGTTATACTAAATTGCTTAATATTAATGAACGATGCCTTAGATGTAGTCAATTTTTTTCAAATGAAATTTATTTTTGGATGATATGTGGCATAAGGATTAATAAAAAGTAATGGTGTTATTTTGAATGGAGGATGGGCATGACTGAAAAAGAGAAACACGTAAAGGTCGCAGTTATCACCGGCGATGTGACCATGGATTGGAACATTGCCACTTCCCAGGGTGTTAAAGGTGGCACTCCCAACTGGAATTTGGAATCCTGCTCCCGCGCTTATTGGCAGCGCGGCGGAGCTGCCATGTTGGCTGACCTGATGACTGCCATTACGGCGACTTTGTCCGAAGATGTCAAGTATGAAATCCGTCAGAGCGGGACCCCGCAGCAGGAAATCTCCCCCTGCGATAACCGCTTTTCTCATTCCTATGCCGTATGGGCACCGCATAAATATGGCGAAAAATCACCCCTGGATAAGGAAAAATTCGCCTGGCGGGTAGAACATTTCCTCGGCCTTGATTGTGCTTCGTCTGATTCTCCTGATCAATATACCTGGCAGCAAGTAGTGAATGATGACCCCCAAGCCAATCTACTGGTGCTGGATGACGCCAACCTGGGTTTCCGTGAGCGGCCCGAGCTGTGGCCGCAGGCGTTATCTGCCAAAGGTCAAAAACCCTGGATCATCCTCAAGATGGCCCAGCCGGTCGCCCAGGGAAAATTATGGCAGGAGTTGATCAGCGTTCATTCGGATCGCTTGATCGTTGTCACCACCATCAATGACCTGCGCCGCACCGCGGTTCAGATCAGCCGCCAGATTTCATGGGAACGCACTGCCCAGGATGTTGTCTGGGAACTTTCCCATAATCCGCAGGCGAATGCCCTGTCTCACTGCGCCGGTGTGATCGTTTCCTTTTACACTGCCGGGGCAATTTTGCTCAACTGGCAAGAGGGGCGGGCGAATGCTTCCCTCTTGTTTGACCCCCTGATCATGGAAGGTGATTTTGAACGCCAGTATCCTGGTGAGATGGTTGGTTACACCACCTGCCTGGCCGCGGCCGTGGCACGCCAGATCATGCTCAATCCCAAAGAGCCGGATTTCGCTAGCGGCGTCCAGCGCGGAGTTGCCGCCATGCGCGCCTTGCACACCGAGGGCTACGGCGTGCGCGGCTCTCCACCTCCGCAGGCTAATTTG
>Ga0209777_10001027_pt1 | contig 42525 bp, 32 predicted proteins | sample FrelakmetHBP12HB_FD_187147 | JGI IMG/M metagenome (GOLD analysis project Ga0209777, IMG submission 187147) | Freshwater lake sediment microbial communities from the University of Notre Dame, USA, for methane emissions studies -HBP12 HB (SPAdes)... | ecosystem: Environmental > Aquatic >...
TCATCGTCTGAGCCACCGTACGTTCTGCTCCACTGCATGACACCACTCGAGTCAGTCTTAACAAGGTAAACATCGTCACCCCCAGCACCAAAAGAGCCTGTGTAACCTGCAATTATGTATCCGCCGTCAGAAGTCTGCTGCACAGACAAGCCCACGTCATAGCCGGAGCCACCGTACGTTCTGTTCCACTGCATGACACCACTCGAGTCAGTCTTAACAAGGTAAACATCGTCACCCCCAGCACCAAAAGAGCCTGTGTAACCTGCAATTATGTATCCGCCGTCAGAAGTCTGCTGAACGGAATAGCCTACGTCATTGCCGGAGCCACCGTACGTTGATTGGAACATCCAAGAATAGGTAACGTTGACGTAGTATTCAGGAATTACGGTTAGGTTTCGATACGCACTTATCTGGACATAATATATGCCCGGGTCCAAGTGCGTGGAGATCTTGGAGAAATAGTCTTGAGTGCCATGTCCGTTGTCATTGTATGCTATTTGGCTCAAGTTTTGATAGCGAAGCCACATTTCTGTATCGCCGGAAGGGCCATGCGTGTCGATTGCTACGTTGGTGCTGCAGTCAATTCTCAGTTCTAACCAATCGTTGTCCCCAAGGGGGTATATGCTATGTTGCTGGGTCTCACGATTCGCTATTACATGGGCTTGCGTGTGGTCATTGTCCGGTTCAAAAGTGTCCATAGTTCCTGTTGCAATCACAATATTCGGTCTGAGCAGCATGAAGGCACTGACAGCCAAAACGGCAATTAGAGTAATTCCCAAGCACTTTTCTTTGTTCATTTTCGCCTCGCCTCTGTTTTCTCGTTTGTGCCGAAAAACCACAGAAACTCAGCGCCGAAGCCAATGCAAGCGCAATCACAAACTGTTGAAGAATTCTCATCACTATTCATGTTTCCTTTCTCCTCTTTAGATTTTTCTCCGTTCTCTTTCTGCGGTGAAACGCCTCCAGCGCATTCAGCGTTGGTTTCCCCTTTTGATAGTGCGCGTGAAAGGCATTCGCACGTTTGCTTCGTGATTGGCGTTTTCGTCACAGATGAGATAACGTGCGATTCTCATTTGTCAGCCACAACATATTAGCTTTGCTGTGTCAGGTTCTCTGAAGTCTTCGGTTGACAAACCTTCGTGTGAAAAATCGGTTCACGAGGGATTGTGTCATTGCCTATTGCGCTGTTATTTATGACCAAATGTTATGTCGCACTTATGCTAAGAATCGTTGTCTATAGAGATTAGAAAATACTATGGAATATCTCAACGCATTGACGAACTCGTTCAGAATTCGAGAGAACTAGATTACGCGCGCATGCCTGTTCCGAAATTGGCCAAAACAGAAAGAGAATCCGAAGAAAACAATCGAGATGTAGGAGTAGAGTCTGAAGATCAAAGAGAAACTTTGTGATAGGAACGGAACAGGTTGGAATTATCAGTCCAAGGAACTGCAAGCAACAAGAAGGTTGAGCCTCTGTTCAATGATAGATATGAATTTCTGGCGCATTTCTTCGACTCTATTACCACCGATACTGTAGGCGTTGTCTGCAAAGAAGATAATTGCGTCAAAATAGTCAGACAAAATGTCAGCCAGAGCTGTAAAGGCTTTCTCACGACTGCCCTCAACATCTTGATGACCCTTCTCTTGTACCTCGGTGTAGTATTGTATCAAATTCAGGGAGAGCTTCCAGCCTTCCTTCGTGAGTAGGGAGCCGCCATGGACAAATCAAGTACAAAGATTGATTTTATAAATTTTTCAGAATACGTTGATGAAAGCATCTCATATCCGATCGGAATATTGTACATCAGTGCATGTCTAAAGAGGAGCGGTTTCATAAACATAGGCTACGTAGATCACATCTGAGTGCTCAGAAAAATGGAAGAAATGAAGAATGACCCTTCTAAATCATCGCCATACTATTCAATAATGTAGCTATTTCGCTCTCATCACCGAGTTCTTCAGCAAGTCTTAGACTCCTCTCATATCCTTCAAGAGTTTTTCTATAGTCTTACGATGTACTGCAAACGAAGGAGAAGAAGGAATAGGGATAGAGAGCTACCGATTTTTCTTATGCCTTCAATATCGTTTGAAACTTAAGATTCACATGTGTGCAAAAGAAGGATGGTTCACTCTTGATAACTGGTGATTGCTAACTGCGAGGTTTTCATTCGTCGTTGAAATATCCTTGAAGATGTTCTTGACTTTCGTCTCATAAAGTGAAGCAACTTCCTGCTTTGCGCACCGTGTCCAAGCCGTCTTCCTTTCCAAGATGAGGTCCCTCCCCGCAATGATTAGTTGCTCAGGACATTGCTCTCGTAACCATGGAACTAAATCCGTTAATTCAAAGAGGTGAAATGTAGTTATAGGTCCTAAGAGAATTATTGAGGCTGACGCTCTTTCAGGTATTTAAGAAGGTCATCTAGATTGTTTTCCATGTTCTGGCATCCCCTGAAACGTGAATCTCCTCCATGGCAAAACCGCTGGAGAAATATGGTTCTAGTAGTGATATATTATAGTCACTGCTATAAGTGCTCCATCGGACAAGTTTGTGTTGCCCACCCTAGTTGTAACTTCGAGAGTGGGAAGAATCGGAAAATATGTTCGTGTGCTACCTGCACCGACAACTACTTGATTGTCATAGTTGACGCCCAAGGAGTAGTAGGTAACTCGAACATAGGTGCTGGTTGCGTTCGATTGAACGTCAACCTCAAGATATCCCGCATAGCCTGCGTTTGAGCTCCACCCATCGTACGAGCTTGCGTTGTAATACCTCGGTTCTCCCCCAGCCCAATATTGTGTTTTTTCCAACTTGACCACCCTGCTAAGGTCGTTGGCGGTACTGTTAAGGTCGTTGACGGTACTGTTAAGGTCGCTAAGCTGGTTGTTGAGGTTTGAGATTTGCAGGTCCTTGGTTGCTATTACTGAATCCTTAGTTGCTATCGTGGTATCCTTGTCCCTTATTATTGATGTATAATCTGCAATTGCAACGACTAAACAGACTGCAAGAATTACGCAAATAATTCCTAACACAATCACGCCTTTTCCGCCCGCAGCTTTTTTGTCAATCATTCCTTGGCCCTCACCGTCTTTTCTATGACCAACGAGAATATAAGACTGACTAGAGATACTTTCTCTCTTCTGATTGTTAACCAACAATCTTTCTCCCTGCCGATCTTTACAATTCTGTGTGATGTGATTACTAAGCCTTGCTCAGAACGCGCAATTGATGTCATTGCTGTTATCCCCGGGCCAACACAAGGGAACATAGCAAGCTGGAAAACAGGTTGTTTCAAATTTCTTTCTCCAAATACTCAACCACGCAAGCTCATTTTGTCAAAAGAAGGCTTTTGGTGGGGCCGTATAGGTTTAGACTTACGTTTAAATTTTACAATTCGACGGGGGGCACCATAGCATTGAACAAGGACAAAACGCTATCTGAACGATTATAGTGTGGTGGCCGATTGAGTTGCTTTGTTGTCGCAGCTTCATCTCTCCAAATCAATACGCCGAATCTTGGCTTTTTGCGTCTTCTCAAATGGGACTCAGTCATCGCTATGTGCATAAAACTCGGAAGACGATTACAACCGCAGTCAAGAATAAGCGGCAGCGCGCTAATTGAGAAAGCATGAATTTGAAGAAGTACGGGTACATCTCTCAACGAAGCGGCATTTCAAAGAAAAACGTGCTCGCATTGCGCTTACAGATTTTAAGGATAGTTCACACTTTGTTCATCGAAAGAAGTCTATTTCTTTGAGAATTAGTCTCCAATCACAGACTTTCGATATTCCTCAAGGAATGATTTTGCGCTTAAGTTGTTTCTGAGAACTGTAGAAGAACAACAGATGAAACAGTCTGCCACAGCTATTTTGTAACAAAAGATCATCAAAAACATTATTCCTTACATAGCACGCTTTTTTGCCTAGCCGCCAACAAATCGACTATTTCCTTTGCAGAAAGCAAATCCACTGTTTGAGGAGAACTGAATGTTGAGCAGAGTGCGCCTCCGTTCTTGCCGTTTTGTTTATTGATGACCAATGATACGCCTAAGCCCGTTTTCTTGAGTTTTTCTTTCCATTTCGATTCGGCAAATCTGGATAGCTCTTTCCGCACAGAGTCTTCAGGAACCTGAGATAGAATGAAAGTGGAAAACTGCCTCTTGCTTTCCTTCTCAATTGATCCGGGGGATTGAGCTATTACCCAAGCCTTGATTCCGATCGAGGCTCCACTGTTAATGATTTTTCGTACGTTATTGCTCAAGTCTGCTGGATCTGGAAGATAGTTCTGGGCCTCGTCAAATATCATGAAAAGTCGAGTACTGCTCTTCGTCTTCTGCTTACGCACAAAATCGAAAATCCTACCAGAAACCTGTGAAACATAATTTTGAAGGGCCGGGTTCTTTTCTCCATGGGATAAGAAACTGACATCAATGACGCTTATAGAAACAGTCTTATGGTCACCGGAATCGAACTCAGGGTTTTTTATGATCTCTGGCAGATCTGAAAGCTCACTATCATTCGAAGCATACAGATATGAGTTGGTTGTGTAGAATTCCTCAATTGCCCTGATCAGATTTCTTATTCTCCCCTGCTCACTTCTTTCGCTATTAGAAGAGAGCTTTTTCAATTCCTCGATTATTCGCTGCTCGCTCATGAAACATTGATTCGGATGATTCTCTTTGTACTTCTGGATCAATTTTGAAAGCAGTACATTGAAGGCCTGGCCTCTACCATGAGGCAAGCAACTAGCCATGCTTGTTCCTATCAAATTGCACTCCTCTGCAAGGCGCTCCTTGTCCACCGGCAAAACTATGAATGGCAGCTTCAGTGGTCTGCAGTTACGTAGACCCCGTAGGTCTGTATCAGAAGAGTAAATGCGGAACTCTATGACTCGTTCTTCACCATTCATTTCGAAAGTCACAGGCTTGCTGAAATCTACCCCACGAATGTCTTGTTTTGTTTCGGCGAAACGTTTGATTATTGCTTCTTTGACATCCGGTTTCTTCTCAAATATCTTCTGAACCGGAATAACATTAGAGGTATAATCCGGCTTCGGATCGAAGACTACAACAGGAATTCCTTGGAAGGCTACTTGGAGAATCACAGAAGCAGCGAGCGTAGACTTGCCGGTTCTTGTTTGTTGGAATGACCCAATATGGGGCTGGTTAATGTCGAAAAGATCACTGCATACCAAGTTCCCGGAAGTCAGCTGCTTATCGTTCTCGAAACCCCACGCTATCTTGCCTTCTAGCGGGCCTCTTCCGAAAATAATGTGGTTCTCATCCGCGTAGGGAGGAAAAGTAATCACGAATTCTTGGGAAGGTGGTGCGGGAGGGGGTTCTTCCTTCTTCCTTCTTCTTTCTTCTTCCTGGGGACGAGGTTCTTCATTGACAGCCTGTTCTTCTTCTTGTTCTTCTTCGTTCACAGCTCGAATACTTTCAGGCGAGGAAACCAATCTTCTTCCCAATATAGTTCGAGATTGTTCCAATATTTTCTTGGCAAGATCCTCTGACTTCTGGATACGAACATCTGGGTCGGATTCGGAAGCGAAGCACGGCAAGATGTTCCATCCGCCTTCCTCGAATTCCGTAAAAGGAGGTTTGTCAAACTGAGGTTTTACATCAAAATCAGGGACTACGTCGCCCCTTCCTGCCTCACGCATGCGTTCTTCAAGTTTAGTGCCTGGATAAATAGTTATCAAGTTTATGCTTACGCACTCAACTCTGCTGCTGGGGGGAACATCAGGTGCTTTCAGCAGTTCTTTCAATGAACTCATCGCTTCTTCAACATCCTCGTCTTCCAGTCCGAACACAAGGGAAAATCCGACGTTCACTCCTTCTTTCCTTGTTGTCTCCACTCCCGACATTATATTGCCAGGAACGATGTCTTTACGCATTTTTTTCAGGGTTTCACTATTCAGTGACTCTATTCCGAAGTACACGTAGACGCAACCTGCACTTCTCATCGCCTTCACTAATTTGCCGTGGACTACGTCAGCCCGTGTTTGACAGCCCCAGACGAATCTCAGACCATTTCTTTTCATGCCATTACAGAGTTTGATTGCATATCCACATTTTCCGATTTCATAGCCTTCTCTTTCTATTGTCTTCTCCACCTCTTCCTTCTCTTTTGCCAATTTCCGTACTTCGGTTCTCAACTGCTCTTCCTTCCAGTTCTGAATTGGCTCACCTTGCTCAATCGACTTTATGTTTTGGATCTCTTCGTTCAGCTTTCTTATTTCTTCGTCTTTCTCTATGAGTAGCCTGCCCACTTGCACGGAGCAAGGGTCTCCAGTATAGATGCATAGGTATGGGTAGTTGAGGTTGTCCTCACACTTGTCTGCAAAGGTGCTGTCGTCAAAGAATATTGCTTCATACCCGTTTTCTCGCAACTTTTCCAACTCTCTTATTACGTCTTTGATAGTTCTCCTCGAGATCTTCCCTATGGATGAACAGAATGTGCATCTGTGAATGCAGCCTCTGGTCGTTATAACCTGCGCGGTTTTTCTGGTTCCACCCGTTATTTCGTTTTTGAATATTCCGTAATCATACTTGTCAGTATCCTCCAAAAGATGTCGTGGCGGGCTGGGTAAGGTATTAATCTCAAGAGCATGTCCACGGGATGACTTTTTTTGTAAACCCGTCTGCTCATCAAAGTAAGCGATCTTGAACATTCCGTCTGCGTTTTCATAGAGTGGAGGATCGTCTTCGATTAATTCCTGACCAGAAAGTCTTTTTCCATCGTCCGCCTTTTTCAGAACTCTCTCAACTATCTTAAGCAATATATCTTCAGCTTCTGCCCGAAAACCTAGCGTGGTACCACACTCATTGTTTTGCACTAGAGTCTCTGGTATTCCTCCGATGCTAATGTCGATCCACTTGTGATGGCGTTCAATGGTTTTATCAAAGCAAACGTTCTCATGTGGACCTCCGAATATAATGATTGCTTTCTCACTTTCTGTTTGCGTAGTTGCCTCTACATCATCTCTAATGAATTGTGCAATTTCGAGAGCGACGCAGTGCCCCGCCGACGTGTTACTGACGCCTATGATTTTCGGACGTAAATCCCTTATGATGCCTTTAAGCTCGGTTTTTTCCTCGTTGCCGAAGCAGATCGGATCAAAGATTTCTATGTTAACATCCATGAAATCCGGGTCGTGATCAATTTTGTCTGAAATCTTGGAGATCGCGTACAATAGACTGGTCGGACCCCCGATGAACTTCATTTTGCTTGTGGCCATTGGCGCGTTTATGAAAAGCAAATTGCGTCCCGTTGAGCTTCCGGACGAACGCAACTCCTGTACTCTAGGGTTCCTAAGTCTTATACATGCTTGTTCCAAATATGGTTTGAGGATGTCAATTTCCTTTTTGAACTCTGCTTTTACCTTCGCTACGACTTTAGGCTGGTACTCACTTGTTACCATATCTTGGACGATTGGAGTGTCCGTTATCTTTTGAAGCGATATCACAGGCACTAGATAGGGTCTTACGTTTTCTTGCGGAATTTCCGTGCAAGCATCTCGAGTTTTCTTCTTCGGTCCCAAGGATTCAGGAAAATAGATTAGTTTTACACCCTTCACTGACAGGTGCTTTTGACATTGGAACGTAGCTTCCAAAATGGCTTTGATTTCGCTGCAGCATCTTAGTGCTTCAATGAAGTTCGAGGCTTCTTTTTTCATCGGAGGTGCATTTACTAAATCAACGCATGTTCCGTTGGCGGGCCAGATATCAGTTTGGTTTTCTCGTTTAGCAATTTCGAATATTCGCTTTTGAAGCTGAGTGAAAAATTGAAGTTGATCCTCTGTTTCTTTGGCTTGTTCCTCAGGAGATTTGTGGGTACCTAGGAGGCGTGGGATTTGTTGGATAGACAGCTCGTATACTCCGCCCTTTGCTAAATCCGCAACAATTGTATCGTACAACTTGTCGATCTGATTATCGATCGATTGACGTGAAGGTGGTCCTTTGACGCGCGTATCACGGACATCAAAATCACCGGCTATTCTCAGAATGCTGGCAAGTATTCTCAGTCTTTTCTCAAAGCAGCCTATGTCCGCGGAATTCTGCTGGCAAGCGCATAACTGACCGATTATCCATCTATCTAGATCGTTTCCCAGCAACGCGAAGTTCTCCTCCTCGACTATTCTTTTTGCGCTGAATGCACCATGACAATGTCTAACTGCTGCACATCCCCCATACGTGGATTCATAGGATGTTTCTGAGAATATCCCGACCTCGTGAAACAGAGCTGCACTTTTAACATAATACTGCCAAATAGGCGACCCGCAAATGTTTCGGACATTGTCATTTTCATTTTCAACATGAATTTGAGAGAATTTGATAAATTCTTCAACGTTTTTGAGTACGTTCGTGACATGTTCGATCCCGTATTCGATAAAGTATTGGCACGATGTTTGACCTTCTGGCATGAAAGCATTTCGAAATTTCATATTCTTCTCCGATAGTTTCTGAATGACTTCAAACCTGGTCGTGTACACGTACTCTCTTAGCCTGCCAACAAATTGCAGCAGTGACTGGCATATGTCAAATGATAGCACATTTGCCGGTGCGTTTTGAATTTGGTTTCTTACCTCAGCATCGGCCCATCGAAGATTCACTTCAAGTCTTTCAAGTTCCTGCTGAGGGTTCTCATTTGATGTCCCACCAAAAACAAGATGAAAGAACTTTAGCATGATGTCATTCTGTAAAATCTCCTTCATTTCTTCTGGTGACTTGTCTGTGTAAATCTCGCTGAGCGACTTGAAAACATTGCGTCTCCATTCGTCTATCTCGCCCATTTCTACACTTGACAGAACCTCTTCCGATTCAAGCAATTTCACTGTTGCTGTACTTTCTTGTGTATAAAAATCTTCAACCTTTTCGCGGATTTTCCTAGTGGTGTTTAAGTAAGGACCACGGATTGCCTTGCGCTTTGTTTCCAGCTCACGCACACGTTCTTCGTGTTCTGCCAATCTTAACTTCTTTGCACATTGTTCATATTTGTCGACTAAGAGATCCTCTATGAAAACAGCTGATGCTGTTCTAATGTTGAAGAAACAGACTTCAGTTTGTTTGATCAAATTCTGGCCGTTTTCAAGTTTCCCGTACTTATCTTCAATATCGTAGTTATATCTCAGCATGGAAATAACTGAACGGAAATCATCAGAAAGAAGCTTGTATGCAAAAAACATTAAATCCCTATTGAGTTCTCCCACGAGTTTCAAATACCGCTCGTACGCACCTAATTTGGATCCTCCTGCATTGCTCCATTCCTCTGCCACGAAAGGAGATTCCCATCCTGACGTTCCCAATAGTTGCAATCTAGTCTCACATTCTTGCCATTTTTCAGCATAGGACTCCACTATGGACAAAGGGTGATTGATCCAAGCCTGTTTTAACATTAGATACGTGTCTTTGTAGAACATTACACTTGCAGTTCTTGAGATTAGTATTGCAAGCTCCTTTAGTATCTCGATCGTCGACAGAACCTTTCTCAGGGGGATTATAGCCTCCTGATATTCTTTGTTAGCAAGAGTTTCTTGGCGCGCTGGATTCAAGAACACTCCAATATCATTTTCGAAATTTCTGAGAGCCTCCTCCGCAGCCGATTGAACTCTATAGTCAGTAGAAGGGGTCATCCTGCAAAATCTGTAAGAGCTCAAGAGCGATTTTCTTTCTTTTATCCATTGGGGCACATCTGAGATTCGCGCGAGCGGATTAAGGAAATCCTCCCAAGGCTCAAAAACTGAAAGATCATATCGCCTGCTAAGAAGATTCTCAAGCCTTTCAATAGGCCAGTCATTTTTCCATGTTTGGCCAACCTTCACCCGAATTTGTTTATCATCAACGGGCACTTTTTGGTCTTTAAGGTACCTTGAAATAAGGTCCTTTCTTCCCGTGTAAGAAAGATGTGGAGGGATTTTTTGTGGTTGATTCTTTCTCCATACATCCGCATTGTGAACGGCCTTTCTGAAGCTGCTCTCAGGAATTAAGATCTTCTGGCCATATTCATCAAATTCCTCCAATGCGATTTCTTCGTCATTATTAGAAGATTTAACCGTGAATTGTCCGCCATAAAGTGCTATGCTACAAAGTCCTCCAATTCGAACAGGAATCGCATAGTTTGAGAGACCAAAATAGCATTGATAAAGCACGGTCATATCCGTTTTTATCGCTTGCTCATCCGCGTCCCTGTCGTATTCTTCGCACCTCATGTTTCCCAATCCGCCCCTACAATGCTCCTTGAGAGTGCAACCATTGGGCATATCAACGCAAGAATATGGTTTATGGTTCGGTATTCTTCGCTTGAGACAGGGATTAATTAGCTCTCGGCACACAATGGAAGTCTCGTATCTTCTCTTTCCGGTAATAGGCTTGCCTGAAGTGTCACTTATTCCAACCATTATGCCTATGTCTCTAGGAAGTATGTCCTGCATTCTTTGGAAGATTTCTTTGCCGAGCAGCATATCAATTCGAGTTGCCAAAGCCAGCCACTCCAGAACATCCTTAAATAGAAGACCGATTTATTCCTATCGTTACCTGTGCGGTGACAAATCAAAAACAAACCAAGGCGCGCGTCCGAGAAGCACTGTCACTTTATACGTTTCTCCTCTAGAGCATTTTAATCGAAGTACGGCGCGCTCGATCGGAACTCTGGTATCTTGTCTTGCTTGAGACTCAACACGTTAGTAGTTTCAGAATATCAGCACATTCTCAACTTGTACGGTTTCCTTTCTAGATGATCTGAGGTGTTAGGGAAAGAAGAAATCAAGCTTCTGTTCTTGATGAGCCCGCTAAGTACAAGGTCAAACCTGTCCACTTCCTCAAGAGTGTTGATCATACTGAATGAGGCTCGAACAACATTCGATCTGTGAATGTAGGATATAAATACCGCCTTTTTCTTTGAGCTCCAGAGTTGCCTAACGAGTTTCTTGTTATCCAATAAGTTGAATCTGAAACTGCATATGAAATTGGTAAACTCTAGGCTCATCGGCGAGACAACGTTGGCATCCAGCAAGCCTAGTCTGTCAACAAGTGCGCTTTTCAACATTTTCAGGTGCTGGTAAACCCTTGAAAAATCATTGCCATTCAGCCATCCTTCCTGTCCATAGTAGTCAATGACTAGACTCAGAGCATATATCTCTGGAAGAGAGACTGCAAATCCGCTGTTCGGCCTCACTTTGAGTGTGCTGCAGAACTGATCTTTCTTCAGTATTTGCCTCTCAACAGGAACACTACTTAAATGGCGGTACGAATCCACGTGTTTAGGGGCGATAAACAGTAGACCAACCGTTTCACTGCAAAGAGTCTTGTGAGGCGTGGCAATGTAGTAATCGCAACTCAGTTCTTCAAAGTCTATTTTTGGCAAAGTTCCTAAGCATTGTGCCCCGTCAACCAAAATATGGACACTGGGATAAACGTCGTGAATAGTCCTACATATCTTGCTAACCGGCAGGATGCGCCCATTCTCACGTAGTACGTGACAGAAAACGACCAGTTTGGTGGAGCTGTTAATTTCTTTCATCAAGTTTTCCAAGAACGTATCATCATCGGACCCATAAGCTTTGATCGTTTTGACCCTTACTCCAGTTCTTCTTTTCTTGATCAGCCCTGTTTCCAAGTTGCTGTATTGGGCGAAGTTCTGCCATGATACCCATCCATCGCCAGGGTTCGCATGATCCATGTAATATTTGAACACCCGTGGAATAGACTCATTCTCTGCATCAGTTGTAATTACGCTGTCCCCTTTCTTGATTCCCGCCAACCAGAATACCAAACTCGCCGCATCTGTCGTGTTATTTGCAAAGGCAACGCTTTCTTCTCTCAGATTGACCAGTGCGCTGACTTTTCGTCTTGCTTCCTCGATGATTTCTAGTCTTTTTCTAGAGTTCAACTGGAGCCTTTCTTCAAAAATCTGCGTAGCAGCTCGATGCACAAAAGGCAGAGGAGGGGTTATCGAGGCGTGATTTAGATGAATCACTTCGAGAGGTGCCTCATTCCAATAGTCCTTGAGGTAGGATAGGTAGATCTTGTCAATGACATAAAGATCATCCTCAAACCTCACTATTAATCCTCCATATGAAGCGCGCGCTTATCAGACTTAGATGATATAATGGAGTCCAGATAGGTCTCGACCTCAGATGGTCTTAATGCATGTGTCTTGAGCCGCTCGAAAATATCCATTGCCTTGTCTATTTGTATTTTATCGAAGTGCAAATCAAATCGGAGGGTTCTGCAATTGTCATCTTGTTGCAGATAGCCGACGGCCCTATCACCATATATGCCTAGGTCATAAAGCAAATCCTCTTCTGGAGGTATGCTACTTTCCTTAACAATCTTCACATCGACTCCTCTGCTCCTTTGCTCATGAATCCATTTCTTGACCCGCTTGTTCATCCACACTTTGTCACGAAGAATGAAAATCCTTTCTAAACTCTTGCCCTTTGCCAGCAGGTTGTAATTGAAGTCCACTGAGAATTTTCCCGCTTCGTCTGCCCAATAGTTTTCTGATTTCAACCATGCAATAGACTTGTATGATCGAACATCTTCTTGGCTCAAAATCTTCTGATATATGAATCTAAAAGACTCCGCGCGAAACGAAACAGTCCCCCTAGATAGCTCAGACAGACGCAAACGAAATTCGTTTAACACTGAAATCGCCAATTCGCGAAATACATCATCTTTTATTTCAAATGCCTCGCAAAGTGCGTCTATTGTTCCATCGTAGAAGTTTCTCACATTGGGGTCAGTCGCAATTCTCTGACTGACTTCGTTCATTTTGAGAAAACCATCCCTGATTTGCTCAACGTTTCCTCGAAACTCGCTTTCAATACGGTCAAAGGTTCTTCCTAAGACCTCGCCAATGTCATCTCTTCCCTTAATTATCAAAGTGCTCAAGAAAATAGTTATGGTCAGTAGAGATCCTCCAATGAACATTACCAACCCTGTTTCAATTTGAGTCTGCGCTCTTAATATGGCTCCTGCAATTGCCACGCTGAGCGAAACAATAAGCCCAATCCACTGATATCTATATTTGCTGATGATACTTTCTCTCTTCTGATTGTTCACCAACAATCTTTCTCCCTGCCGATCTTTACAATTCTGTGTGATGTGATTACTAAGCCTTGCTCAGAACGCGCAATTGACGTCATTGTTGTTATCCCCCGGCCAACACAAGGGAGCATAGCAAGCTGGAAAACAGGTTGTTTCAAATTTATTTCTCCAAATACTCAACCACACAAGCTCATTTTGTCAAAAGAAGGCTTTTGGTGGGGCCAGAGAGATTTGAACCGACAATTCAAACAAAGGCATATCCTCATCTTTTGTCATAAATATGCACGATCGGTGAGTGGGACTTGACCCCGTTTGGGGCCTAATCCCCTCGGGCACCGAATAAATGAATGGCAAGTACATTGACTATGAAGATCATGGCGCGCGCGCACCTTATTCAATTGGACTTTCAAGAAATCTTGGTTGGCGTGCGCCTAAGGCAATTGCTATCTTTGAGTAAGTATCTTTGAATAGTGCGTTAAACGTTGACGAAGGGTTTAATGTGTGTGAATTAGAAGGTTACGATGCAAAGCCAATAGGTTGATTTTTCCATGCTCCGGGACGAAAGGTTCTCGAAAAGAGGAATAGAGGATCGGATTCAAGAAGTGAGTGAGTCCATAAAAAGAGATGAAGTAGCTCTTTTTTGTGGAGCTGGAATTTCTAAGAATTCTGGGCTACCTTTAGCGAATGAACTAAAAAAATCGATGCTTGAAAAACTGTCTGCTAACGAGGAGGAAATTGTTGAAATAGCGAGATCCAAACTTCCGTTTGAAGCGTTCATGGGAATTGTCAGATTCAATGAGGACATTTCAAAGGTCTTAGATGTCTTCAGGGGTGGAAAACCAAACACAAATCACATCTTGATAGCAAGACTTGCCCGTAGTGGCCATGTTAGAGTAATACTAACGACCAATTTTGATCTGCTTATTGAGAAAGCAATGAAAAAAGAAGGTATGAAGAGGGGGTTGGACTTCAGAGTATTCTATGATGAAGATCAGTTTTCAGCAGTGAGTTCTGGAAACTTGGACATGATAAGGGTAGGTGTTTTCAAAATTCATGGAAGCGTTGAAGATAAGAAAAGTATAAGGACAACTTTGGACGAGGTTGCGAGTAGAACACTTTCGGATAAGAGAATGGATCTGATTAGGTATCTTTTTTCAACTGGACCGCACAAGAAGGTCTTGATTCTGGGGTACAGTTGTTCAGACCTTTTTGACATAACCCCACAGATTCAAAACATCGATGGAAATCGAAAAGAAGTGCTTTTCGTTGAGCACTCGAATTCAGAGAGAACTGAAGATATAAGAACAAGGCGTGAGAAGAATCCCTTTGCTAATTTTGCCGGAACGAGATTGGCGTGCGACACAGATCAATTCATTGAGCGAATTTGGAATTCGCTAAAATCTGAAATTGGAGAATATGCAATTCGGACTTTTGAAACGCCTTGGAGAAAGCGCATTGAGGACTGGGGCAAAGCATTGGACGAGAACAAGGGATGTTTGAAGTATTTTATCACAGGGTCGATGCTCTATTCTATTTCAGATTTCAGAAAAGCAATCGCGTGTTTTAGGAAAACTCTAGAAATAGACAAGGAAGTTGAGGACGAGGTCGGCCAAGCGGCATGTTATGGAAGCTTGGGAAATGCCTATCATGGATTAGGGGAATTCGAGAACGCAGTCAAATGCTTTGAGGGCTCATTAGAGATCGCTAAACGTATAAGAGATAGAAAAAAAGAATCTTCAAGTTATACTAACTTGGGCACTGTCTATTTTGACATGGGGAAGTTTAATGAGGCCATCAGGTTTCATGATAAATCGCTAGAAATTGACAGGACCATTGGAGATAATGCAGGAGAGGCAGCGTCTCTTGCAGGTTTAGGCAATGCGTATCAGGGCTTAGGAGAGTTCGACAAGGCAATCGAATATCACAAAAGATCTCTAGAGATTAGTGAGTGGCTGGGGGAAAAGACAGGAGAAACAACATGCTACACAAATCTCGGTAATGCATATCACGGCTTAAGAGAGTTTGATAGGGCAATCGAATACCACGGAAGATCCTTGAAAATTGCTAGGCAAATTGGAGATAGGGCAATGGAAGCGAGATGCTATACTAATTTAGGTATTGTTTATTTTGATCGGGGAGAGTTTGATAGGGCAATCGAATACCACGGAAGATCCTTGAAAATTGCTAGGCAAATTGGAGATAGGGCAATGGAAGCGAGATGCTATACTAATTTAGGTATTGTTTATTTTGATCGGGGAGAGTTTGATAGGGCAATCGAATACCACGGAAGATCCTTGAAAATTGCTAGGCAAATTGGAGATAGGGCAATGGAAGCGAATTGCTTCATAAATCTTGGCGATGTTTATCGTGATTTGAAAAATCTCAAGAAGGCAATCAAACTCTATTCAAGGTCAAAAGCTATTCTGGAAAAGATAGGGCAGACTCCTCTTCTTGATATCGTTCGAAACAGATTGGTCAACATATACGAAACAGGCAGAATTCAAGAGTACTAGGGATAGCTGGAAGGTGTTAATCAGGGTCTTCGAATGGCGCGCGCGCTTTTAGAATATTCGGGCGATATGTATGATGGCGCACGTCCGTGTGATTTTGTGGTCCTGATTTTTGGGAGGAATTTCCCCGTGACTTTTTGGTAGTCAGCGTTGTCGCGCATGCTTCAATCAGGGACATTCTACTAGACGAATTCGTTTTCTTGTCTACCCAGTCAACTATTCTCTCACGCATCAAGAAGAGTTTCGAAGTTTTCGAGAAGTTGGGTGCTATTCCTCTAATCAATCTGGAAGAGATAGCTCCTGAGGAATGGCGGAAGACCGTGCGGGGTCTCAAAAACGCTATCAATTTTGCAAACTGGATTGCTACAATCGGAGCTTTTACGATATGGCTAGGACCCGTGGCAGGATTCCTTGGAGGTTCTGCCGTCACTGGAACCAGACTTTTGTTAATAGACCCTATTAGAAACATTCCCAAAAATCCCTCATCATTCCTTATGCCCAATTATGGGTAGCAACTTCACACGCGCGCGCAAAGAGAGCTGAGCGAACCTTTTGAACAAACTATACCACGAGCTAAGGAGTTTCGACATAAGTAAAAAAACCTAGAACAAAGAGAGAAAAGAATGAAAAACGTTAGAAGACGCGGAAGCAAGCCGGTGTTCGGAATTGTACGAGAAAATATCCCACTCAACCTTATGGGTTCTGGTCATGTTTCTCACTTTGATTTCCTATTTTGCAGAAACGAGACCACTCATCATTTCTTCCTTTGGCACCTGCTCGCATTTCAATAGCAATTTCTATTGGTTTTATAGCGAAAAGGCGGTTGATTTGCGATTGTTTTGAGGGTTTGAGGTGGTAGCCCGGGATAGCTTCAAACTCTCGGTTCAAACTTTTTCCACGTACTATCAATTCACGAGCAAAAAAATAGTTGAATTGCGATTGGAATGGCTAGATTTTGCTCGCATTTTCGCTATGAAGGCGAGAGCTCGAGAATTTTCGGTGAGCATGTTATGTCCCAAATATGGTATCTCCCGGACATTTCATGTATGCATTAACTGGCTTTGCGCGCGCTAATCTGTGAAATATGCAGTCAGTGAAGGCGCGCCTATCGCCAATCTATGATAAGCCTCTATTATTTACGATGAACCTCTTGATTTTCTCTCTGAAGCATTCTGTTGGTTAAGTTTAAAGGTGATGTAACACGAACTAGTTCTTGGTGACAATGGGAGACTCTCAGAAAAAGGATTTAGGCAAACCGAAGGCAAAAGCTGGAGACATAGCCCATGTGGGAATAAAGGCTGGCCTATCAGCTATTCCGGTCATAGGTGGTCCCGCTGCAGAGATCTTTTCAGCAATAGTCACTCCGCCTCTTGTTAAGCGAAGGGATGAATGGGTAGAGTCAATAGCCAGAGAGCTAAAGGAGCTTGAGAGAAAAGTGGAAGGATTCAATATTGGGAACCTCTCCAAAAACGACGTGTTCATAACAACCGTCACATATGCGACAACCATTGCAATTCGCAATCACCAAAGAGAGAAGATTGACGCCTTACGCAATGCCGTTTTGAACACAGCGCTATCACCCGGAATAGAAGAAGACCAAGTGCACATGTTCTTGAACTATGTTGACACGTTTACACCCTGGCACATGCGAATCCTTGAGTTGTTTGATGATCCGAAAGGTTGGGCGCAGAGACACTCGATTGCTCTTCCAGAGTTCATGGGACCCCGGTCGACAGTATTGGAATTAGCCTTTCCCGAGCTGGCGGACAAACCCGACTTCTACCAACAGATAGTTAAAGACTTGTCTGATCGAGGATTGATGAGCAACGGCCAGTCATTGAATGTCATGATGACCTATGGCGAAGCTGTTGCCTCACGCACAACAATTGCTGGCAAGAAATTCATAAGGTTCATCAGCAGACCTTAATGTGCGGAAAATCTTAAAGGCAAATCCAAACAAAATAGACAAAAAAATCTGTCGATAATCGAACCAAACTAAGAGAACGTGAGCAAATGGATACAGACACATTGAAAGTTCCGGTGGAGTATATCATTACGACAACTTCGGATTGGACTATGTTTGAAATCGTCGAAGGCGGCTGGTGGCAGGACCTTCACATTGAATGCAAGGAAGGAAGAGATAGGTTAACACGAGACATTACGCGCAATAATAAATCGATACGCATAGACAAGGAATCCGAAGATGAGAAGCCAGTAGTAGTTATCGCTAAATGCGTTCTGAACATCCAGAAAGAATACCGTCATTCTGAACTAAACTACAAATTAACAAAAGGAGATAGACAGTCAACAATAATTATGATAACCCCCAAGAGGAAGGAACCTTTCTTTTTTGTAAACAAGGGAACAGTTGATGGTGACCCGTGTAATCCCGTAACTTTTTCTTCGCCAGTTCAAGAGTATCTGCCCGATTTGAGGAAAGAAAAAGTGTTCATCATTCATGGAAGAGACAAATATCAGGCGTTGCTACTTAACAAATACCTCAATAGCCACAAAGTCGATGCAATCGTGCTTGATGACATCGCAAACAAAGGGAAAACGATAATTGAACAAATCGAGTATGTTCAAAGCCACATTTCTTACGCTTTCGCAATATTAACACCTGACGACGTGGGCTGCCTTCACGAAGATTTCAAAGAGAGATTTGCAGTTGCTTCTGGATCAAAGGCGGCTTCAAAAGAGGTTGTCAGCAAATTGGGAAAACTTCAGACCAGAGCTAGACAGAATGTATTGTTCGAGCTTGGCCTGTTTATCGGGGCCCCATCCCCCGCGCTGCTATGCTGAATCACCTAGAAGATTCGCGCCATTTCCTCCATGCTTAACGCTTGTTTCGGCGGACACTCTTGATTGAACAGCCGCCTGACAATCCAAGAATAAATAGAAGAAAAAAACAGGAACTGGTTTCGGTTATAGCGCGCGATGTTTTCTGATTATGGCGTTATTGTGTAATAGTGTCCTTCTGTCACGATGATGTAGGTTCTTAGCGCGCGCTAAGCAGTGGACTCGAACCCATTTGGGTCTAAGTCCGGGCGGGCCCACCAAGTGTTTTTTTGTTGAACGCGTAAACAACAAGGTTTATTAAATATTAACATTTAATATATGAATTCAGGGGCTACACAGAATGCAGAGAGAACAAGACCTATGGAAATCTGACGAAGAAGACTGCCCCAAAAAAACTCGCGAAAAAGACTTCACGTGCGACGAGTGCGGAAGAACATTCCAGAGACCAATCTTGGCAACAGTCTCAACAGGAGGCCAAACACAAACCTACTACGCATGTCCACGATGCATGACCAAAGTCCAAAGCTTCAGAGTGTCATCGAAAGAGAATGAAGAAAAAGCCCCAATTTTGCCCATGGGACTGGGGAAGCTGAAGACAGAGCCAGAAGGCGCTGTCAAATGCGGACATTTCGTCGGTTACCTAAACAAACATCAAAAGAACACGCCTTTTCCCGACGACTGTCTAACATGCGCAAGAATGGTTGAATGCATGCGCCACTAAGCGCAACTGCAGCGCATTCGACAGAGCCGTTGAGGAGCAGACACCTTTGATGAGCATTGTGCTGTCTATTGCGGCTGGCGCTAGGACTTTGCCGAGTCCAGGTTTACACCGCATGTTAGAAGCACAAAACGGCATCTTCCTGACAGGCATGGCCTCGGCCTTCGCCTCTCGATCAAGACGGAAGAAATGCTGAAAGCGATGACCGACCTTCACAACTAAATTTTATCCGGGGTCTGTCCGTCATAAGTTCTTCATCTCATAAATCAGACTGGGACGGCTACATCATCCCCCAGAGGATCGGATGACCCTCCCACAAATAAAGTCTTTCCCTTCATTGCCCAGCACCAAAAAACCGAGTCAAGCAGTGCTAAACATCGATCAGCGTGTGCTAACGGTGGGAATGAAAGCTGAGTGCTATCCAAGACATGAAAAAGCAGCTAAGAAACTGAATGTTCTTCTAGTCTCCTGTGAAGTGCCTTTATCGTCCCTGAAACCGCCAAAACGTGCAGGGCGACAGGCTTTTTTCCGATTTGGCTTATTGATGCCAATGCAGTTCGAACCATTTCAAGCGTCTTGTGCCCCGTGCGAACAATCGCCAACTTTTTTGTCTCATCATAATCAATCAGGCTTAAGCCAGCTTGGCTTGCACCGTACTCTCCGAAAAGCCTCGAAACAGCACCCCAGACAGCATCCATGAAATCGCGGGAACCTAACGTTTCATGAGAGTCTATCGACACAGCCAGATAACGACGTTTCAGTACTTTCAACGGTTTTTCCCTCTTCTGATTATTCGTATTCCAGGCGCCACAAACTTTGACCCCAGCTTCTCCCTGTTCCTTTTGACTATCGCAGCGGGATTCTTGGAAACCGCTTCACGAGCCTGGACTCCGCTCAAGTCGAAAAGTGAGGCTAGTGCCGCAAGCTCTCTTGGTCTGCGCATCAGCATTTCGTCTGAGACTCCGCTCGAGATGACGACTGGAACATGAAATTCTCGAGCTGTGGCCACTTCTCGGCGTAGGCTCGACAGAAGCCTAATCCTCGCCGGTCCTTCCAACGTTAGCAACGGTTTCACGTCTATTTCAAGAGAAGCCAGACAGTTTGAGGCCAATTCAGCTTCAGCCGCATCGAAGAAACCCCTGCGAAAGTCGGGTTGAGGAAAGTTTAGAAGGTCCACGCGACGGTCTTTTGCCGCTTGCCTCGCAACACTTTTTGATTCGCACATTACAGCAACTATCTCAAATCTTCGTCTGAGTTTGCGCAAGAAGCTGATGAGCTCTTCCGGCGTACGCGGCCTCAGATCCACGCGGGACGCAAAGTCCACGTCGCTTCTCTCACAGGTTTCCCGTACCTGCCGAATCTGTTCTTCGGAGAACTTTCGGAACGGAACAGCAATTAAGGTGTAACCGAGTTTCGATGCTTTGCTCACGACACGTGAAAAGTGCTCCATCCTGTCACAATCTATGCATAGATGTAGATCCGCGTAAACCCGTTTCATGGTAGCAACCCGAATTTTCTACAGATGTCTATCACTTCTTCTGCACTGGGTTTCCTGAAGTGCATTCGCAGATGGATGGGATCAGTGGAGCCAAGCCTAAATTCGCCTAGGTAAGCAGATTGCTTGTCGAGGCGGATGTACAGGTTCCCGTTTTCCAAGTGCTGCGTGATTTCGCTGTTCAAAGCTTCCTTGTCCACCATGCTTAAGCCAGAAGCCAGCTTCTCAGGAAAGGCCCGAGCCACCTTTTTGTTCTTGATTCGCGCTTCGAACAGTGTTATGGGGTTTCCATGATGCCCCGTCAAAGTCGTCTTCTTGAAGGTAACGGTATCTGCCGATTCCGGTGGCAGAGTGTTGCGAACAGCTCTCAGGACTCTGTCCAAATCCTCCGTTGCGTGGGCAAAAACTCGCAAGTCAATGTACACAATCGGAACCACGGAAGACAAAAACACATCACTAGAATCTATTGACGCGTATCAGCTTTTAGGTTTTCTTCTCGGCTTCTTTGGTTTGGAAGCGGGTCTCCTCTCCTGCAGAAAGGTCTTAGCAGCTTCAACGTTCTCGTCGTGACCTGTTTTTCTCTTATCATCCACTAGTAGGCCGAGCTTTACGGCTTCTTTCAGGCTTGATCCAGCCTTTTTCAGTTCTTCTCGGCTGAAACCCCTTCCGAACCGTTGTTTTCCATCGTTCTTGAATACTTTCGGCCTTGTCGTCGTCATGAGACTATTTTCCTCCTGCGCCCGCTTTCAAGCTGGGCCTAAACTTTTCCGCTCCACGTCCTCTTCTTCTCAGAGCCCTAACCTTCTTGCCCGCGCTGGTTAGGCTTCTAAACACTCTTCTGCGGTGTTGCTTCTGGCCTATCCAGTTGATGTTCTCGTCAGCCTTTATCACTGGATGATGAGGGTCAACCATTATCACTTCAAACCATTTTGAAACGCCGTCTTCCCCAACCCAGTAAGAGTTCAGAACCTCAAGGTTGGGAAACTTCCTTGCAACTCTTTCTTCGGCGATCAGCCTTAGGCTTTTTGAGGGCTTGAACTTATTGACACCCATCCGTTTCGGCCTTCTTCCCGCTTTAGGCCTCTGCTTCCTCATTCCTCCTCTTCTAATGCGGACGCGCGCCAAAACGAAGCCTTGCTTCGCCTTGTAACCCAGTTTTCTCGCTTTGTCCAAGCGTGTCGGTTTCTCTATGCGGGTTATTACCGACTGCCTGCGCCATTCAATCAGTCTCTGACGCATCAGCTCGTAAACATAGGAGTTCTCATGCTTAGCCCATGCCTCAGCAATGTATTTGTACGCCAATCGTTTCCACCTTAACACTAGTTTATGGTTCAGCCTTCACGGCCACATCCCTGCGGACGTCTATCCGCCAGCAGCTTTGAATCATAGCATCAAGCAACAAAATAAACCTTTCCAGAGTGTACGGGAATTGACTGCTCAGCACTGAAAGTGGCCAGAACTCGCGACGCGAGAAAGGCCTATTTTACGATTTTTGAATTGGCTTCTTCAAACATGGTTACGGTCTGTAACCGCCACTTTTCAAAGCCTTCCGGAATTACGGGATACGTTTTGTAGTGAGCTTTGACTTGCCTCATCATGTTCACCGTGAGGCGCAGCCTGTTCAGGAACCGTATTCTCTTCAGCCCTTTGAAAACGCGTTTTGCAGTTTCCGAAACGTTCAGATGGAAGTCTTCGCCCATACCAGCCTTCAGGACGTCTTCCTCTTTCAGAAGCTGATAGTTCATTCCATAGTTGAGGTCTTCGTCGCGACTCTTCAGGAGGAGCAAACGGAAAATGTCCAGGCCGGCCTGTTTTGCCCCATACATTTCTTTGTACCTGCAATTGTAAGGCCACAGTGCTTTCTTGCTGAAATCATCTTTGTTGAAGGCCTCGACGACGGTTTTGCCGACAAGGTGACCACTCAGCATTGATGGACCTATGCCCCCGCCGTGAATCGGGTTGACCAAGCAGGCTGCGTCGCCGATTATGGCCACCCCATTGCCCACCATGTTATCAAGAGGCCTGCGCGTGGGGTCGTACCACGCGCCTCCAGTTAGGAGTAATGATCCCTCAAACATGGGTCTGGCCAGAACATGGTTGTAAAACTGGTTTTTGGGGTTCGGAAACTCGCCTCGCATGCAAATCCCGAGGCCAGCGTTGACTCTCGCTCCGCCTTTTGGAAAAATCCAAGTGTAGCCTCCGGGACTAACCCTCTGATTCAGATAGATTTCGCAGTACTTTGTGTTTTCAGTTTCCTGCTTGAGCTGCCGTATTTCGCGATAGCACGCTTCAACATCCTCGTTTGCAACGTCGTTTTCGATTCCCAATTCTTCTGGGAGCTTTTTTCTGACCACGGCCATAAACCCACTCGCATCCACGACTATTTTGCTCTTCAATCGGACATCTTTGCCGGTCCTCAGGTTTTTGACCACGACGCCTGTTACGTAATGTTTCTCAACCATCGGTTTCAGACATTGTGTTGAATCCAGAAGGCTTGAACCTTCATCCAGCGCTTTTCTCAACAGCCATTGTCCGAAGAGGTGTCTGTTCAGCAAGTAACCGACAAAATCTTCATGTTCAATAGTGAAGACCGTCTGCAAATCGGGTGAATATATCTTGATGCCCTCGATTCGCTTCTCCAGTTCACCGCCCTGCGGCTTCTCCAAACCCAAGGCTTTCAGATGATGCTCGCCCAACGCGTCGCCGCAGACTTTCTCTCCAATCTCCTCGCTCTTCTTTCTCTCTACAATGCAGACCTTCAAGCCTGCGTCAGCCGTGGTTTTTGCTGCCAAGCATCCAGCGGTTCCAGCACCAACAACTATCACATCGAATTCTTCCAAGCCAACACACGCTCAACAGTTCTATTCTAGTTCGCCCATCGCGGCTCATAACTTTTGCTGAATCTTCTTATGCTTACTTGCCATTTGCCTCCCTCAACATCGAGCAATTCTCGCAGGCCTAGGCACGTTAGCAATCTATTTGTTATAGTACATCAAGTAGCAGAGTGCCTGCTTGAAGGACGCAGAAATGAGAGTCTATTTATAGGCAATATGTAGTCCTAATACAGATTAGTGGTTCATAATCGTTAATATACTCAAGAGCAACCATGGACACAAGAATCAAAAAAGGTGTGCTTGACGATATGATGAAGAAAGCCGCTGTTAATAAAAACATGGTTTACACGATTGACTTGACGAAGATTGATGGAGACGGAGCTTTTCCATGCCCGAAATGTGGGTCTGTAATATCTCCAGACGACGGAACTGATACGACATACGAGATCGTTGAGACCAGAGTCAAGGGCGACGATCTGGAAGAGCTGGTGCTGACCTGCAAGAAATGCAGAACCACTATTAAGCTTGTAGGCTTCATGTCACAACCACCAGCTTGACCTCGATAGCTTCCGTCTAACCCTCTTGTTCAAGTTTCCTACTTATTCCAGCAAAGACCGCCCATACTAGAGCACCGTAGAAAAGACCGTTGAAAGCGGCACTCAAATACAGAGTGTATTCGCTTATAGCTGGTCCTATCTTGAAACATAGAAAGTTTCCCGGAAACATGGGAAAGGGAGCCAACAAAGACGCAGTAGTAAACATCAAGAAGAAAATAATCAGAATCGGCGCCCCTCTCATTGTCGATATACCTCAAAGGTTTTGAACGTTTGTTTTTGACGGACTGAATACAAGGGTCTCGTAAGATTTAATAAACGTTTTTGTCTGCATGTGCAACAAAAATACAGATTACAAATACCTAAAAAATAGGCGTGAACGGCACAGCACACAAAATTAGTATAGCTACAAGACCAAGGGCGACGAATTTCCTACTTGTGGACAGGCTGGAAACATCATCCAGCGGGCCCGGATGCCTAAAGAACAGCATTAAGCCGACCAAGAAGGCCATCGGAATCAACCCCTCAAAAACTAAATACCCAATTGACAAGGCAGCAAGTACAAGTCTCAGGCCGAGTCTTTCACCAAGCACAGACCGCGCTACGTGACCACCGTCCAACATGGCAACGGGCAGCAGGTTAAGCGTTGTGACAAGCATTCCAACCCAACCAGCAAACGCCACAGGGTGCAAATACAGATCGTAACCTGGTGGAGCTTTAGGGAACATGTTCAAGTTTCGTAAGAATATTTCAAGAATATTCCACATTATTGGCACGCCTATTGGGCTTGTATTAGGTGTTGCAGGCGCAGGAATTAGAAGCGTTAACCCAATTGCGCTGACAATGATTGCTACTATGAAACCGGCGATGGGACCGTCTGCTCCAACATCGAACAATGCATCCTTGTTCCGCGGAAGAGACTTCTGCATGATCACCGCGCCGAAAGTTCCGAAGCCTCCGAAGAGCGGTGGCGGTCCTGGAATGAAATAGGGCAGGGTCGCGTCGATGCCCTTTCTGTTGGCAGTTATCTTGTGACCCATCTCATGAATGCCTAGCACGGCCATCACGGCCATCGTGAAACTGGCGCCTCCAATAATGGGGTTGATCTCGTTGGGCGAAAGCATGTAGCCTGTTACAAATGTGGTTGCGATCGTGGCGAAAAAAAGGGCCCAGTTTATCAGAATATTGCTTGGTTTAACAGTGGGCCGCGAAACAACTCTCAGAACCACTCTTCCATCGATTCTTCGGAGAAGAGCAATCAAATTCATCGGTTGCAATTTCCTCAGGAGCCTGAGGAAAGCCTGTTTTGTTTCTTGTGGCTGAGCGAGAAAATATGTGGGAATGCCATTGTCCATCAGAGATTCTTGGACCCGAAACTCAGACGAGACCACGCCGGTTACTTGCTCAAAACTAACCTGCGTGGAAGAGACTTCAACGTTTTCGTTGGGCAATGCGCTCATGAGGATTGTCCTTTTTGCTGCACTAGAGTCATCAGTGATACAAAAGTTTATTGGAACCACACGCTCACACTCATTGTGACCCGAGACTGTGCTAGAGTCTAAGGAACGCACGTCAAGGCCAGATTTGGCGTGCATAGCTCACGTCAGAAGTGCTTTATGAGTGTTGTTCGACACAGCTACTGCGGCTTGCCGCTCAAAAGGGCAATAGACATTAAGCAAGTTTTATATTATGTGGATACCAAATCTGTTGGTCAAATGATTCACGGATGTTCATAAGAGGCAAAAGAGCACATGAGATTAGCCAAGATCAAAACGTTCCTTGCTGTAAACCCCGGAGCAGTGTTCATAGTCCTCTTTGCCGCGCTTGTTCTCACGTGTGCTTATCTGCTAATTCAAGGAACCCCAGACAATCCAAATATTGACTCCGTGGCCATTCTTGCGTATTCCTTTTTAGCTGTCGGCATTGTCTTGCAGGCAGTGGGTTTCATCAGAGCTAAGGCTCTGGGAGAGCGAGTGTAAAATGGAAGATGTTATTGATGTATCTGTAATTTTGTGTGCGTATAATGAAGGGGACGTCATAGAGGACTCCATTGACAAAGTTGACAGTGTGATGATGAAAACCGGTTGGAACTATGAAATCGTAGTCGTTGACGACGGCAGTTTAGACGACACCAGGGAGAGAGCTCTCAAGTGCAGACGTGACAACAACAATGATCATTTGAAAGTCGTCGGCTACAAGAAGAATGCCGGCAAGGGAGCCGCCATAAGGACGGGTTTTGCACACACCAAAGGCAAATTCGTCGTGGCGATAGACAGTGACTTGGACGTTGACCCTTACTTGATTCCCAACTACGTTGAAGCCTTAAAGACGAATGACATTGCTGTTGCCTCAAAGTGGAACCCCAAGTCACGCACGGTGATGACGTCCAAACGGAAAGTTCTGAGTTTCGGATTCAACGCACTTTCCAGATTGCTCACAGGAATAAAACTGAGAGACACTCAGACTGGATTGAAAGCGTTCAGGCGGACAGTGTTTGAAAGAATGGCACCCAAGTTTCTGGTGGAACGTTATGCCTTTGACTTGGAAATGATGGCCGCGTGCAATCACGCTGGTTTCAAAATTGTTGAGTTGCCCGTTAATGTTCATGTTGAAAGCATGGTAGGCTTTAAGGAAATCCTCAGAATGAGCAGGGACATGGTTGAAGTCGCATATAGACTGAGAGTAAAGAAATATTACCAGCGCAACTAGTCTAACGAGTGTTGCGGTCTGGGAATGGATGCAGAGACTAAAGATTTTAGTTTTTAATTGGCGATGTTGGTCAAACCCTGAGATGGGTGGAGCAGAGGTTTTTACACATGAAGTGCTCAAGAGGTGGGCCTCCGCAGGCCACAAGGTCACTTTGTTCACTGCAAAGTTTAGAGGCTGCAGGCAAAGCGAAGTTGATGACGGAGTTAACATAGTCAGGAGTGGTGGAACATATTCTGTCTATTGGAAAGCAAGAGAACATTACCGTAGATACTTCTCAAAAGAAGAATATGATGTCGTCATAGACGAGATCAACACGGTACCGTTTCTGACTTCAAAATTCGTGAGGAGAGGAGAAAAAGTCGTTGCTTTGATACATCAATTAGCCCGAGAGTACTGGTTCTATGAGATTCCATTTCCTGCAAGCTACTTTGGATACTATGTCTTAGAAAAGAGGTGGCTCAAGAATTACAGAAATATCCCTACAGTGACGGTGTCAGAAAGTAGCAGAAGAGACTTGGCTGACTTAGGCTTTGAAAAAGTTTTCGTAGTTGGCGAAGGATTGAATTTCGAACCTCTGGAAAAACTAGGCGAAAAGACAGACTTTCCCGTAATAGTATTCGCTGGAAGGCTGAAGAAGGCAAAGAGGCCTGACAATGCCGTCGAAGCTTTTAGGATGATCAAACAGAGAGTCCCGAACGCTGAGCTTTGGATAATCGGAGGCGGCTATCTAAAAGAAAAGTTGATGCAAAATGCTCTGGAAGGCGTTAAATTTTTCGACTCGTTTTCAAATAAGGAAAGAAGAGGCCTGATCAAAAAAAGCTGGGTACTAATCAATCCTAGCGTAAGGGAAGGTTTCGGACTAAACGTGATTGAAGCGAACGCCCTAGGAGTCCCAAGCGTTGCCTACAACGTAGCTGGATTAAGAGACGCCATCCTCGACGGAAAGACAGGGCTTCTCGCCATTCCCGGGAACACTGAGGATTTGGCCAATGCGATTATTCGTATACTGACGGATGCTGATTTGAGAGACAGGCTTTCAAAAGAGGCATTGGTCCGAGCCAGGAACTTTAATTGGGACAAAGTGGCCGATGAATTTATGAAAATCATCACGACAGATTGACGGGACTTGCTTCAAACGAATGACTGAAAACAAGCCGTTAGTTTCGATTATCATTCCAACAAAGAACTCTGCAGACACGATTGACAAGTGTCTGGCATCAGTGAAGATGCAAAGTTATGGCAAGATAGAGATAATCTTGGTTGACAATTACTCCCGCGACGACACCCTAAATATTGCGAAGAAATACGGCACGAAGATTTACCAAACAGGTCCCGAGAGAAGCGCACAAGTCAATCTTGGCGTATCCAGAGCCTTGGGCAAGTACGTGTATAGAGTTGATTCAGACTTCGTACTCGAGCCGGGTGTTGTGTTCGAAGCTGTTGAGAGTTGCGAGAAATTCGGCTACGATGCAATCGTCATTCACAACACTTCGGACCCGACGATTAGTTTTTGGGCCAAGGTCAGGAAAATGGAAAGAGACTCTTACAGAAACGATGAAATCAACGTTGCAGCCCGATTCTGGAAAAAAGTAGTATTCGAGGCAATCGGCGGATTTGACGTTAATCTGATTGCAGGAGATGACTACGATCTTCATAACAGGCTGTTGAAGGGCAGCTACAAAATAGGGTGGATCAAGGCGCAGGAAACCCACATCGGAGAGCCGAGAAACATGGCTGAGATTTTCAGAAAACATTACTTTTATGGCCAAAACTTGGGACGATTTATCGAAAAAAACCAAGAAACAGCCTTAAGACAACTCAGCCCACTGAGACGAAGCCTTGTCAAAAGTCTTTCAGGATCTTGCCAGGAGCCTACCATCATAATGGGTTTTTTCGTGTACCAATTTCTCAGGTATACCGCAGCAACTCTTGGAATGCTGTCAGCCAAACTTAACAGCCAGCGCCCGCAAGCCTGAAATCAGTTTTTTCTTGCTCTGATTTTTCGCAGGACGTTATGAGCGATTTCTCTGATATTCTTTCTAACTAGAAATACAACAAGTAATGTGGGGAGGATTGCTGAAGCAGCAACCGAGGCAGTTAGAAGATTCTGTGTCTCGTATACCACAGTTATTGTGAGATTTCCTGTAGCGTTTACCAACCATCCGTTGGCAAAATCGTTAACTTCTACATGGTTGTTTTCTGAGATTGGACTGCCGTTCACGAATGCCTCCCAATGCGTATCATAGCTTTCCAAGAACACCAGCATAAACTCTGAATTTGATTTTGCCTTTGCTACGTAGCTTGTTGGAGATGTTTCCTGCCAAGAAAAACTATCAGGTGCTTGCAGTGTTCCGATTTGCGGCGTCAAATCCGTCTTCGGGGTCGAGTTGATGAAGGCAGAATGTTGAAGAGTGGGCCAAGCTGAGTCGTTTATAAGTTGATACATTTCATCGAGGTTTGAAAACAGGAGAACGTTATCCGCGGTGTAGAATTTTTCTTGGGCGTAAGAGTTCTGATATAAAGAAGCGCCTTCCCACTCGTTAACCAAAGAGATTTCTGCGCTCCCATTCAATAGCTTGAGGTCACTTACTTCGGTCAGGTTACCGCTTATCATGTCTTCTTCAACGAGGAAATCTTTGATGCCTAACATGCCTAGAAATTTCGGAGCACCGTCATTTCGAGTGTATGTCTCCAGTTCCCAGATGCTTGTCATGTTGAAAGGTGACGCCTTCGTGAAGTTTATTCGCAGTTTTGTTGCGGAGGCTACTTGTGGAAACACGTATTCCGGTTCAAGGCTGGTGTTGTTAACAACTTTTACTTGGTTTGTCCAGACCGAGCCATTCCATGTTTCAATGGTGTAGTCGTTTGCGTATGCGTTCTCGAAAAAGATTTTTACGCTGGATAGTTGCTGAGTTGTGTTCCAATCAATTTCGAACCACTGTGGCATGCTGTGCTCAGATGCCCATCGAGTGTTAAAATCTCCGTCAATGGCTTGAGCTGGTACTAGTCCGTCTTTTTCAACTGAGCTCGCCGACGCTCTCCCTTCGGGTGCCACATTTATATCTCCGCCCGTCAGCATTAATCCATAGACTTCGTTCAGCAAATCCAAGTTTTCCGACTGGACGTATTCTGTTCCGCTACCAGATAAAATGGGCTTTGAAAAGATGACGGGATAGGGGTTTCCACATGAAAGTATTCCTCCATTTGTGAAGTTATATACAATGTAAGTCTCTCTTTGCGGTAACAGAATTGTCCAGTAATTGTCAGGGATTGCGTTCTCGGCTTCTTGGAAGTAGGGTGGAAGATATGATCCCTTAATTTCTGTGTTCAGCCAGTTTTCTGTGACAGCACCGGTAAACAGTGGATAGGATATGTAAAAAAACAGTGCAATAATCAAGCCTACAGCAAGTAGTTTCAAAATGTCGTTTCTTATTCTTCTGTACGAAGTTGAAACGGCCAGCCCAATCAGTATTCCATAGGAGAGTACAACGAGGAATATCCAGTTAGTCGGCTCTCGAAATGCTGTCATCACCGGAAAGTTATTTGCTAGCCAAACGTAAAATTTATAGAATGTCGGAGAGAAACCGCCAGTAAAAGCCAAAAACACTGCGGCTACTGAAGCAAAAAAAATCGCAAGTTTGCGTGACCTTGAAATGAATAAGGCTGCAAACGCAAGAATTGGTGGAATATAAGAGAAGATTATGAGTATTGGGTTGCCAAGATATGCAACTGAATAAGGAGTGTAATAATTGCCGAGAGCACCAGAATAGAAACTCCATTTCGCTATGAGTCTCAACACGTCGTGGGGCTGGATCAAGAGGCCATAGGACGACACCGTTGTCGTTGTATGCGCGTATCCCGCAAGAAGAACATTGAAGTTTGCAGATACAAGCATCATGACCCATATTGAAGCAAGAAGGATAGCGACTATGAATACAGCCAAGCACTTGATGTACTTGCGGAATAGCCCCCAATCGAAAGAAAAGTTCAAGAATTTGGCGTTTCCGTCTTTGTGGTAACCGACTCCTAGACCCGCGTTAATGTACATGAAAAATAATGTCACGAGCAGTCCGACTAAACATAGGACAGGTGCGCGATAGTTTGGAAAAGCCCCGTATGTTAGCGTGAACAGAAACCCAGAAACGGCAATTATTTTGTAAGATTGTTTCTTCAAGCCTTCGGCAAATGCTACGAGGCAAGGCAGAATCATCAATGACATATCTATAAAACCGATTGCTGTCTGTTCTCTGTCCACGATTAAATGTATGTTCGAAGTGAAGAATAATGCAGCTATAAACGCTGCTATAATATCGCCGTTTGTGAGACGCTTGACGTAAATGTATACAAGGGTTGACACGAGAAGATACATCAAATAAGTTGCCATCAACTGGGATGCAGTAGTGTTTATTCCAGCCTCTTGAAAAGCTGTTACAAAAAGGGAGAATGGATCAAGGATTCTGGGCGAATATATCGAGGGGATACCCCAGTCTATCTCATTCCACGTATATGACACCCCTTTGAGAAAAGCGCTCGGAAATACTGGAGGCCTAAGATCGCCCCCCATCACGATGTAGGGAGGTTCAAACCAATTCAAGACTCTCAAGTTGACTAACAAAAAGACTACGAACAGGAGCAGCTCCACGCGATTCAGACGTATTCTGTCTCTAAACCTTTTCAATACGGTCAATCAGTCCACAAAGCTACTTGAAGCCAGTTCGTTTAGTTCTGACTTTAGAGTTATATAAACTTCTCCAAGAAGTCCTGCGAGCCAAGCACAGATGACTGCCTTAGCGAAACTAGCGCGCATGCTTTTTCCGAATTTGCCAAAAATGCCTAGCTAAATTCTGAATAGATTTTTCACTCCTGTTTTTCTCTTCTCTATGAACAACAGATGCTAAAAAAGAAGGTACTAAGTGTCCAAGTTTAAGCTCCCTTTTCTATGTCTTTCCCTCAATCATTCTTTCTCTCCAAAATTACTTTCGAAACATGCTAAGGGCTGAGAACTGATAAGCCTGAAGACTCACTCAAGCCTACTATTCTGCTTATTCTCCTTAGAGACATTCTAAGGCAGGTATGTTAACTGTTCGAGGCTTAAAAGATGAGAAATCTCCTTTTGCTCAAATTATTAATACCGCTTGAAACAGAGTGGCTAGTGATAACCGCCGCCGGTCCAATTACCAAAATTTCTTAACTTAGTCTTCAACGAGTATTAATGGTGGGAGATTACAGGCATTGAGGCTGAGTTCTATAGATATACTCAGGGGCTTGGCCATAGCCCTGATGGTGCTGGCCAATAATGGAGTCTTCGCAGAGAGTGATTGGAACGGCCTAATGCTGGCTGATTGTATTTTCCCAACTTTCATCTTTGTGGTAGGTGTGGCTATTCCTTTTTCCAGGCAGTCCAAGCTGAGAATAACAAGGAGAACAGTCGTCCTCTTTTTGCTAGGTTTTGCTTTGACTACTACCAACTGGATGTTTGTGGCGGAAGGCTATGGCAGCTTTAGACTGCTTGGCGTGCTCCAGAGAATAGCATTGTGCTACCTCTTTGCCTCCATCGCCTATTTCTACGTAAAGTCCAAGCGTGCGCGCCTAGTTTTAGTGGCAGCCATCCTCGTAGGCTACTGGATAGTGATGGCGCAAGCTCCTCTCACTCAGGCCGGCAATTTGGCAGCTCAAATAGACAGAGCTTTGATAGGGCCTAGCCACATGTACAACGGTATATGGGACCCCGAGGGACTGCTCAGCACGCTGCCCGCCATAGCTACGTGCCTCATAGGAGTAGCCGTTGGAGAAAGCCTGAGAGACAAAAAACCAATAGCCAATTTGGTCAATGTGGGCCTATTAGCCATCCTGGCCGGCGCAGCTTGGAGCATATTCTTTCCAATCAATAAATCCATCTGGACCAGCTCGTTCGTCCTGGTGGTGGCGGGCCTAGACATGCTAAGCCTAGCTGTTCTTTCATTTGCAAATGAACGTCTGAGCCTTCCACTGACGGCCCTAGGCTCAAACGCAATCACAATCTACTGTCTCAATTCAATCGTGAACATCTACCTCAGTCCCTATATCCCCCTAGAGGACAACTTACAACGCTCTCTACTAATCCTAGCAGCCTGGCTACTACTCAGCTATGCCTTATACAAAAAAAGAATATTCATCAGAGTCTAATGCGCGTTATTTGTTTGCAGAAAGTTTGAGAATTATAAGAAAGCTTGGACTTGTGATTGTAGAGATTAGCTTGGCGGTTTTCTACGGATTCAGCTTTCCGTAGTTTCTGGCTGCGAATGCAATGTCTTTCATGTCTACTACGCCATCGTTGTTGACAGCGCGCGCTAGTTTGCGGCATTCCCAAGTCTAACTTTCCCCTATTCTCACCGGCTAGCGCCTCAAAAAAGGTATCCCCTAGAAGGCAATTATTAGCTTTTCTATTCCCATGCCGATTCAAGATTTCTGTCTGAGTCCAAGGTTTTTTCTTTCTTGCCTTTCCGTTTGTGCCTCGTCCAAAATTCAAGCTAACCCATGTGCTGATCAAAGGTGGGCTCCAATTATCTTGAAAGAGACTTCTGCTGACGCGCTTGAGTTGTCAGATAGTCTAGCGACCGTCCATAAAGAGAGGATAAAACTACACTGTCTCTCTCTAAATCCTCATTTGTCCTTATCTATCTTCTTATCTTTGCGGAGACAGAAAGACAGAGCGTGCGAGCGGGCTAGCTAAGCCTCTTGGATTTTTTCTTCTTTTACAAGCAAAACAAATGATTCCCGTAGATAACATCGATATTAAGATAATCGGTAATGATATGGGTATTTCAGGCACTGAGTTTTCGTTTGGAAAGTCGGCAAGTGTTCCGTTGTAAACTGTGCCGTTGTCTCGTATGGGCGCCCGGTATTCTCCTCCTCCAAGACCATCTATCGTGAAATTTAGGCTGTCGTCAACGCAGTTGCTGGGGATTTTAGATAATGAGAAATCGCTCAAGTCAGGTTGGAAAGTGCTATTCAGAAACTTGTCCGGACTTTGTTCATCATAATTTACGTAGCTGACAACTTCACCGTTGACTCGAGCAACTCGTTTGCTTTGATTGTAAAACCACTCAATAGACTCGTTATCATAGGGCGAACGAAAGTTTACGGTGTAAGTTGGAGTTGACACATATTCGTTTTCGAATGCCGTTGTAATGTCTTGGAGAGTCCAAAAATTATAGTTTCGCGTTGATAGCAGAGTCTGAATCCAATCTTCCACCGACCCTTCAACGTTGTTGCTATAATGCTCCACCCATTCGAACTGAACAGAGGCAAACGCAAACGGCTCCTCCCCTTCCAACGAAGCGTCAATAAGGTTGAGAAAGTAGTTTTTAGCCAAAGATGTATCTCCATTGAAGAAATCTATCAATGAAAGAATATGCGTGTGTAGGTTGTGGCTTACGGTGAAACTGCTTACCCAATCCCACACCTGATGAGGAAACACAACCATGCCGCCACTAACATTATTCGGCACCAGAACATGATTTTCAGAGGCATAGTAAGGCACCTGCCAGCCGCCTCGTTCCGTCATCCAATCAATCGAGTACTGATCGAAACAGTAACCAGTCACGTATTCAAAGCCCTTACTCTTGCAATAGTTCATCGTGTAAGTGTCGGGTTGAAAATCAAAAATGCCCTTCGGCGCGTACCCAACAACATTGATCCACTCGTCAATTATCCCATCAATTATGCTTCTGCGTTGTTCAAGGCTATACTGTTGCATCATGAAGGTTTGAGGAATCAAAACACCATAAGCCTTCAACGCATCAAGGCGCGTTTGATTTAGAAGCCAGTAATCGCTCATGTTTTGTCCATACCATTGGTCGTTTACCACGGCAAACGTGAAGTTATGAAAGTCCAACTCTTGAAGCCAAGCGATTAAAGGGTCTGCATATTCTGGTTGGTCGAGGATGATAAGTAAACTCACAAACTTCGGCTGCTCTACGGCATGAACTGGAACCAGACAAACCGAAAATATCAGAGCCAAAACTAGCAGAGTTGCCTTTAACATAACATCACTTTCTAAACAATCTGACACTTCCGTACTACATCTACTTTAGTCTTTTCATGTTTTTTCATCTGCGCAAGCGCTCATTTTTGGGCCGCCAATAATCTTCTGATGCTGTGTTGCCCTGCACGTTTTCTCTCTTAGGCGACTGCTGTTGCAAGGGTGAAGAGCGCGCGCCAGATTATCGCGTTTCCATTACTGTAGTTAGACTTATTTGAGCGCCACAATCAGCTGGTGGTGTGAAAAAGGAAACAAAACATTTGTACTTAACGGTATTGGAATGAATTCTCTCCTAAGAAAACGTTTCAGGAATGGTGCGCCCAGAAAACCATTATGGAAAGGAAGAAGCACGAAGCTACCAAAACCGGACGTCTCCATCGACTTTTCCAATTCCTTCCTGCTCATCAAACCCACATGGTAAGGATTCTTGAGCGAGGTATATTTTACTAGGTGGAATCCCACTTTTGTGAGAAGGCTTTCTTTGTCTGGTGTTACTGCGATGAAAGGTTTTTTCTGCTTCAGGACGCGGAAAATCTCGTCAAGACACTTGCCAGGTTTTGGCATATGTTCTATCGTGTAAACCGCGAGGACTGCGTCAAAAGCATCATTCTTGAACGGAAGCATTTCTGCGTCCAACCTCATTCTTTCGATTTTTGCAGCGGCCCGCAGTGCTGTTAGCGATATATCGCTTCCAATTGCATGATAGCCGTTACGGCTTAGCATACTGGTGAAGTAACCTTTTGAACAACCAATCTCAAGCACGGTTCCCTTCTGGGCATACTTTCTCAGGAGTTTCATTAAACCGCAGAATAACCATTGCTTGTATTCATCAAAGTCATAAAGTTTCAACCATCTGTCCAAGTAATGCTCATGCATTTTTTTGATGACTGTATCGTCCTGTTCGACTTGGTTGTTCATGGCTTGTCAATCTTCAGTGCTTTCATCATTCTTTCTTATTGGGAGTCATATGATGATTCTTCTCTTCTCAACTGTCTAGAGCATTTGTCATTAATCCCATCGCCACGGAAACATATTCTAGGCTTTTCAGAAGCAAAACTCCGAATGCGAGTGTTGGATGTTCAAAAAACCTTCGATTCTTCAAAAACAACCATGCACGATAGAATATACTTGTCTGATGGAGTGCATATGGAGAACGCTTCAGGTAAATCTCCGCAGTTTTTCCATAGTAATATTTTTCCCTCAACCAATCCGTCAGTTTGAGATCTTCTTCGTGGTGTAGAATGAAAAACTTCACGCTCTGCTTGACGTTAAGCTGCAGCGCTTCAATCTTTTGAGGAAGAGTGCTCTCTTCGTAGAATTCAATTTCCTCGTCAAATCCCCCGACCCGCAACACTAAGTCCTTCTTGAAGAATCTTGCTGATTCGACTTCTGTTTTTGAATAGAAGCTTCTCTCGAAGTCTCTAACCTTGACCCAATAACTGCTGCCTACGCTCCTCTCTGGTACAGTTATCCCGCCTAGGGTCGCATCGTTTTCCATTATTTCTACGCACTCCTCAACGACTTTTGATTGCAGTTCCATGTCCGAATCCAGAAAGAGAAGATATTTTCCATTAGCTACGTTTGCTCCACAATTCTTTGCTCTGGCCCTCTCTGATTTGACCAACAGAACTCTGGCACCATGTTTCTTCGCTACCTCTTCCGTTCTGTCTGTTGAGTAATTATCAATAACAATAACTTCTATGTTCCCATGGGTCTGCTGTCTTATGGACCTTAAGCACTGCTCGAAAAACCTCTCAGAATTGATAGTGGGAACCACAACAGAAACCAGAGGTTCATCCTTCACTAACTGCGCTCTCCAGCGCCGGGACGCGCTAATATTCTCTTTAGGTTCAATTTTCTCCTTACTCGGCATTCTTATGATGTTATCAAAATAACTAGTTTTCGTTTAACGCGCATTCCTTGTAGCGCGCGCGGGGTTACAGCTGCCGGAGCTTGGCGTGGACCCGAAGACACTGGATATAACGCGCGCGCTTTGCTCTAGGTTGAGGCATCCGAAAAGAGCGTGTTATGCTGTTCTTGTCGGCCTTTTCTTTTTTATCATAGCTGCTATTAGTGTCGCTACCAAGAATAGTGACAGAATTAGGAACGATTGGAACTCTGGTATGGTTACTTGCGTTGAATGGTGATATGTGAAGTACAGAAAGCTTTGGGTGCCGTTGGATTCTTGCAGCAGGGTGTACGGTACCTCTGCTGCGTTGACGGCGATTGTGAATGTTCCGTTTATTAGGGCTGTTGGAAGGGAGATTCTGCAGAAGCCAGTTGTGCCGTTTTCGCCAGTTGCGTTGAAGTTTATCGCGGTACCGTTGAACTGAAAATCGGATATCGTAGAGTTGGAGATGACCTGAAAATGATATTGCGAGGTTGTGTTGAAATCAGAATGCATTCCCATCAAAGGAAAATTGTCCTGATTGCTGCTGTCAATAATATAAGGTGTATCACCTATTCCGTCGCTTCCAGTTTCATTCTGGTATGTCGCAGTTTTCAAGTCCGTCCCGTTGTAGTCGTTCCAATAATTGCCGCCAGAAGGATAACCATCATCCCAAATATTTGCTGAGTCGCTAGTGGAATAAACTTGGATGTTATTGTTGACAAGGTTGTTATGGAAAATGCTGTTGCTTGAAGAGGATCCAAGCGAGACGCCAACCCCGTGGTTTGCTGTAATGTTGTTTCCAGAAATGCTGTTATAGTTTGAAGAAGAGTCAAGCCCGATGCCATACATGTTGTTTGCTATGTTGTTTCCAGAAATACTGCTGTTTGAGGAAGAGTAAAGTCCGATGCCATACACGTTGTTTGCTGTTAGGTTGTTTCCACTGACACTACTGTTTGAAGAAGAGTCAAGGCGGATACCATTCCAATCGTTTTCTGTTATGTTGTTTCCACTAACACTGTTGTTCGAACAAGAGTCAAGGTGGATACCATACGAGTTGTTTGCTGTTATGTTGTTTCCGCTTACAATGTTGTTCAAAGAAGAACCGAGAATGATGCCATCGCCGTTGTTTGCACTTACGTTGTTTCCGCTAACACTGTTCTTCAAAGAATAATCGAGCCCGATGCCCCCGCCGTTGTTTGCTACGTTGTTTCCGTTAACACTGTTGTTCATAGAATAATAAAGATAGATGCCATTGCCGTTGTTTGCTGTTACATTGTTTCCGCTGATACTGTTGTTCACAGAATAATCGAGCCTGACGCCAGGCCCGTTGTTTGCCGTAACGTTGTTGCCAGACAAAGTGCTGTTAGAGGAAGAGTAGAGATAAATGCCATAGGTGAAGTTTTTTACGGTCAGGTTTCTTACTGTCACGTCGCTCCTGTTCGTAAGCGTTATTCCGTTCCCGATTCCGCTTCCCGTCACGGTGTAGCCTGCCCCGTCCAAAACAATGTTGTCTCTCTCAATCGCAATTCCATCGGCATCGGCTGTGATGTTGCCAGTCAAGGTGTACGTAATGTTCTCTGCGGTGTAGATAGGTGCCATCGGCGGGTCTATTGAGCCGTCAGCCCGTATGTAAATGGTTCCACCATCAGCCTTGACTACTTGAATCAATCCCGTTATTGACGATACGGAAATCAAACACAGAATTGTAAGCGAAGCAAAAACAGCTCTGTTCATCCTTTGTCACTTCTATACATAGTTTATGGACTGATTGAATCAGTTCTTATTGTTTGTGGAATAATCCTCAATTGAAATCGTGAAAGTGAGAAAACGAAAAGTTGCCAAATCAAACGTTTTCCCCTTCTCCGCTTTCGACACATTCCTCTCGCTTTCCTTTTTTTAATCAACTGATTAATTCGCATAAAATTGGGTTCATGAACGAATTAAATATAGCTATGTTACTTTCCTAATTCTTACCATTAAAACCATTATTGGCCATTTTCGGAACAGACATGCGCGCGCTAGCGAATTCGCATTCTTGATACCTAGCGCACGGTTCGTAGGTCATGTTAGAGTCCGTCGCGCACCGCGCGCGGGTGGAGGGGGTCTCGACTTGGTATATATACTATTTTCCAAACGCTCGCACAGATATTAAACACTCAAGCGCGCGCGAATTCCGCCATCGTATTTTATGTGCAGAGGACCTCCCTCAGGGCCACTTGCCCCGTTGACTTGCAGAGTAACCATTGTCTGGTTGAGACTCGTGATGGTGAATGTTACGTTACCAGTCAGGCCTCCGCCCGCTGAGCCCATTCTCTCATACTCGTATTGCAGCACGCCACCTTCCATCATCCTGAACGCGTTTGGCTATACTGGTAGCACGAAGCAGAGGGCCAACAGTAACGATGTTGCGACAAGATAGAACCCGATTTTCAAAAGTTCACATCAATCTATCAGGTTTCACAAAAAATATGGAAAAAAGAAAGAAAAGAGGATTTGCGTTTAGTTGAAGTCTACCTTTGCTGTGGATATCGTCGGAAGCTTCTGATACCACCAAACGTGCACTGGACCCACTATTGGCAGCGCTGTTGGCGAAACCAAGCCAGACCATGCCGGGTGGTTCCCATCAAATGCGCCGCTGAAGGTGTAGTAAGCATCTGTACCGAATTCTGTGATTGTTCCCAAGGCTTTGACCACCGTGAACGCTGAAGGCTCATTGTTTGGCCCTGCGTAAGTTATTTGAAGTATCAGAGCAACCGTTCCTGCCGGCAGGCCCGCACTCGATAATGTTGTGTTTCCGAGAAGGTATTGAGAAGCCCAGGCCGCACCCCAGTAGGTGTCTCTTCCATTCCAGCCGTATATGGATAAGCCGCGAGTTCCGTTGACATCTTTGACCAAGCTGATTACAGCATAGTTCGCAACGTAGCCGAAGTTCGTAGTCATCACATTCCAGGTTGAGACAGGGAAGAAGTCCAGTGTTCCCAAGCTTGCATCACTTGTCGGTGCTGTTCCTGTGACTGTTCCTCCATTTACGAGAGCGTAGTTACTTGTGCCTTCTCGAGTAATCGCGAAGCCGAAGTCGTTGAAATATCTTGTCAGTTGGTTGGCCTTCGGACCGCCCAAGCTCAGTATGCCATTCGGGTTGTAACTTACGGTTGGAGCCAGTACATATGGAGAATAACTCCATGTTTGGTTTAGCGGATTTATCGATGGGTACCATGTGTCGTTGTCATAGTCCCAGCCTCCTGCCACCGGTTGAGGCGGAAACGTTACCCCGCTTTCTGTCTCTTCAGCAGTCCCGGGGACGAAGCCCATAAGCCCTGTTCGCTTGTACGTCGTCGTGTCACTGCCTGTTGCTTTGCCGCTGTTGCTGAAGGTCTCGTAGTAGTTGCCTCCGAACGCGCTTAGACCGTAGGGTATGCTTCCCATCGTGTCGTTCTTGTCGAGCAGTCCGAGTGTCGTCTCATTTGCGCCGTAGGCTCCTCCGAGGAGACTTGAGCCCAAGTTGTCGGCTGGAGCTGCGGTTTGTCCCACCGCGGTCCACATGAACGGGTTTGGTGTGGTCTTCAACGAATTAAGATCCGTGGGGTTGAACACTTGGTTTAGCGTGTAACTGACTTCAGTTTCAATTTGATTCGCTGCTCCAGTTTCGTTAAAGTCCACAGCTTTACGCGGATCAGTACTATTGTAGTCGGTCATGCCCACGACCTCAACGGCCCTGAATTGCCTCGCTGTTCCCGGTCCCTTGGCAAGCCAACTAGTAAGGCCAGGATACGTTGTGCTGTTGTATCGCCATTGAGCAATCACCCATGGGGTGCTAGGCTCCCTAGGACTTGATGGTGTCCCACTTGGTCCTGGATTGTCCGCAATAGCCGTGCCAAACGGAAGGAGATCCACGTTGTTTCCCGCTGGATTCGGAAGCAGAGGATAGTACACAGTGTACTCGGTAGTGTTCGGCCAATAGCCTGCAAAGAATATGTAATTCTTACCTACATCGTAAGCCTGCAATATGTCATAACTGTTTGCTCCCGTTAATGGATTCTGGTAGACGGTGCTGTTCGAGTTATGGTAGTAGTGCGTGTAAGCTGCGTTTGAGGGGTTCAGGTTCGCGCAAAGGTCAAGCTCGTATCTCTCGCTGAAAGCGAAGTCATATATCTGGTCCAGTATCTTCGGTTGAAGCAATATCTTAACATCCTTGTAAACTATGGCATACTTTGTGTCCTTGAAGAAGTTGATCGTTATGAAAACTTCTGCAACATCTTCATTGTAAAACGTGTCATGAATTACGATTCCTGTTCTTCCGATAACGAGCCTCGCACTGTCATAAAGTATTTCCAAGCCTGTAGGATTCAACGTACCTGGAGTGAGAACAGCGCCAACATCACCGGGGTTGTAAGTGCTATACCAGCTGTAGGCTGATCTTGCACCTTCGATCACTGAAGTGTTGCTGTACATCGCCCAAGCTTCTACTGCTCTGAACACTCCTTGTCTGGTATAGTTGAGGTAGAAAGTCCAGCCTTGGATCCAGAGTTGCGGAGGGATCTGAGAACTAGACCAAGATTCTGTGAGATTCCACTCGTGGTCGTTTGCTCCGTATGCGATGCCAGCGGAAAAGCCAGCGTTTGTTGTACTCGCCATTTCACCGTATTCCGTAAGACCAAGTCTGAGGCTCTTGCCTGCACTGAAATAGTCGTTCGCAGGGGTTTGAGCAGCATATAGCCCATTACTGGTTGCCCACTGATTTACCATGTAGGAATACTGCATGCTGTCATAGTAGTCGTTACCCGCCGTGCCCTCGAAAGCGACATAGTCCGCTCCTGCAACACCTGTTGTTCCACTTCGAAAAGCCAGCGATGGTATCCATGCATATGCTGAACACAGTATCACTAAAGCTGTAAGTATCGCAACAATAGTCTTAGTATGATTCTCTATTTTCAATTTTTCATTCCTCTCATATTTAATTTCGTCCTTCTATAGTCTTAGCTAATCCGTTTAAAAGTCTTTCCATTCGAGAAAAAGATGTTCTATCTAAAAAATGGGTTACACTCTTTGCACTGAAAGAGAGTGTGATGATTGGGACGAGATTGGGGTAAGTTAAGGAGTTGGGTCGTGAGGAGACGATTAGAAGGGCAGTCTGTTACTGAGATATGTGTCCAGGCAGGGATTAGCCGGAAAGTGTTCTATTACTGGTGGAATCGGTTTCAATCTGGAGGCTGGAAGGGTCTTGAGGAAAAACCGAGAGGACGCCCCGTTGGTCAAGATATAGATGATTCTCTGAAAGAAAGAATCATCAAGCTGAGAGAAAGATACTGTTGGGGTCCCAGCAAGATAGCTGGCCATCTTAGTCACAAGGGCTTTGACGTAGACCACAACAAAGTTTACCAAGTCATCTGTGAGGCAGGCTTGAACCATCCAATAGGTGAGCCTAGGAAAACTTGGGGGACGAAGCGCTTTCAAAGAGAACACAACAACAGCCTATGGCAGGCTGACTTTAAGGTATGCAGCGATGACAACTGGATGATCAGCTATCAAGATGACCATTCACGCTTCATCACGGGTTCAGTTAAGATTTATAGTCCAACCGGAGAAAACGCTATTCTGCTGCTTGAAAGGGCCGTTAAGCGGTATGGTGTTCCAGAGCAGGTACTTACTGATCAGGGAACGCAGTTCAAGCCTGCAAGAGGTGGAACCTCAGAGTTTGCCCTGCATTGTCACGAGCTGGGAATTGAACATATCACCGCCAGCGTACGCAGGCCAACAACCATAGGCAAAGTAGTTTCCCCCGGAGCAAGCTCCGGGGCTCTATGGTGTTGCTTCTTCTTGTTCTTCTCGTATGTATTTTCTGACGGCGTCGAGGTTTAGTCCGCCTACTGTGTTGGCGCAGTATCCTTCTGCCCAGAGGCTTCCTTTCCAGAGGTGCCTTTTTAGGTCTGGAAACTCTTGGAAG
>Ga0209777_10001028_pt1 | contig 42485 bp, 39 predicted proteins | sample FrelakmetHBP12HB_FD_187147 | JGI IMG/M metagenome (GOLD analysis project Ga0209777, IMG submission 187147) | Freshwater lake sediment microbial communities from the University of Notre Dame, USA, for methane emissions studies -HBP12 HB (SPAdes)... | ecosystem: Environmental > Aquatic >...
TGGTGATGTGGCACGGACAGAACATCTGACTTCCATCTGCACGCCTGACCGCGACCAGGCTGGACCAACCAATAACTGGATGGCGCCGGCCGAAGCCTATGACAAGGCCAAAGAAATTTTGGCCGGCTCAATGGAAGGCCGCACCATGTATGTCATCCCCTTTTCCATGGGACCAATTGGTTCGCCTTATGCCAAAATCGGGGTGCAGCTCACGGACAGCCTCTATGTTGTCCTCAACATGCTGATCATGACCCGGGCCGGCAAAAAAGTTCTTGCCGTTTTGGGTTACAAAGGTGAATTTTGCAAATGTCTGCATGGGTTGGCAGATCGCGATCCAGAGCGTCGTCTCATCCTGCATTTCCCGCAGGACAACACCATTTGGAGTGTCGGCTCTGGCTATGGCGGCAATGCCTTGCTAGGCAAAAAATGCTTAGCCTTGCGCATTGCCAGCTATCAAGCCCGCCAAGAAGGCTGGTTAGCCGAGCATATGCTCATCATGGGTGTTGAAACCCAAGATGGCCGCATTTTCTATCTGGCTGCTGCCTTTCCCAGCGCTTGCGGCAAAACCAACCTGGCCATGCTCATTCCGCCTGAAACCTTGCGCCAAAAAGGCTATCGCATCTGGACCATTGGTGATGACATTGCCTGGCTACACATCAACACTGACGGCCAACTCTGGGGTATTAACCCAGAAGCAGGCATGTTTGGGGTCGCGCCTGGCACTAACAGCCAAAGCAATCCCACTGCCATGGCCACCATTGCCCAAAACGCTATTTTCACCAATGTTCTGCTGACTGAAAAAAACGGAGCCTGGTGGGAAGGCGGCGATGGCAATCCGCCTGAACAAGGTATTAACTGGCAAGGTAACTCCTGGCATCCTGGTCTGACTGACGGGGCTGGCAAACCAGTTCTGGCCGCGCACCCCAACTCCCGCTTCACAGCGCCAATTGCCCAATGCCCTTGCATCAGCAGCCGGATTGAACACCCTCAAGGCGTGCCTATCTCGGCCATAATCTTTGGCGGAAGACGGGAAAAGGTGATGCCGCTGGTCTGCCAGACTTTCAACTGGGAGCACGGCGTCTATACTGGCGCGACCTTGGCTTCTGAAGTCACGGCTGCCCAAGAACGCGGCCAAGGCCAACTGCGTTTTGATCCCATGGCCATGCTGCCCTTTTGCGGCTATAACATGGCTGATTACCTGACTCACTGGCTGCGCCTGGGCAAAAAAATCAGCCAGCCTCCCCAGATTTTCCATGTCAACTGGTTCCGCAAAGGACCTGATGGCGAATTTCTCTGGCCTGGCTATGGCGAAAACCTGCGCGCGCTGGAATGGATCATCAAACGCTGCCGCAATCAAGTTGGCGCAGTAGAAACGCCCATTGGTTTTCTGCCACAATCCACTGATCTGGACCTGACTGGCCTGGACATCTCACCTGATGCTTTGCAGCAACTTCTAACTATTAACAAAGAGGAGTGGTTGCAAGAACTTGCTGCCCGGGAAAAATTTTTGGGCACGCTGGGCAATACCATGCCAGTCGGTATTTTCTTACAGCACCTTATGGTCAAAGAACGGATTACCAAAATGTAAATCTGTCTTAAGCCAATCTTAATAAAGGTTGGCTTTTTTCTTTAATAAAAAATTCAAAATAAAAAAGAGGGAGTAATCTCTCTCTGAATGCGACTGGCGAAAAAATTACAGCAGCCGGAAAAGCGCTCTCAATTCCGGGGGCAGATCACCGCCCATGCCGATTATAGTAACCTCCCGCCTGACGCGTCTTGGCTCTTCCTCAAGACACTTGGACGACCTTGAACCCGGCACGCAACCCCAAGGAAGGCTCTTCCCACAGGTTCAAGCGCTGCTTGACGAGCAACCAGCCGAAGCTGCCCAGGGCCTTGATTTGCGCTTGCAGCAGCCCCAGCTGCTGGCAGATTTCGCAGGGACCACTCTCTTGCTTGGCCTTGCCTTCTGCCACAATCTTCTCGGCCTCGTCGGCCTTGCTGCGGGCCAGGGTAAAAACGGCTTTTTCCAGGCCAATCAGCTCTCCCACTTCTTGCTCGCCCTCTTTGGCTTTTGACAGGTCGAGCGCCGAGAAATCTCCTTTTGCCAGGACCGGCAAAATCTCGGCCAACACAGTACCTGCAAAAACCTCATCCATGGTTTTCTTCTTGCCCATTCTTATTTCCTCCTCTTCTTGTTTTCTGGCTGGGCAGCCAATGTTTTTACTATTAACTACTATTTACCACCAGTAATAATTTAATTTAGCAAAAAATAATTTTTTAGTCAAGAGTAAGCCCCAGATTGACACAAGCAAAAAAATCTGCTAAAATACCAGCACAATAAAAGATGCTCTAAAAGTATGGGCATTTTTTATTTTTTAAAAGGTCGAACTTTTACAAAACTACTTAAAAACTAACCCAAGACGCCTATGATCTTATTTTTTGTCGGTGTGATTGAAATGATGATTGCAACTGCCTGGACCAAAACAGTATCTGGCACTAAAATTTGGGCCAGCGGCTTGATCACCTTAGTAAATATTTTCATTTGGTACTTTGTTCTGGAGACTATTGTCAATAACATTACAAACTGGTTTTTGATGTTTGCCTATGCAATAGGTTGCGCTCTGGGGACAATCTTAAGTACCTACTATTTCCAACGCCAAGAAAAAATCAGCAAAAGACTGGTAACGGAAAATTAATTATTAATCTCTCTTTATGACTGAGGAACCTTTACCTCAAAGTACATAAAAACGCCTTCGCTAAGAATTATACGAAGGCGTTTTTATTTTTAAAAAATATCCTAATTTAAAAAGAGCGAATTAAATCCGCTCTTGAAATTTTACTCATGAGGTCATTGTCCCCGACAAATAATCACACTGTTTGACCTGACTTTAGGACCCGCAGGGTGATCTCATTTCTTCTCAGGACAGCATCCAAGCTCTCACTACTACAGGTGGTGCTGAAAAGAACCTGGAAAGTCATGGTCTCTTTTTTTGACTCTGCCATGGGCACGGTGGCAATAACTTCTCCGAGACGCTTTAACCTGTTGGTCAATTTTGGCAGCGCGGTGTCAAAGTTAGTCAGGGGTAAAACTACGCCTACAAGAAAAAGGTTTGCTTGGCGACGGATATTTTCCGCCAGCCGATGCACCTCATATTCTGTAAGGGCTCGCATTACCTCTGGCGGAATCGCCACGCCTTCCACCATTGAAGAAGTATCCCGCTGATGGCTAGCTTCGAGCCTGGCTGCCTGCTGCTTTGGCTGATTAGCGGCTCCTACAGCTTGATTTATTTTTGTTAACACTTCTCCAAATTTTTCCTCGCCTGGCTTTTTGGCTAGCATCAACTCCAATTTTTCAGACGCTGCAAAAAGAATGTCTCTCGCTTTTTGGTCACAGGCTACTTGCCCCAACCTCATCTGATCAAGAAGATCTTCTAAGGCATGGGTCAGCACGCCCATGTCCTCCTGGCGCCCATACATGCCTACCAGACCCTTAAGCGTATGGACGGCGCGAAAGATGCCATTAAGAATTTCGGGGTTAATCTTCCCGCCTGCTTTAATGGCTTCTTCATGGCGCAACAGCCCGCTCCCAATTTGGCCAATGAGATCCTCAGCCTCAGCCAAAAATTCAGCATACTCCTGGGTCATTTTGTTTCCTCCTTTCTCACCCAGTGGGTGTTTTTAAAAAACATTGACCTAACTCCTTTATCTCAAGCTTAATGTTTTCGCTTCAAATGTCAAATCTTTGGGTTTAATCACCACTTTCTTTTCCTGCCCTTGTTTTTCAATATGACCTGCGAGCCAAGCCTGAAAATTATTTGTTTTAGCCACCTCTAAAACCCTAGCTACATCTTTTTGGGCTACATAAATAGCAAAACCAGCGCCCATATTTAAATTGCCATAAGCTTCCTGGTCATCAAACCCGCCGTGTTTTTGCATAAACTCAAAGATGGGCAAAACTGGAAGGATCTGCTCAATCACATAAACAAAAGATTCATTAGCACGCATTAATTTGCGCCAGCCATGACCAGTAATATTAACCGCATAATGAATATCAATGCCCGCCTTTTGACATTCTTCAATTAGCGGGACATAAATAATAGTTGGTGTCAGGATTGCTTCGCCATAAGTTAAGCCTGAAGAATCAATTGGCGTTAAATAGCCCTGCGGCAATTTCTCGGCAATGGTCCTGGCTAAAGTAATGCCATTAGCATGGATGCCTGAACTGGCCAAAATTATGATAGCGTCATTATTTTGAATATTGCCCATGATGCGTCTTGTTTTGGGCTTGATTAGGCCCAGAGCTGAACCACTTAGCAAAACAGTTTCTGGATAAACAATGCCTTTTAAAGTTGGGGTTTCACCGCCGCCCCAGTTAGCCCGCGCCAGATTACAGGCTAGCTTCCAACCTTCAATTAAATTTTTGGCGCGCTCAGTATCTTTAAACCAAGCCGAGTCACCGACTGCCAAATGCATTTCCACTGAAACTGGCAAAGCACCCAAAGTAATCAGGTCATTAACAATCATGGCTACCCCGCACTGGGCGATTTGATCAAAATATAACTTGCCTGTTAATTTTTGCATGGCTTCAGCCACTAAATTTTTTGTACCCAAGCCTTCTTCAACATGCGCATAATAACAATCAGCCGCTTCAATTAAATAAGCGCTTTCACCGCGACTGGCTGCTACTTCTTTTAAGTCAAAACGCGCAATATTATTAGCGGTGGCCTTGCTAGCTGTTTGCGCCGCAATTTTAAAAGGGTCCATGTCTTCATAATTAACCCCGGTTTCTTTATAAGTTATTTTATTCGCCATAATACTAAGTTATGAGTTATGAGTTGTGAGTTTTGAGTTATTTTCACACCACTTATAAGCGTTCTGAAACATTCGCAGCCACGGTGAGGCTTTTAAATTCTGCCACTCAACCGGCAGCCAAGGATACTGCCATAATAAAAATGATCTTTCTGGATGCGGCATCATGGCCAAATGTCTGCCGTCAGGAGAACAAAGTCCAGCCATACCTATAGGTGAACCATTGGGATTGAAAGGATATTTTTCAGTCGCTTCATTATTATCATCAACAAAAGAGGCTGTTACTAAATTTTTATTTATTACTTCATCTAATATCTTATTGTCTGGGAATAATAATCTGCCTTCGCCATGAGCAACCCAAGCTCCCAAAACTGAATCAGCCATGCCTTGGAGCATAATGGCGGGACTCTTGGCAATTTTTAAAGTAATCCAGCGCGATTCAAATCTAGCTGAAGTATTTCTGACAAACCTTGGCTGGATATTATCAGCCAAACCTTGCCACGGCACCCAGCCTAAAAGTCCCATGAGCTGGCAGCCATTGCAAATACCCAAAGAAAAAGTATCAGGCCTCTGGTAAAAATTATCAAACATGGCTTTGAGCTTAGGACTAAAACGGATAGTGCTCGCCCAACCTTTGGCTGAATTAAACACATCAGCATAGGAAAAGCCACCGACAAAAACTAAACCTCTGAAATCATCAAAATTAATTTTATCCTCCAATAAATCCGTCATGGTTACATCCCAGGGCTCAAATCCAGCCTGAAAAAATGCGCTGGTCATTTCCCGGTCGCCATTACTGCCTTCTTCACGGATAATTGCCACTTTGGGCTTGTCAGTTTTTTCTAAAATTGAAGCTGGTGTAGGCATTGGCTCAAAGCTGATTTTATAAGTTGGGCCTAAGCGATCATAATCATTTGCTTTTTCTTCTTCCGCACACTTGGGATTCATTTGCAATTTTTCCAGCTGATAACTGGTTTCTTGCCAAACTTGCCTTAAAGCTTTCATGTCTTCATTAAGCACCTCTTGCTGGTTAAATTTAATTTTTATTTGCGGTTCATTTACGGTTTTGCCAAGCTCATATGCCTGGCCGACCAAATTATGCTCTTTAAGAATTTCTTTAAAGCGACTGACTTTTTCTGGTGCGACTTCCATAACCAAACCTAATTCTTCATTAAAGAAATAAGAAATTGGTTCAATATTTACTGCTTCAACTGCTAAGTCCAAACCGCAGTTGCCTGAAAATGCCATTTCCAAAAGTGTGGTAATTAAACCGCCGTCTGAACGATCATGGCCAGCTAAAATAATATTTTCCTCAATCATTTGCTGCACTGCGCTAAAAGATTGTTTAAGGAGTTTAGTGTCTTCAATATCAGGAGACTGATCGCCAATCTGACTCAGGGTCTGGGCCAAAGCTGAGCCGCCTAATCTATATTTTTTATTACCCAGATCAATTAACCAAACAGGGCTTGTTCCAGGCTTTTTTAAATCAGGGGTTACAACTTTGGTGATGTCTGGCATTGAGGCATAGGCTGAAATAACTAATTCGCTGGGCGATTTCACAATCTCGTCGCCAACTTTAGCTGCCATTGATAAACTATCTTTGCCGCCATCAATCGCAATGCCCAAGTCAATCATAATATCTCTGACAGCCGTGGCTGCTTCATAAAGATCAGCTCCCTCACCTGGCAATTTAGCTGCCCACATCCAATTGCCTGAACATTTTATGTCTTCCAGATTACTTAAGCGCGCCCAAACTATATTGGTTAATGCTTCGGCTACAGACATGCGCGCCCCGACTTTTGGCTCAACCATTATTTTATTTGGCTGTTCGCCAATGGCAATGGCTACGCCAGTCTTGCCAAAATGACTTTGGGCCAAGACTGCTACATCACCTACAGTCAATTGCAAAGGCCCGCAACACTGCTGCCTGGCAATCAAACCAGTCACGCTGCGATCAACTTTATGCACTAAAAATCCTTTAGAACCGACTGTAACTAAACGCAGCACATTATTTAAAGCCTGCTTAAGCGTTAAATTTGCCGGCAGCTCCAATGGTTTTAAATTTTTATTAATTTTATTATCCTTAAAAGTTTTTTGCGGCATTTTGCCTAAAATTTTTGCCAACTCCAAACCAACAGGTGTTGAATTATCAACTGCATCATGAACCACAATTTTGCCATCGGCCGTAATTTCTCCCAGAATTTCATAGTCAGCCCTTTCCCTTTGGCAAATTTTTTCAAATTCAGCCAAGCTTCCAGTCTTGATTAGCAAGGCATTGCGCTCTTGATACTCAGCGCCCCAAATTTCCAAGACTGACAATGTCTTATCCCCAATTTTTATATTTCTAATTTCAATTTTGCCTCCTACTGGATCAACCAATTCAGTTAAAACATTGCATGGACCGCCTGCTCCCTGATCATGAATGCTAATAATCGGATTTTTTTCGCCCAATTCAACACAAGCCCTGACCACGCGATTCATTTTCTGTTCCATTTCCGCATCACCGCGCTGCACAGCATTAAAATCAAGCTCAGCTATATTTTGACCTTGAATCATGCTTGAAGCAGCGCCGCCACCCATGCCAATGCGATAAGCCGGACCGCCGATTTGGATCACCAGCATGCCTTTTTCAGGTTTAAATTTTTCAGTATGACGAGCATCCATTTGGCCAACGCCGCCAGTAAACATAATTGGCTTTAACCATTCACGGCGCTCACCATTAGGCAATTTCAAACCAAAAGATCTTGTAAACCCCTGGATAACTGGCTCACCAAATTTATTGCCATAATCAGAAGCGCCATTACTCGCCTGAATTTCTATTTGCAAAGGACTAGCCAAATTGCTGGGATAAATAAAAGACTTATCTTCCCAAGCTAGATCATGCCCAGGGATCTGCAAATTCCCTACGCAATAAGCTGCCGTGCCAGCTGCCACTAAAGCGCCGCGGCCAGTTGCTTGCACATCTCTAATTCTGCCGCCTGTTCCAGTCTCGGCGCCGGGAAAAGGCGCCACGCCACTGGGAAAATTATGAGTTTCCGCTGTAAAAATTAAATTATATAAAGCTTTAACTTTTTTAAAAGCGGAAACTTTACCAGGGATTTCTGGAATAATAGTTTCAATTTCATAACCTTTGATGGCGCTGGAATTATCTTTAAAGGCTATAACGCTATTATTTGGCTTGGCTTTAAAGGGATCGCTGACTAACTGAAACAAAGTCTCTGGTCTTTCCTGACCATCAATCACTATCTTGCCCTTGAAAAACCAATGCCTAGAATGTTCGCTGTTGGCCTGGCCTAATTGAAAACATTCAACATTGGTTGGGTCTTTTTTTAAATCATTAACAAAAAGATTGTAGTAAAATTTTTCATCCCAGTCATCCATGCCCAAACCCATTTCCTTATTTATTTTATGTAAGGCATCAATCCCTTCTGATTGCAAAGGAATTTTGTAAACTGCTTTTGGCTCAAGGCCTATCTCAAAGGTCGTGATTGGTTTTTCATAAAGGCATTCAGTCATGCGATCATGATTTTGTTTAATAAAATCATCCTTAGCCATGCCTTGGGGTAAAATATAACGCCTTGATCTTTCAATGCGCACCACATTTTTTAAACCACAGGCTTGGCAAATTGAAACGGCATTAGTGGAAAAAGCAGTGGCGAAATTCATGCGCGGACCCAATTCAACAATTTCTCCAGCTTGAGAATCCAATTGAGATTCCAAAGTAATTGTTTCTGTCATAAAGCCATCAGCCAAAAGCTGCTGCAATATTAATAATTCCTGATTGGTTAAATCCTCTTTGGCTTCCACATTAAAGCAAAATTCCAGTTGCGGCCCAGTCTTAAGATAAAAATGGTACATAAAATATAGAAATTATAAATTATTTAAAATAATGTCTAATCGCTTGCCAATTTCTGATTTGGAAAAAGTAGGCACGCTGATTAGCGGTATCCCTAATTTTTCATAACTTTCCCTTATCAAGGAATGCAATTTCATCTGTTCTTCCTTGGTCTCGGTCCTGGCATAATCCTTTTTGTATTCAACGGCATCGAGCAAGAAAACTTTTTTATAGAAACAATCAGAAATAATCTTCTCTAGAACCTCGTCATGCTCCAGTCCGCACAGTTTAAAATAGGCCTCACTGTCAGGAATCCCGCGGTCAAAAAAAATCACTGCTTCGCTAGGCAATGTTTTTTCAAAATTTACTTTATGTTCTAAAATTTTTCTCTGGAAAGACAATTCGTCTTTTCTCAATTCTTCCAGCGTAATCCCTTTGGCTAATTCTTGGTCGATATAAACCCGGGCCAATTCTGGCACTACCTGATACCCCTTCTTAGCTAATAGTTTTATTAAGGTAGTCTTGCCAGAGCAGGGCGCGCCAGTCAAAACATACCAATTATTGATTTTCATAAATTTTACATCTCCAGCTTATCATCTTGCCTGATAATTTTCAAATGTTATTTGACTTATTTTAAGGCCTATTGTTAGATAATATAAGACATTGTTCTTAACAATTTGATTATAGAGGGAAATCGTTTGAGATCAACAATCCGCCCAGAAAGGAGGGATAAGATGGAAATTGATCTAGCGAAAATCTTTGGCAGCTTTAACTTTCTACTTCTCGATTTTGACGGCTGTCAGGCTGACACTTTTTCACCCAGCCCCAGGAAAATAGACGTTAGTGAAGCGTACAGCCAGTCAATCAAACAGATTTTCGGCACCAAGCTTATAGGCGAAGAACCACTAGCCAAAATTGGTGGTTTGCAAAACCGAGCTCCCATAGAGGTGATCTATGCTCTTTTCAGCCTTGGTGGGACAGAAAACTTGATCCAGGCTGCTCAAAATTTTCTGCAACAGCATAGCCAGGAGCTCAAACGTTATGTGCCGGCCAACAAAGGGGTCCCCCTGGAATGGGACCAGGATCCGATCAAGGTCATTGCGGAAATTCTGGTCAGGCAAAAACTCAGCATTCTAATGAAAGAAATCGGTCCTGACTGGCCCAAGCCTTGCGCTGGTTTCCTGGGCTTTTATCGGGCGCTGAAAGAGCTCAAAACTCCGATCGGCATAAGCACCATCTCCTCAGGCCATGATGAGTTCATTAAGAAAACTTTTAAGACCTGGGGTTGCGAGCCGCCGGCTGCGATGCTAACTGATGATGACCTGCGCAATCTCTATCCTAACAAACCAGGTCCGAGCAAGCCAGATGCCATCCTGCTTGACCTGACCCTGATCAACTGGCTGAAATTGAAAGGGGTGACTTTTGAAGGCCAACTGCTGACCGACTTTCTGGCTGTTGCCAAATCTCAACTCGTCTATTTCGGCGATGACCAGAAAAAAGATGGCGGCCTGGCCAAAAATGCTGGCGTACGGTTTGGCTGGTTCAACCCGCAAAGCCAGCCAGCCGAAGGTTTGGGCGATTACTTCAGCTTTGCCAACTGGCAAGACGTGCCCAAAATTCTGGGACTGGAATAAACCAGCCTCCAAACAAATAAGCCCCGCACCGTGCGCATTGCGCTCTGGTGCGGGGCTTTTCTTTTTTTACTGAACTCCTTGCTCAATGATACGATTCAAGGTGTACCAAGGTGGGACAACGACTTCCCCATTTTCCAGCCTGATCATCCTCTGGACAATCAGATTGGTAACATACCATTGCCAGGCATGCTCCATGGCATTAACGCGTTTAGCAATAGTGTCGGCCGTGTCACCTTTTTCCAAGGGCACTGGCATCATGAAAATCAGTGGCCCCTGGTCATATGGCAGCCTGTCATCCACAAAATGCATGCTCACGGCCGAATGAGTGATTTGACCAGCCCCAAAGGCTTTTAAAACCGCTTCGTGCACATGGTGGCCATGCATGCCAAACCCGCCAAATTGCGGAACCGGACCCGGATGGATATTCACGGTTTTCTGAGTCACTAAGCCGTAAGCAGGCTTTAACCAGCCAGACAGCATGACCCAGGGGCTGCCGTATTTTCGATACAAGGCTTGGTAAGCCAGGACCAGAGCTTGTTTCCATTCTTTGGAATCCCTGGTCAATCCGGCGGTAATGGCCGAGTAGTCGAAAAATTCGAAAGGGATGCCTAGCTTGTCAGCCTTTTTTCTGACTCCGCCGTTCTCATGATTGGAAACGACGGCTACGATGTCTGCCTGCAGATAACCTCGACGCGCCATCTCAACCAGCTTCACAAACCCTGAACCGCCACCATCAGCGCTGCCTGACGCGAAGACCAAAATTCTTGGCCTTGACCCTTGCTCCATGTTTTTCTCCTTTCCTTTGTCTTATTTTGTTTTAACCTTTTTCAGATTATCAAAGTCCCATATGAAAATTAAAAAATTGCCCCCTCAAGAAACAATTTTTTAACTGATTTAAGCTTAGGTAATTAAAACTTAGTTGTCAATGCAAACATCTTGGCAGGAGCCGCGTCATTTATTCTAATGACCTAGCCATTACCCTTAAATAAAATATTAAAAAATCAGGTCCTAAGCGGAGCTGATTTTTTTATTATTAAAAAATCCCGTCCGATTAAGGGCGGGATTTGAGATTGAATTTAGGCGGGGAGCGCGGACTCCCCTAAATTTATGTTTTCTGCCAAATGACTTCCAGAATCTGATGCTTATGCCATATTGGCTGGGCATCTACTCTTTCCAAATATTCCCAAGAAAGAAATCGGGCCTTGGGAATTGACTTGATTGTTTTTTCCAAGTCATTTCCCCGATAATCAACATTGCCATCTTTATCAGTAATGGAAATATTGATATGCAGATAAAGATAGCCGCCGGTTCTCAGAGTGCGAAAGATTTCAGCCAAAGCTTTTCGTTCCTCAAGATAATGAATGACATTGATCATAAAGTATGCATCAATGCTCTCATCATCCCAAGGAAGACTTTCTATATTCTGAATCTCAAAAGAGCAGTGCGGATGCAATCTCTTAGCCTCGGCAATCTCTTTCCTGCTTTTGTCAATTCCCAAACAATCAAAACCTTGCTTGGCGAAAATTGACACGTCATGTCCATTGCCGCAACCCAGATCAACGATTTTGCCTGTAAACTTTTGCTTCTTCAAAAAGTCAGCAAATTTTCGAGCATATTTCCCGGGATGCTGATGCCAATGCTTTTGGGATTTGTATTTATCAAAAAGCGTTTGGTTCTTCATGAGTTTTCTCCTTATTTTTTGTTGCTTTGCCAAGGCAACCGTTTCAATTTTCAACCTCTTGGCGAAGAGGGAATTAAGCGTTTTAACTTAATAAAGCAGTATAGCATATTTTTAAGAACTTGTCAAGTATTTTCGACATTACACCAGATAAACAAATTATTATAGTTTAAATATTAGCTTTAATATTGACAAATATTAAGGGTTTTGCTATCATGAAAATGTAGTCAGTTTATACCGACAAAATTAACTGACAACTAACAACTAATAGCTTAAAACTTATGGAGATTAAGCAAAAATTAGAAGAAATCGGCTTGACTGGCAAAAAGGCGGATGTGTATCTGGCTATTTTGCAATTAGGCAAAGCGACAGTAGTGCAGATAGCAAAAAAGGCGCAGATAAAGCGCCCGACAACTTATGATATTTTAGAGGATTTAGTAGCTAAAAATCTGATCAGCCAATCATTCGCCGGAAAAAAACGCTATTTTGTGGCTGAGTCGCCTGAAGCTTTAAAATCATTATTAAAAAAACAGGAAGAAAAAGTTAACCAGCTTATGCCAGAGCTAACTTCCCTATTTAACATTACTCCGCATAAACCCAAGATCCGTTATTTTGAAGGCAGAGAAGGGCTGCGGCAAATTTATGAAGAAATATTAAAAATGGAAACCAAACAACAGTTTTATTTTGGTTCTATTAAGGAGATGACGGATGTTTTAGGCCGCGAATACTTAGAAGATTGGGTTAAAAGACGCATCAAAGCCGGCATTGTCAGCCATGCCATCAGGATTAAAAGCAAAGAATTGCCGATCAAAGAATGGGGTGCTGGCAAAGAATTTATCAGGGATTTAAAATTTTTCCCCATTGATATCAAAGAAGACATTACCAATTTATTGATTTTTGACAATAAAGTCGCCATTGTTTCTGCTTTGGCTGAAAGTTATGGCCTGATTATTGAAAGCAATGAATTAGCCGCTACTTTAAAATATATCTGGCAAGTCGTCTGGCGAGTGAGTAACAAAAAATAAATACTGATTGCATTGACTTTTTAAACTTTTTATTATAGAATAAAATTCATAATTAACCTTAACTAGATAAAATATGACTAAAGTAATTTTAAAAAATTTCTTAATATTTTTAATAATCTTTTTGGTAATTGCCGCTATCTTTTCAACCTACAATGCCAGCCAAGAAAAACCAACTGAGATTGGCTTGGATCAGCTCGTAGCTCAAATTGAAGCTGGTAATATCCAGCAAATCACTGTACAAGATAACACCTTAAATATTACCTTGAACAATGGCAAGAAAGAAATTTCCCAAAAAGAATCAACAGACTCGCTTTCCACTCTTTTAAAAAATTATAGTGTTGACCCTGAAAAAATTAAAAAGGTTAAAATTGATATTAAATCTGACCAGGGCATTGGCTTTTGGCTGACCACAATCCTGCCCTTTTTAATTCCTTTCCTTTTGGTGGCAGTTTTTATTTATTTTATGATGCGCCAGGTTCAGGGTGCCAATACCAAGGCTCTTTCTTTTGGCCAGAGCCAAGCCCGCGAATTACATCAGAAAGGCAAAGAAAAAATTACTTTTAAAACCGTGGCTGGCTGTAAGGAAGCCAAGGAAGAATTAACTGAAGTTGTAGAATTTCTAAAGAATCCCCGCAAGTTCACCCAGCTCGGCGCCAAAATTCCCAAAGGTGTTCTCTTAATGGGTGCCCCTGGCACAGGCAAAACCTTATTAGCCAAAGCCGTAGCTGGCGAGGCTAATGTGCCTTTCTTTTCCATCTCCGGTTCAGAATTTGTAGAAATGTTTGTGGGCGTAGGCGCCTCACGCGTGCGCGATCTTTTCCGCAAAGCCAAAAAAACCGCTCCCTGCATTATCTTCATAGATGAAATTGATGCAGTCGGCAGGCAACGCGGCGCTGGCTTGGGCGGCTCACATGATGAACGAGAGCAAACCCTTAATCAAATCCTCGTGGAAATGGATGGCATGGAAACCAAGACTAATGTCATTGTCATGGCCGCCACTAACAGACCTGACATCTTAGACCCGGCGCTTTTAAGACCGGGCCGTTTTGATCGCCGCATTATTTTGGACATGCCTGATATTAATGATCGCGAAGACATTTTAAAAGTCCATGCCGTGGGCAAACCCTTAGCCGCTGGAGTCAATTTAAGAAAAGCGGCTGAAAGGACGCCCGGCTTTTCCGGCGCGGATTTAGCTAATCTTATAAATGAAGCTGCTATTTTAGCGGCGCGCCGTAACCAAAAGCAGGTTGAGCAAATTGATATCCTAGAAAGCGTGGAAAAAGTCTTGCTCGGCCCAGAACGCAAAAGCCATATTTTATCAGATCAGGAAAAAAAGATTACAGCTTATCATGAAGCTGGCCATGCATTAGTCGCCCATGAATTGCCTCATGTTGATCCAGTGCAAAAAGTTTCCATTATTTCGCGCGGCCAAGCAGCTGGCTACACGCTCAAATTGCCTGAGGAGGATAAGCATTTGCATGCTAGATCAGAATTTATTGAAGAACTGGCTGTCTTGTTAGCTGGCCACACTGCTGAAAAAGAAATTTTTGGCGAAGTGACTACTGGCGCTTCCAATGACTTGCGCATAGCCACTGATTTGGCCAAAAAAATTATTACGGAATATGGTATGGATGAAAATTTGGGGCCCAGGACTTTTGGCGAAAAAGAAGAACTCATCTTTTTAGGCAAGGAAATCCATGAGCAAAGGGATTATAGCGAAAAAACCGCTGAATTGATTGACCAGCAAATTTCTAATCTCATCAATGCCGCGCAAAAAACCGCCCGAGAAATTTTAACCAAGCAAAAAAAGCTGTTGGAAAAGATTGTTGAGCAATTACTGACCAAAGAAACCCTGGAAAGAGCAGAATTTGAAGCCATATTTGGCGAAATCAAAAAATAAACTACTTTAAAAATAAAAAACGAGTCGACTAGGCTCGTTTTTTTGATTTAAAAACAAAAAACCGCCTCACAACTTTCACTTTTATCTTTTAGCTAAATTTGTTATAATTCAAATGAATTTATTAATAAACTTTTTATCAAATTTTTTTGATAAATTAAGCAAGGGGTAATAAAAATATGAAAATTGAATATGGCAACATCTTAAAGGACGCTTGGCAGATAACTGTAAAAAATAAAGTCCTTTGGTTCTTTGGCATTTTTGCTTCCTTTATCTCCCTGGAAGCAGTGTATGAAATAATTTTGAGCGAGATAAACCAGGCAAGGAGCTGGAATTTTTTGCAGCAAAAAGTTCTCAATCTCTACTGGGCGCAGAAATTTTTTATTGACCAGCATCTTTATTTTCTTAACTTGCAGACTAAAAACCTTTCCGATTATCTTTATTTTGTTTTAATTTTTCTGGCCATCCTTCTTTTTATTTGGTTAGCCTTTACCTCGCAAATTTTTATTATCAAGGGCGTTTATCATTATCTTAAAAATAAAAAGATTAAAACAGGCGAAATTTTTTCAGCCAGTCATGAAAAGTTTTGGTCTGTGCTTGGCCTTAACATCTTGAGCAAACTTATTATTTACGCCGGCTTCATTGCCTTAAGCTTACCTCTTTTCTATTCGCTGCTGACCAAAAAACAATCAGCCATCACCGCTGCTAATATCTTTTACTTCATTGCCTTTACCATCTTTGCCGTAGTTATTAGTTTTTTAACAGCCTATGCGACTAACTTTATTATTTTAAAAGGTCAAAGTATTCATCAGGCCATTAGTGAGGCTTGGCAGCTCTTTTCCAAAAATATTAGCCTAAGCTTGGAAATCTCATTAATTTTATTTTTGCTGAAAATAATGAGCTTAATTTTGATCTTTTGTTTATTTTTGCTTTTTCTCGTTCCTTTTGGCGCGCTCTTTTTAATGGCTCTAGCTAATAATAATTTAGCCAGCCTGGTCATGTCCATGACCGTGATCTTAGCCTCTTTTATCTTTATTTCCTTATTCGTTAATTCTGGCTACACGGTTTTTTACTTAGCCAGCTGGACCATAACCTTTAGTCAATTGACAGAAAATAGTTATTACAGCCAATTTATTCATTACCTCAAGCGCATTGCTGAATTTATTAAAACAACTGCCCGTAAATATAATTCGCAGATTGATAAAGAAGAAATAAAAAAAGAAGCTGAAGTTTTGGCCAAAAATATTAAGACAGGCTACAAAAAATACGAACCAGTCGTAGAAAAAGAGGCCAAAGTTGCGGCTACCAAACTACAAAAAGCTTATCAGAAATATGAGCCTAAATTAAAAAAGGAAGTTTTAAAATATCTGGCTGAAAAACAAAAAGAAACTTCTAAAACTCCTAAAAAAAGAAGAAAGACAACTAAGAAATAAAAAAAATCCCTTTTATGGTGCGATCTGATGATAGCCAAATCAAGGGGCTAAATGACCTGCTCAGTGAAAGCCAAAAAGCCAAAAGCAAGGTACCTGTTTTAGCTGAACAAAAAGTGTCTGAAAAATTAACCGAGAAAATGCAGGAAATCAGAATCGGCGAATTAGAAGATGTGACCAAGGGAAAGGCCAAAGCCCAAGGCTTTCCTTATATTAATTTGGTCGGCTTCCCTATTAATAGCGAATCTATCAATGCCATTCTTAGAGAAACAGCTACCGCTGAAAAAGTTGTTTGTTTTTCCAAAACAGACGCTGATGTTAAAATTGCGTCAACTAACCCGCAAAATCCTAAACTGCAGCCAATTTTAGAGCAACTAGAAAAAGATACTTATTCTGGCCGAGGCGAAATCTACTTAATTTCCCAAAACAGCCTGGAAAAAACCCTTGAACTTTATGACCGTTTCCCGCCACCGCGCGAATTTGTAGCTGGCGTTAAAATTACAGGTGAGGAACTAGAAATTCTAAAAAAAGAAATTAAAAATTTCGGTTTGCTCAATGCCAAGCTCAACAATGAAAAAAACATGACTTTGGTTTTTAAAATGATCCTGGCTGGCGCCATGCAGGCTGATGCTTCTGATATTCATATTGAAGCAGAAGAAAAGAAAATTACTTTGCGCTTTCGCATTGATGGTGTCTTGCATATTGTTGCCACTTTGGATAAGAAAATTTGGACGCGTCTAAATTCGCGCGTTAAAAGTATAGCTGGTTTAAAAATTAACGTTACTGAAAAACCCCAGGATGGCCGCATTACTGTTTTTTTAAAAGCTGAAGATAAAATGGATGTCCGTGTTTCCACCTTGCCTACTGCCTATGGCGAAAGCATTGTCCTGCGTTTACTGCGCTCAAAAATAACCAGCTTAAGTTTTGAAGATTTGGGCGTCAGGGGTAAAGCCTACGAAGATTTAAAGCGCCAAGTGGAAAGGCCAACCGGCATGATTGTGGCTACTGGTCCGACTGGTTCTGGTAAAACTACCACTCTCTATGCCATTTTAAATAAACTTAATAACCCAGAAACCAAAATTATTACCTTGGAAGATCCTATTGAATATAAATTGGAGGGCATTTCCCAGAGTCAGATTGATCATTCATTAGGCTATTCTTTTGCAAATGGCTTGCGCTCAATTTTAAGACAAGATCCTGACATTATCATGGTTGGTGAATTAAGAGACCTGGAAACTGCGGAAGTGGCTATTCAGGCCGCCTTAACTGGACATCAGGTTGTTTCAACTTTACATACCAATGACGCTGCCGGCGCTATTCCCAGATTCCTGTCTATGGGTGTTAAACCATTTTTATTAGCGCCCTCGCTTAATGCCGTCATTGGCCAACGCTTGGTCAGAAAGATCCATGACAAATGCAAAATCGAAGCTGAAATTGAACTCCAGGTGCTAGAAAGGATTAAAGGAATTTTATCCAAATTACCCGCTAATTCTGGCTATAAAGTTGATCTGGCTAAAATGAAATTCTGGCGCGGCCAAGGCTGTGATGAATGCAATCATATTGGCTTAAAAGGCAGGCTTGGCATTTATGAAATCTTTACCATGAATGCAGATATTGAAAAAGAAATACTCGGCGGCCAGACTTCAGAATATAAAATGGCTACCTTAGCTCATGACGCTGGCATGATTACCATGGCCCAAGACGGCTTACTTAAGGCCTTAGACGGCATTACTTCAGTTGATGAAGTCTTCAGGGTGGCCGAATAATTCTTGACAATAAATTTGCTTAATGATAAGGTTATCAGTTCCCTTGAAGTAATCCCATGACAAGGAGGTCGCAAAATGACCGCAGACAAACCTGATCCGGCTGGAAACGTCATCCCCGCCGAAACCGTAGAGGCAGCAAGGCTGAAAAAACTCGCGGAAAAATTGTGGGATGAAGGATCCCCAATTATCCGGATGAGCGAGGCCTTACGCCTACATTTTGCACAAAAACGGTTAGAACGGGGAAAAAAGTGAACAACACTTTTCTCATCAAGGGCCTAAAAAGGAGCACCTTCACGGAGCTCCTCTTTTTTATTGTCTCGTTTCTTATTTTATTGAATGATCCTGCGCAATCTTGACTTGATGCCATTTACAACTTGCAGTTGCTCAACGCTGATTTTGCCTGTGGCCATTACATCTGGCCTATTTACTGGATCAACCAACACTTCCAGCTGGTCGATTAATTCTTGTATGAATTTTTGGCGAAGATTTATAAATCCTTTTTGTTCCCTTTCTTCAAGATTGCTCAAATCGACAAAATATTTATCTAATAAACTCTGCACCGCTGTTTGATTCAAATAAACATCCGTACGAAATATCATTTCGCCTGTAGGCAACTTTGTAAAAAGTTCACTGCCAGAATTTGTAACTTTGGCAAGAAATTCTTGCAGCTTAAATTCTACCTCTTTTTCACTTTTTACAACGTGGACAACAGTCTCTAATTTCCTTGCAGATTTATCTTCTCCTGGAAATTCCAGCAAGATAGCCGCTTCATCTTCAGTATTTTCAGGGCGACTGGCCTCGACCATTACTGGTTGCTCTGTTTTTTTTCTTTTTAATACGCCCCCTACATGCACTGTTTCACCCTTTGGTTTTAAACCATTAATAAGGGCTACTAATAAATCGGCTGATTTATCTTCCATTTTTTCTAGATCTATCTTTTCCTTATCTAGGTTTCTGATCATCTCATTTTCTACTCTTTGAAAATTTGCCATAAAATTAGATGATTATTAATTAATTTATTTGAGCTTATCATTGTTTTACCAAAAAATCAAGGTTTTAACCATTCGACTTCTCTTTGCTCCCCTTTAATTTTTAGCTTTAGCCAAATCACTTTTTTAAATCCTTTTAAATACTTTTTTATTTTATCTGCCCATTCAATGACCACGATTGTATCTGGCTTATTTAAATACTCCTCAATCCCCAGGTAAAATAATTCCTGCGGTTCATCAAGGCGATAACAATCAACATGGACAAATTGGCGAATAGCTAATGGCTTATGGCTAACAGGATAAACTTTCATTAAAACAAAAGTCGGGCTGGTTACATGTTGCTTAATGCCAAAAGCCTTGGCCAAACCTTTAGTAAATATGGTTTTGCCTGCACCCAAATCCCCCTCCAAGGCAATTATTTCACCGCCTTTAAGCTGATTCGCCAGCTTGGCAGCGATTTGGTAAGTGTCTTTCTCGTTTTTAGAAATTACTTTTTTCATAAAGTTGATATATACACTGGGCGAAAACGCCCTATCTGTCATGGTGAGGCTCTCGAACCATGACGTCACCCTTCGAGAGCCTCAGGGTGACATAATCGAGGGCGTTTTCGCCCCAAATTAAATCTCAAGATTCGGATCAACCTTAACTTTTTGCCATTCATTAACAAATTTTCTCTTCTTATTATTAATATACTCAAAATAGGCGGCAATGGCTACCATCAAGGCACTATCAGTGGTTAAATGTAAATCTGGCTGATAAAATTTAACACCTGGCAATTGTCCAACTTTTCCAGCCAATTGCTTTCTCAATTCTTTATTAGCTGCAACTCCGCCACCTAACAGTACGGATTGAACTTTAAATTTTTGCGCTGCTGAAATTGTCTTCTTAATTAAGACATCGAGGCATGCCTGCTGGAAAGAAGCGGCCATGTTCCTGACTTCTGTTTTATCTTTGAATTTCAATTTATCCCATTCATACTTAACCGCAGTTTTTAAACCTGAAAAAGAAAAATCAAAATCATTAGAATTAATCATGGGGCGCGGCAATTTAAAAAATTCTTTATCAGCATTTATGGCTTCTTGGGCAATAATGGGTCCGCCTGGATAACCCAAATTTAAAATCTTGGCAACTTTATCAAAAGCCTCGCCAACTGCGTCATCACGAGTTTGACCAACGACCTTAAAATTATTCTGGTCTTTCAGATAAACCAAGGTTGTGTGCCCGCCTGAAACAACCAAACATATGGCTGGAAAATTTATAGATTCTAATTTCCCTTGCTGACCCCTTATAAAATTTGCCAAAATATGGGCCTTAATATGATTAACCGGGATTAAGGGTTTCTGCCAAACCAAACTCAAGGTTTTAGCTGTTTCCAAGCCCACAATTAAAGAGGTAATCAGGCCAGGCCCATAGACGCCCCCAATAACATCAATATCTGCTGCCTTTAATTCTGCTTGCTCCATAGCCTGCTCTAAGAGCGGCAATAAATTCTCCAAATGCTTTCGCGCCGCCACTTCGGGCACGACACCGCCATATTTCTTATGGATATTAATTTGCGAAAAAACCAAATTTGCCAGAACCTTAAAAGTTTGGTTTTTAATCTCTAAAATAGCAACCGCTGTTTCATCGCAAGATGTTTCAATGGCTAAAATTATCATATCTTTAATAATATAGATTTATCCTCTACATTTCAAATATTAGTAAATAAAAAAAGTCCTGAAGATTTATTCTTTCAGGACTTTGATCGTTTTATTCTTCTGTTCTTTGGAATAATTATTACAATAATTAAAAACATTGCGCTTTGAATGGTTTAACTCCTAATTAAACCCTTAATTTTAAAGTGCAAAATGTCCATTCCTAAAATAAAACCGGCCCTTTTAAGGTCGGCTGACTAAGATTGCTTAATTACTTCTTTAATTTCTGTTTCCAAAATCGTGGCCATTTGTGCTCCGGGAAAAGGTTCACCATTTACTAAATCAATGGCAATAACATAGATGATGGTGTGTGGATCCATGTTCCTTCTGTTGTTCGGTTTTAAAAAACCGATTTTTTTGATGACTACCTTTACTTGATGTATTACCTCTGGATTTTTTTGATCAGGAACTGAACAGATCGCACTTTGACCCGGGCTGTATTTTGGTAAGGGAATCCCATATTTTCTTTTGCAGCTAAAAGCGCCTTCTTTCGTGGGATATTCTGCCTGACAAATGTCGCAAGTAAATTTATTGCTTGCCAATTTTCTCACCTCCTTTTGAATCAGTAAATTTAGCACAGCTTGTAGAAAATATCAACACAATTTTACCCCGTACCAGCCCAGCACTAGAATGGTGCAGGGCGGTGCGGGGTTTCGCGGCACTCATCCCTGAAAGGCCGCCGACTCCTGCCTACGCAGGCCGAAGCCTGCTATGGCAGACAAAGACCTGTCGGCGGAGCTCCACATACTTGACATACTAAAGACAATTGATAAAATGAAATTGGTTCTTTGAAAGTGCTGTTTAATGCGAATCAATGGGATAGTCGCATAGCAGCTAATTCGGCCCATTTAGCTGGCTGCATACATGCCTCAAAGCGGCTGTATGGCCAAAGGGAAAGGAGAAGTAAGGTGAAAAGGGTTTTGGTTGAAGGAGTTTTTGTTTTAGCATCGGCTTTGATTTTGGCTTTAGCATTTATTTCTTGCGCGCCAGAAACACCGGAAGAAGAGTATCAATATGATGGGTTTGGGATGTGCGCTGACAAGACCGCTGGATTTCCCTGTTTTGATACTAAATGTAAAGCTGGGGACACTGCCAAAGGCAGAGCGGTCTTTAGCTGTTTGGACAAGAAATTTACCGCGCCAGGGACGATGAACGTTTACTTCTTGTATAAAGCAAAAGCTGACACTTGCTATAATGCGCCCTCTTTGGATATTTTGGTCGACGGTGTCCTTGTCGGTGGTTTTCCTTTTGGTTGCAATGATGAGGGTTCTGGTTCGATCTCTATTGCAGTTACAGAAGGACAAACCCTCGACGATATCAGTTTTGAATTATTCTCGGGCGATTGGGCATCATCGGTTTGCATAGAGAGGATCACTTTCACGCCTTAATTGATTTAGAATTTTAAAAGGACTCGCCCAAAACGAGCCTTTTTTCTTTGTCCTTGTTCTCTGCTCTATAATAAAAACAGAGAAATCAAAATTTTAAATTCTTGACTTTTGCCAATTTTTTACCTATAATTGAATTGCAATCCCGCTTTTTAGGGATTTTTAGTTTAAAGTCAAAGAATTCCATTGTCTTAAGTTATTAGTTGTTAGTTTTAAGTTATAAGTTATAGGTTATTAGTTAATCTCGACACCTTCGTCTAGTGGTTAGCCTGCCTGCCGGCAGGCAGGGACGCCAGGCTTGAAAATTATAAGTATGTATTATTTATATATTCTACAAAGTCTAAAGGATAATGGGTTTTATATCGGGATATCCTCTAATGTAGCAAGAAGATTAAAGGATCATAATTACGGAAAAACGAAATCAACAAGCACCAGAATTCCATTTATTTTGATCCATACTGAAACATTTGGTAACAGAAGTGAAGCTAGGCAAAGAGAAGTTGAACTAAAAACCAATTATTCCAAGAGGAAAGATTTATATACCAAATTAGGTTTAAAAATAAAATAAATTACGCCGCCTTCGTCTAGTGGTTAGGACACCAGGTTTTCATCCTGGTAACAGGGGTTCGATTCCCCTAGGCGGTACCAAGAAGAAAGCGTTCGAGAGACCCGATTGCCTCGGAAATGCAGGGAAAAGAAAAACACTGCAAGAACAGTGTTTTTATGTTTATCTTTGAACTTTTTTGATTTTTTTCAATGTTTTTGCTATATTTAATTATCCAAAATGCAAATTTAAAGCATATGAAAATTATTAACAAATTTAACCCAAAAACCAAAGAAGTTCTTACTTCAAAGGGTTTATTTGTAGTTAATGAATTTAATGAGCCAAGTCATAAAATCCCAATTAATTCTCTTAAGTATTTTCAAGAAGAATATGAATGTAATGGTATCGGTAAAAGTAATATAATAACAAAAATGAAATGCATAACCGATCTTCAACTTACATCAAAAGGAAAAATGATAAATATAACAAACAAAGTTAACGAATTACTAACCAAGGATAAATCTACCAGGGAATATTCCGCCTCAATATTTAAGATGCCCATTTCTCTAAAAACAAATAGTCCTCATTTAGCTAATTTTTTCAAGGAAAATTTTCATACCACTTCGCATTGTAACCGCCATCTTGATGTAATTAAAATATATGCAATTACCAAAATGAAGAAGGCATCCCCTTCTTCATTTTACAATCAAGAATTAAATGCATTAGTAATAATTAACACTTCATATTATGCTGAGATTAAAAAAGTTTTAGGCGCTGTTAATAATTACTTGGATAATCATTATAATATACACTCGATTCATGGATCATGCATTGAAAAAAATAAAAAGGGCGTTATATTTATGGGGACTTCAAGAATGGGCAAATCAACTTTAGCTTATTCCTTTGTAAGAAAAGGCGGTTATCTGCTCGCAGATGACTGGATATTTACAAAATATCTTAAAGACAAAATAATATCCTACAATTCGGAAAAGAATTTTTATTTAAAAACGGATATAATAAATAAATTCCCAGAATTAAAAAAGCAATTTCTAAAATCACATTTAGAAAATGCAATGATAGATCCCAAAACTAACAAATTAACTATAGGATGGAACAAAACAAGAGCAATAATAAATCACGTTGGAAAGAAGGTTATTTCTAAGACGCATCCCTGTTTAGTTTTTGTTCTTCATCGAGATCCTTTGATTCATGAGGATGTTATAAAGTTAAGTGAGTCCGAATTTTTAAATATTGTAAAGAAAGGCAATGCTCAAACCAATTTTAAACCCTTTCTAAATGAGTCCCTAATGGTTGACTGGAAAAAAAATAAAACGGCATTCATTAAACAAATTGAATATTTTCGAAAACTTTACCAAAAAACTACTTGTTATTATTTAAACACCAATAGACCTTTTACTAGAACATATAAAATTGTTGATGAGATTATTAATCAAATTGATTAAGTTCACATGAAAGAATTAATAAAATCTGTACATATTGAATTAACATATCAATGCAATCTAAGATGCGAGATGTGTTATGTTAAAGCTTTGACAAAAAAAGAAAATTTACCAATTGAAAGGCTTAAATCTACATTATCTATCCTTAAAAATAACTATAAAGAATTAGAAATTTATTTAACTGGTGGTGAACCACTCCTTTACAAAGATTTTTTATCTCTAATTGAATTTTTGAATAACCAATCAATAAAATATTCAATTTTAACCAATGGTACATTATTAAATGAATTATTAGTAGATAAAATATTAGCTTCTAAGCCATATCGTATTCGTTTGTCTCTAGATGGGCTCGAGAAGATACATGATAACATCCGAGGGGTTAGGGGATCTTTTGCTCAAACTATTAAATCAATTAAACTATTAAAAAAGAAAAATTCTGATAGTACCGAGATTGAAATTAATTACACGATTCTTCCGAAAAACATTTCCGCAATGGCGAAAATGATTAACCTTGCCAACTTATTAGGGGTTAGCCTTAGATTTCAACATACTATATTTATAGATGAGAAACAAAAAATAAAAAGTAATAATTTTATGAAAAAATATTTCGGATCAGATATTCAAGGGATATCGATAGGAAAATATATCCGATTTGGTAAAGAGGATGTTAATTTACTTATTGACAAAATCAAGAAGATCAAATTAATGTTTCATGAAGTTAGTTTTTTCCCGGATATTCCTACTAACGAAGTCAGAAACTATTATTTGGATTTAGAAAATTATATATTATCTAAAAATTGTATTTATCCTTTCCAAAATTTCAGAATTAATCCTTATGGTGATATATATCCATGCTATTATTATTTTTGGGGCAATATTAATAATGAAGATATAATGAGCATATTGAAATGTGATAAAAGAATGTATTTTTTAAATATTCTTAATAAAAATGGGATTTTACCTGGCTGTATCAGGTGCTGTAAATTAAAAAAGTATGTCTAAAATAAAAAAAAGTTTTAGCGACATGTCAAAAATTTACGATAAACATCGCAAAGAAATTAAAAATGTTTTTTCAAAATTATTAAATATAATAATTAATCACAAATTTAGTGATAATTTGAATATCTTAGATATAGGATGTGGATCGGGCAGATATAGCATCAATCTTATTAAAAGATTAAATAAAATTTTTAGCAATAAAGTTAATCTAACTGGCATCGATCTAACACCTAAAATGATAAAAATTGCTAAAGCAAATTACCCTAAGGGCGTATGGATCTGTAGGGATGTCTTAAAAACAAAATTGAAGCCCAATACCTTTGATATCGTTTCAGCCATCCATTCCCTGCATTTGATTGGAGGATCAAATAAATTATTTTTGAAGATTAAAAAAGCATTGAAGAAAAATGGGCTGTTCATCATTCTTATGGTTCCACCAGGTAAAAATTCCATTATTTTTCACCGCTTCATTAAAATTTTATTGGAAAAAGATAAAAAAAGATTTACAAAGGTAAATGATTTAATTAAAACTTTAAAGGCACTAGGCTTTAAAGTTTCAATCCAAAAGGCAAATTATTATCTGCCGATTATAAAGACAAAAAATGATGTTGATAAAATCATACAAAAGGGCAAGGAAATGCCATTCTCTATTCTAAAAGAAATACCAAAAGAGAAATTATTTAATGAATTAGAAAAAATGAGAAAAAAAATGTATAAAATAATAAAGATGAGACCGATTCGCCACAAACAAATTCAGTTTATAATAATTGCTCAAAAAATATGAATAAAAGAATTTTAATTTTTGCCCATAATACTATTGGCCTCGGACATTACATGCGCTGTGCTGCAATAGCTAAGGAAATTAATAAAATTATGCCCGATGCAAGTGTACTTTTATTAACAGGCTTACATTATGGCGAGCATGTCAATGTGCCCCCAGGATTAGAGATTATGAGATTACCTGCGTACGAAACCGTTATTAAGGATGATAAGTGGGTAATGGAACCTCATAAGCTAAAAATGAACAAAGAAGAATTTATAGAACTGAGAAAAGGAATAATTTTAAATCTTGTGCAGAATTATAAACCAGATATTTTTTTGGTTGATAAAACAGCCGTTGGTTCATATAAAGAATTATTGCCATCAATTGAATATTTAAAAACTCAGCTACCAAATTCGAAGTTAATTTTAGGGCTTAGAGGCGCATTAGACGAACCTGAAAAAACTATTGAGAAATTTAAAAAAAATGATGTTTATAATATTTTAGAAAAATATTATGATTATATTTTGGCTTATTGTGAAAAAGAAGTTTTTGATCTTACTAAACTTTTAAATTTTTCTGAAAAAATAAATAAAAAATTGATTTATGTAGGCTTTGTTATTAACAAAAAGGATGACGAATTGAAAAATAAATCAGAAATAAGAGCTGCAACAAAAAGTAAAAATAAAAAGTTAATAGTAGTAAGTGCAGGCGGCGGCATTGATGGTTTTAAAATATTAGAAACGGCATTAAAATCAACAAAAAAATTAAAATTACCGAATATAAAACTATTAGTTTTCACTGGTCCATTTATCCCTGAAAAAAAGTTTAAAATCCTAAAAAGATTTGAAAATCAATCAATTACTGTAGAAAAACACACACCGCTTTTGATCGATTTAATAAATGCAGCTAATTTGGTTATTGCTATGGGAGGTAATAATACTATATCTGAAATACTTTCTACAAATACTCCTGCGATTATCATTCCTAGAGTTTTCCCGGAAAGAGAACAACTATTCGTTTCACAAAGACTTTCTGAACTTGGATACATTTTTTTTATTCATCCTAACAGTTTGAATGATAAAATATTAGCAAAAACAATAAAAGAAATATTCGAAGGCAAAATAAATTTTAAAAAAAGAAATTTAAGAACAGATGGGGCAATAAGAACTGCTAAATTTATTAATAATTTACTCAAATAAAACATTAAGCCAAAAAATTATAAAATAAAATGAATTTTAAGAGTAAAATTTTGAGACACTTTTTGAATACCCCTTCGGATTGTCTCATTTGTTCCACTTTGTGCTAAAATACTAGTGACCCGAGTGCCTCACATACCTTAGAAATGTACCCCTAAGAAAGCCCTAAGGTTCCTCTAATTAAAAATTCCGAGACCGGAGTGGGGTACCAGGAAGCAACTCAAATTATGATTTTAGAGCTACCTTAATAAGAAATTAAGTCAAAATAGCGCCAGCCGGTCAATTTAATTAGATCGGCTTTTTGTATTGACAAAAATGCATAAATATGCTATTATGAGAGATTCTGCTAAAAAACAATTACCTTTTAACCCAGCTTATGACTACCCTTAAATTCAACTTAAAAATCGCTATCATTAGGCAAATAATGCAAAAATCAATAATTTTATTGCTAATTTTAGCTTTAATCTGGCTATTTGGTTTTCCTAAACTAACTTCTTTAGCTGCTGATATCCAGGCTGACCTTAGCCAAAATCAAGCCAAACAACCAGCTGATACCTTAAGTTTAGATCAACAAATGGTCCAAATTATTTCCGAAGTGGCTAGACAGGAAAATTTTGATAACAAAGACTTAGTCATTGCTATTGCTCGGGCTGAAAGCCGCTTAAACCCTAATGTTATTGGCGAAATAGACCATCGCGATCGCGGACTTTTCCAGATTAACAGTCATTTTAATCCAGGAGTAAGCGACTCTTGTGCTTTTGATCCTTGGTGTTCTACCAGATGGACAATTTCCGAACTAAAAGCAGGCCATAGCTGGAAATGGAGCGCCTCTAAATATAAATGGCATAATTATTTAAGTAACTCTTAATCTAATATCCGCAAAAAACTGACACTTATTAACAAGGTCAGTTTTTTGTTAGCCCTCTGATATGCTATAATTAAAGGAGACTTAAACTACTCATATTAATAATATTTTATGATTCAGAGTAGCTTTAAGCTATTTTACCTGAATAAATTTTTAAAGAATAGAAAATTCTTTATGTTAAGTATTGCAATTTTAATTGCAATTTTTTGTTGGCCATTAATTTCCTCTTTTGCCTATTACCAGCTTGAAACTTCCAACTTTTTAAATGATGTGCAAAATATCGTTAGCATTAACTTTAAACCGAAAATTGAGACTATCAAAACCTATGTAACAGCTTACTCCAGTATCCCTGAAGAAACTGATGCTACGCCTTGCATCACGTCTAATGGTTATAATTTATGTTTGCATAATAAAGAAAATGTTGTAGCCTGCAATTTCCTGCCCTATGGTACCCGAGTCAGATTCCCAGAATTAAATCCTGATAAAATCTATACAGTCGTTGATCGCATGCATGAAAGATTTAATAGTCGTATTGATATTTGGATGACCTCGCATCAAAAAGCCGAAGATTTTGGCTTGAAATATTTAACCGTAGAAATAATTAAATAAAACCATGAAGTCGTGGTTAAAAAACAAATTATCTATCCGCTTCTTTATTATTTTTTTGGTGCTGCTGGCGCTTTTGATTTCTCAAACTATTGCTTTTATTTACTTTGACAAGCCTTTAAATTTAATTCTTCTTGATTCTCTTTCGGTTTTAATCGCAACCGTATTTATTATTGAAATCACCTTATATATAGTGGTGAAAAAAGAAAATCAACTAAACGAGCAAATTGAGCAACTAACAGAAGCCTACCAATACATAGGACAGATCAACCGCAAAATTGATGCCCTTCTGGAATTAGACATCTCTTCCCTCGATCGCTCCAAAAAACTAACGCCGAACGAATCCAGTTCGGCGATTTTTAAACAACTAATAAACTTACTGCAGGCCAAAGCCGGCTATTTATATATCAGGCCGCCAATCCAATTCAAAATTTTTCACGGTAGCCAAAAAGAAATTACAGCTAAAAAAACCTTTGAATATTTGCTGGCTACTGGCTTAAAAGAATTTAAGCACAGCCAAGGCAAAGAAAATGAGCAGTTTTTTAAAGATCTAGGCGTCAATGGCGGTTTGCTGAAAAAATATACTTTATTAGCCAAGCCTGTTTATATGCATGAAAAAGATATGGGCATGATGTTTTTGCTTTTTAAAAAGGGCCAAATTTTGGAAGACCGGGATTTAAATATCATCCGTATTTATTCTTTTTATCTAGCTCTAAACTACACTTTCAAGCCTGATTTTTCCTTTTACCAAACTTGATAATTTCTTAATAAAAATGCTAAACTAAAGAAAACTTACCCATGGTAAGTTTTTATAATTCAAGGCCTGATAGCCAAGTGGTAAGGCGAGGGTCTGCAAAACCCTTATTCGTGGGTTCGATTCCCACTCAGGCCTAATAAATTTTTATGAACTCATTTGAAAATCAATCACCTCAACCTGAGGTAAATAGGCCAAAATTAACCAAAGAAGATGTACTCGCAAGATTAGAGCAAAATAAAAATCTGGAAAATTTTGATTTGAAAAACCTGGATTTAGCCGGCTTAAACCTAGAAGGCAAAAGCTTTCGTGGCTCTGATATTCGGGGACTTAAGCTTTATCGCGAGGATGATAACGAAGTAACAACCAATATCAACAATACTGATTGGACAGACTGTGTAGTTGCTGATTTGGGCAGAGAAGCTTACTTCCCAGTGGTTGAAGCGGAAAATGCAACTTTTGGTTTTAGTGAAACTTTAGCTAGCCGCCGCCAACGCTGGCATGATAAGCCGCCGGCCGAAGATTGTGGCGGTTATTTTAATTTTAATGGCTCTAGTGGTAATTTTAAAGGTTCTAGGTGGCAAAATATAAATTTTGGCGGCGGCACTGGTTACGAAGCCTTATTTAACGGCGCAATTCTAGGTGGGGCTTTATTTGAGGGTTGTGATCTGAAATATATAGACTTTTCCGAAAGTCTAATCACGGGAATCAAAATTAATATAGCGGGTGCTTCAGACATTTTGGGTCTGAAAATTAAGGCCGATCAAATACCTGACTTGATCAATGCCCTAGATCTTGCTGATCTTCCTAACAAGCAATCTTTTGATAAACTGGCGACAACTAATCCAGCTGAAGCGCTTAAAAAATTTTTTGGCGTGGAAATAATCTAAAACCATAATTAAGTATGCCAAAATGGCTTAAGAATCTAAAATACCCCAAATTACTTCTTTTAATCCTAACCTTTGTGTTAGCTTATTTTATTTTCAACAGCCGCCATACAGCGTTTATGCAGGACCTTATCCTGTCAAGCGGCTACATTGGCACATTTTTAGCCGGCATACTTTATGTTTATAGTTTTACGGCTGCACCTGCCACCGTGCTTTTATTAAATTTTTCCTACTATCAAAATTTTTATTTGGCCGCCTTATGCGCTAGCTTGGGTGCTTTTGTGGGCGACTTAATGCTTTACAAGTTATTGAAACATTCTTTTAAAGAAGAACTTGTTAAGCTTGCTAATGAGAAAATCATCATTGCTATCAAACGTAGGCTGCCAGAACAAATTTTAAAATTTTTAGTACCAGTCATTGCGACCCTAGTCATGGTCACACCGCTGCCTGATGAAATTGGCATAGTGTTATTAGCTTCCTCAAAAAATGTCAAAACTAGAACCTTTATAATATTATCTTTAGTCCTTAATATTATTGGCATCTTCATTGCTCTTTACTTGGGCTCACTCATTAATTAATATGCCCAAAATTATTTAGACTTAAATTTACAATTGATTTTATGAAAGAAAAAATGCCCGGCCAAGAAATAATTAAATCTGAAGAAGTAACAATTGCTACCTTACCAATTGAGGAATTAAAAAGTATTTATCGACAATACCAAGAAAATCCAGGAAAATTCTTTGATGAAAATTTTAATGACTTGGAAAAAAATAATCCTTTGCTATCTGCTATGATCTGGGATCTTAGCAAATTTGGTGCAGAAATCACCAAAGATCCAGCGCTAGCTAGTGATTTTATGCAGGTTGCTAATTTATTTGCTAAATTTTTAGGGCTGGATAAACCCAGTTGGATGAAAATAAGCACCCAAGCCTATGTTAAAGCTTCCCACGAACGCGGTGCAGAAACAGGGTCAGGTGGCATTGATTATGTTTTAAAAAATATAAAACAGTCTGATCCATTTTTATCTAAAACCATTGCAGAGCTTAGCGTGAGAAATTCAAAGGGAGAATTAAGACAAGAAACTGAAACAGTAGCTTTAGCTGAAATTCTATCAATGATAACGCGTACTGTTTTAAAACAATTAGAGCTGGATGCAACAAAAGATAAAAAATTAAGCTAGCATTTATTTCAGCGAAAAAACGGTTTGTTTATTTCCTTAATTAAAATAAAAAATCGGTTTTGTCATACTGAGCCTGTCGAATGTATCAAGACCGATTTTTTATTTGAACAGTGCTTTATATATTGAATCTACAATCTCACGATACTTTTTCTTCAATTGGCCATTGGCTCGCAAAATATTACCCCTAAATAGAACATGGCAAATGCGGGCTAAGCCAGAATATTTTTTTATTATATCGCCTTTATTTGGCACTCCATCAACCAAAACAAACTGATTGTCATTTTTTAAGACCTCATATAAAATTTCAGGGTTTTGCCAGCTGATTTTTTTTGTTTTGTTATGAAAATTATAAACACCGACTTTTAATTCATTTTCCACTTCAATGGAAAAATCATTAGTATTAGAAAGAATAATATGGCTGCCGGAAATTGGTTGCTGATACATTTTATTAAGCTCCCCGACATTAACTTTATAGTCAATATTCAAAAATTCTAAAAAATGGAAAAAATCCAAAGGTATAATTTTATTTTTCAAATGGATCATGGACAGCATAGGAAATACGCCAGTATAGCGTGCATTGCATTCCACTGGGTAAACTTTATTATTTTTTTCATCAACAACCAGATCAAGGCCAAAAATTCCTTTGTAGCCAAGTTCGTACATGTAATTACCTAACTTAGTAGCAATCCCTTGGGCTTGCTTAATTATTTCAGAATTAAATTCTGGGCCGAAAACATGGCCGCAAAATAATCCATTGCCTTTTTTAGCTGAAATAATTTGCGGAATATCAATAATTTGTCTCTGAATTTTGGACACCAAAGTGCCGTACTGGGTGGCGCAACAAGCCACGCTGCAACTTAAGCCGGAAATAAATTCGGTAATATTTACCACTGTTAACTTTTTGTCTTTATAAATCCCCTCTTTAATTTCTGATTTAAACTTATTAAAATCATTTGCTTTGGTAATGAATAAGGTGCCCTTACCGCCACCGAGCATAAAATCTGGCAACTGAATTACAAACTTGGGCCCATATAGTTTAGCCATGTCTTTATACTCCCTGGGGTAGAAATCTAAAAACTCCAATGTTTCACCAAAAATCGGCTGGACCCCAATTTTATTCAAAACTTTTCGAAAACTTGCTTTGTTTTCAAAAATTTTATTTATTCTGGCTTTGTTGACAATAAATTCAGCTCCCCATTGCCTAACAGCATTTTGGATATTATTATTTAATCTGTACAAAAATAAAAATTTCTTGCCCGGGAAGCTTAAGATGTAATTTCTGACCGTTTCAACTCGCAAAAGATTATTAGCATTATAAAATTTTAACTTTACTCCTGGCTCAATTTTTTTTAAACAAAAAATATCAGTAAATTTTTCTAAAACTTTATTATCTTTTGAGTCTTTCCAAGTTATGATCTTGAAATTTTTTAAAAATAAAGCTGGGAAAAAACGCATAAAGGCTGTCACGCCCACGCCCAAAATTATCCCTGGAGGATCTAATTTTTCCTGCAAAAATTTGGCAAAATCTTGATAGGTTTTTATAGTTAGCATGGGCTAATCATAACAAATCTAGGCCCTTTTTTAAATAGGAAAAAAATGCTAAAATTAAATCATGTTAACAACTATTTATTTTATCCGCCACGCTAGAACTTACAACCCGAAACACATTATCAAGGGACTTTTGCCTGGCTTTAAATTAACCAAAGCGGGACAACAAGAAGTTGAAAAACTAGGTAAATACCTAAAAACAAAACCAATTACTAAAATTTTTTACAGCCCTCTTTTACGCACCAAGCAAACAGCCACAATTATTAAAAAATATTTACCTCACGCCAAGCTAGTCCCTGACAAGCGTTTAATTGAGTGGCAAACAGCCTGGGAAGGATTAACTATCCAGCAGGTCAAAGCGCTAGCCAAAATGCATTGGGATTTATATCATGAAAATCCCCTTAAATTTAAAACTGCTAAAGGGCCGACTGCCAGACAAGTTGTAAGGCAAATTAATTCCTTTACCAAAATGGTCCTAAAAAAATTCCCAGACCAGGAGATTGTCGCCATTTCTCATGGCGATCCCATAAAACTTTATCGCTGCTATTTAGAAACTAAGAAAATCAGCAAAAAATTTCTAATTTATCCCTGCACTCAACCTTCAAGCACGGCTTTTGTTTTTAAAAATGGCAAATTTCAAAAAACCTTATACAAAAGTTTTATCAAGAAACAAAGATATTTTATCCAATAATACAAATGGTTATAAAGCTAATTTACGAATATCTACAAATATACAAATGGATAAGGATAACAAAATCATATACAAAGCACTAAGCTATAAAATTGTTGGCATTTTATTTGATGTTTTTAATCAATTAGGCGCTGGCCATAATGAAAAATTTTACGAGAAGGCTGTCTCCCATGGCCTAGTCTTGGCTAATTTAAAATTTAAAAACCAAGTGCCTGCTCAACTATTTTATAAAGGGGTAAAAATAGGTCAATTCTACATTGATTTCTTAATAGAAAACAAAATTATACTGGAAATTAAAGTTGGCCGCACTTTCTCTAAACAAAATTTTAACCAAATCATAGAATATCTGAAAGTTACGAATAGAAAACTAGCAATCCTAGCAACTTTTAGTTTTAGCGGCGTAAAATTCATAAGACTATTGAATTCTAACAACGCTGTATCGCAGGCATCTGAAGATCTTAAATTAGCTAATTTACGCAAATTATTTTATTTGTAAATTCGTACGAGATTTGTATATTCGCCTTAACTAAATTCGTATGCCAAAACAAAAATTTATTTTAATTGATGGCAATGCCTTAGTGCATCGCGCTTTCCATGCTTTGCCTCCCTTGACCACTCGCTCTGGCGAACTGGTCAATGCTGTTTATGGCTTTCTTACCATTTACCTAAAAGCTCTTAAGGAATTAAAGCCTCAATATGCCGTGGTGACTTTTGATAAGGCCAGAAAAACATTTCGTAATGAAATTTACAAAGAATACAAAGCAACCCGGGTCAAAGCGCCGCAGGAGCTTTATGACCAAATCCCTAAGATCAAAGAAATTTTAAAATATTTTAATGTGCCAATTTACGAAGCCGATGGCTATGAGGCTGATGATGTTATTGGCACGATTGCGCATTTAAAAACAGTCAAGCGGCCGGATATTGAAACTATTATTGTAACCGGCGACTTAGATACCTTGCAGTTAGTTGATAATGATACCAAAGTCTATTCTTTAAAGCGCGGACTCTCTGATACGGTTATTTATGACAGTAAATTAGTCCAGCAAAGATTTGACGGCTTAAAACCCAATCAGATGATTGATTATAAAGCTTTAAAGGGTGATCCTTCAGACAATATCCCCGGAGTCAAAGGCGTTGGCGAAAAAACAGCCATTGACCTGCTGACTAATTTTAAAACATTAGAAAATCTTTACAAAAATATTGAAAGTAAAAAAATCTCTGAAGCTGTACGCCAAAAATTAAAAGATCACAAGGACGAAGCCTTTCTGAGCCAGAAATTAGCTACTATTGTGCAAAATGTCCCCTTAAAATTTAATTTAAATGATGCAAAGATTTCTGAACCAAACCGTCCGGCTCTGATTGACATCTTCAGACAATACCAATTTACCAGCTTGCTAAATAAAATACCTGGCGCAACAACTCCAGGGCAAGAAAAAACCATTGCTAAAACTGCCAAGCCCAGCAAGCATAACTACCAATTAATCCAAGCTGAAAAAGATTTAGACGATTTAATAAACTTGCTTAACCAGCAAAAAATTATTGCCTTTGACACTGAAACAACTGGTTTAGATCCTTTTACAGTCCAGCTTTTGGGCTTAAGCTTTGCCTGGCAAGATAATCTGGCTTATTACTTGCCAGTGGCTGAAATTAAAGGCGAAGGTCTTTTTGAAAATATCCAAATCAAACAGGATTGGCTTGAAAAAATTAAATTAATTTTAGAAAATAAAAAAATAGCCAAAATAGGCTACAATGTCAAATATGATGCTGAAGTTTTACTTAATTATAATATCAAGGCTGAACCTTTAATTTTTGATCCCATGGTAGCCGACTATCTGCTTAACCCAGGCTCGCGCGCCCATGGCCTTGACAATCTGTCTTTTACTGAATTTGGTTACCAAAAAATTAGTTTTAGCGATTTAACCACTCTTAATAAAAAGAAAATTCCTATTACCCAAGTCCCGTTGGCAAAGTTAGCCAACTACTCTTGTGAAGATGCGGATTTTACCTGGCGGCTGTATCAAGCTCTAGAAACCAAACTAAAAAAGGAAAATCTTTTACAACTTTTTAATACCATTGAAATGCCGCTTTTGCCAGTTTTAATTGAAATGGAAAAAAATGGCGTTAAAATTGACGCTGATTTTCTCAAAAAATTATCCCGCCGCCTCAATAAACAAATTGAAGAAGTTTCCAAAAAGATTTTTAAACTGGCAGGCAAAAAATTTAATATTTCCTCGCCCATCCAGCTCAAAGAAATTCTTTTTGATAAATTACAAATTTCTACAGCTGGCATTGGCCGCACCAAAACCGGTTTTTCCACAGCCGCTGATGAACTGGAAAAATTAAAAGGCCGCCACAAAATTATTGACTTAATTTCTGAATATCGCGAACTCGCCAAACTGCAAACAACTTACGTTGATGCTTTGCCAGAATTAATTAATAAAAAAACCGGCCGTGTCCATACCAGTTTTAACCAAACCATTACAGCCACTGGCCGTTTATCTTCCTCAAATCCCAACTTGCAAAATATCCCTATAAAAACTAAGCTGGGCCGTCAGATGAGAAAAGCCTTTATTGCTGAAAGCGGTTACAAACTAGTTTCCGCTGATTATTCCCAGATTGAATTAAGAATCGTTGCCTCATTAGCCAATGATAAAAATATGATTAAAGCTTTTGAGCAAGGCGAGGATATCCATACAATTACAGCCGCGAAAATTAACAACATAAAACCCGAAGCAGTCACCAAAGATATGCGCCGCGCCGCCAAGGAAATAAATTTTGGCATTATGTATGGCATGGGCGCAAGCGGCGTGGCCAGCCGCACTGGCATTCCCCGCGACCAAGCCCAGGAATTTATTGATAAATATTTCCAGGCCTTTCCCAATGTTAAAAAATATCTTCAGGAAACCAAAGACTTTGTTAAAGAAAAAGGTTATGTGGAAACAATGTTTGGCCGCCGCCGCTACCTGCCTGACATCCATTCGGGTGTACCGAACATCGCGGCGGCGGCCGAGCGCATGGCTGTCAACATGCCCATCCAAGGCACTGCTGCTGATTTAATCAAGCTGGCCATGATTAAAATTTTCGACAAGCTGCCTCAAATATCTCCTAAATCCAAAATGATTTTGCAAGTCCATGACGAATTAGTTTTTGAAGTGCCTGACAATGAAATCCAGCAGGTTACTGAACTAGTTAAGTATATTATGGAAACAGTCTATAGATTTAAGTGCCCGATTAAAGTAGAAGTAGAAAGCGGCGACAACTGGGGCGAATTAAAATAAGCGCCAAATGGGGCGAAAATGTTGTAGAGACACGGTGCACCGTGTCTCTACAAATTGTATTTCATACAATTTCCCATTTGGCACTTTTAAATTTTACCAAATTAAAAATCCCCGCCAGAAAATCTGACGGGGATTGAGGATCCAAAGATCCAAAAGTGCCGAGGGGCCAAGTGTCCTAGCGCCTTACTTGCGCAAGGCGAGGAAGCGGCAACTGCCACCCCAATGATCGTCAGCATCATCCCAAGAGAGGTTGAGCCTGCGCTCGTGGCCATCGCTGCGCAGATACGGATAGTAGCGACTGCCACCGTCAGCGACGAAAGAAGAGCCGAGAGCGACAATCGGAAACTCTCGCTGTGCGTCCGGGTAGACCGCTCCGAAGGCGAGCAGGTGCTCAATCTTGGCAGGCTCCAGTCCCTGGCTGTTCAGGTACTCCAACACTTCCCTTGTTGTTACAATCCGGTTCAGATGAACCAGCATAAGCTCCACTTCTTGTTGGCCAGTGCCCCGAATCGGGAAATTTTCGCCAGTGATGTCATCGTTGATCAATTCATACTGTCCAGCTTTGATCATCTCGGCCAGAGACAAGTTGTAGTCAACCATTACCCCGTATACCTTGTAAACTTCCATTTTCGGGCTATGGCTCGCATTTCTCGGACAAGCCAACCCGAGCAAGGCAAAAACGACCAAACCAACCAGAAGCATTACCTTTTTCATTCAAAACTCTCCCTTCTTTGCCCTTAATGTTGAGTTGCCAGCCTAAAAAGAACCACCCTATATCTTATGCTGTTTTTGAATTTTGTCAATACTACTTCTAATAAAAAAAACGGCAAAATGCCAGCAAATAATTTTTGGGGGCGCAGATAGCTGCTCTTTTTTGTTTTTGAGAGCATTTTAGCTCTCTGCGCCTGCCAAAATGAAACCTCCAAGTTTCATCTTACATATTAGCATATTTTTGCTATCTTGTCAAGACTTACTTAATTCACTTGTTGTGCTAAAATTATGATACAAATCTAAAATTTGCATATTTGAATATTATTTGTAAATTCGCTTTCTATGATTATATTTTTATACGGCGAAGATACCTATCGCTCCAGCCAAAAACTCCAACAAATCAAGGATAAATTCCTTAAAGAAGTAGATCCTTCAGGTATTAATTTGAATACCTTAGACGGCGCCAAGCTTAAATTTGAAGAATTTAACCAGCAGGTCAAAGCCTCGCCATTTTTAGCCCGCAAAAGAATGATTATTATCAAGAACCTGATTTCTGACAATAAATCCAAGGAAATTCAAAAGGAAATTGTTAAATTATTAGATGCGGAATGGCAAGACCCCAAAAAAGATAATATTTTGATTTTTTGGGAAGGCGACGATAAACCCACTTCAGAAAGTAAAAGCGCTTTATGGAAACGATTAGTTAAGGAAAAATTTGCCGAGGAATTTAAAGCCTTAACTCCTGTGCAGCTTAACAATTGGATTGACAAGGAAATTAAAAATCGTAATGGCCAAATTGAAAAAACTGCTCTGCCACTTTTAGCTGCCACGGTTGGTAATGATCTTTGGCAAATGGCTAATGAAATTGAAAAATTAGTTAACTACAAAAAAGGAGAACTAATTACTGCCAAGGATATAGAATTTTTGGTCAAAGCTAAATTTGATGACAATATTTTTAATCTGGTTGATGCGCTGGGCAATAAAAATAAAAAACTGGCTTTAAAATTAATGGCTGATCAATTTAATTTAGAAGCTGATCCCATGTATCTTTTAGCCATGCTCATTCGCCAATTCCGCATTTTATTATTAGCCAAAGAGCTAAATGAACAAAATTCACACTTAACTAAAGATACTTTGAGCCGCGAATTAAAACTGCATCCTTATGTCGCTCAAAAAGCTATTTTTCAAATTAAAAACTTTTCTTTAGAAAAATTAAAAAGCATTTACCGAATGCTTTTAGACACTGATTATAAAATAAAAACGAGTTCGGCCAAACCCAGAGTTCTTTTTGATCTACTCATTGCCCAAATTTAAAAAAGAGGCCTTTTCAAGCCTCTTTGACTCCTGCCCTGACTATAGCTTCTCCCAGCGATTCCCAGCTAAATGGTTTTGCTAAAAAAATAATTCCCTCAGGAATGCTTGGCAAACCGCCTGACATCAAGATGCAGGCTAGGTTCAGCTGCTTATCCCGGATCCATTGAATCAGCCATAATCCGTCCTTGCCCGCCATTTCATAATCAATGAAGGCAAGGTCATAACCAGTGTCCTTTTCCAGGATTTTAACTGCCTCTTCGGCACAGTCAACGGCGGCGATTGCCCACTGTTTGAAAATTAGAGCTAGGAACCTCTTGAGTCCATTCCTGATTGCAGGTTCTTGTTCGACAATTAGAATCTTCACTTTTGCCTCCTTTTGGATAGTGATTATTACTTACCTTTTATACCCACATCTAATGATGTTAGCAGCTATTTAAATCTTTGTCAATCAAAAAACCCCGCGTCGCGGAGTTCTTTTTTATATTTTATTTCTTTTCACTTACTTCTTTTTTAACAGACCTACCGCCCTTATGAAAATATTTCATTAAGCGTGATAATTTTCTAGCGCTGGTATTTTGTTTGAAAATCTTTTTTTGGACAGCTTTGTCTAAAGTTTTTTGCGCTTGTTTTAATAATTCTTCAACTTCCTTTTTGTCCTGCTTAGCCTCAATTGCTTGGCGAATTTTTTTAAGCAATGTTTTTATATCTTCGCGGATTTTGAGATTGCGCTCTGCTCTTTTGATATTTTGTCGTAAAGCTTTTCTTGATTGTTGTTTGATCGGCATATTCGGTTGATTAGTTTATTTGTTTATTAGTTTATTGGGAAACAGAGCTTTGGAGTTTAGAATTTAAAAAAGCTATTGCTGATTACTCAAAACTCTTGCTTCGTTGGGTGTGAGAGTATGCAAAAAGTTTAGCAAATACTTTCAGCCTGGTCAAGCTTAAACTTGCGGCTTATCAATTTCTAGGGGTTCAATCTTTGTTTCTTGGCCAGTAATTTTTGTCACATCCTTATCAACTTTTTTAAATTCTTTGTAGGCTGAATTAAACATATTTACGGTTGTCCCTAAATTATTGCCCATTTTTCGCATATATTCATCATAAGCCATTAAATGCTTTTGCAAGTCTTCGACTCTTTCTCGGATCTCGTGGGCTGATTTTTCTATCTGTAAAGCCCTTAAACCCTGCAAAACTGTCTGTAAATAGGCGAAAAATGAGGTCGGCGAAGTGATAATCACATGCTTTTCCTTAAAGGCGTACTCAATCAAATCGCGAGTGTTAACTTTGATAGCGCCAACCTGATTAACCAAAAGATCATAGTAAATCCCCTCTGAAGGAATAAACATAAAAGCAAAATCCATGGTTTTTTCGCTCGGCCTTATATACTTTGAAGTTTCATCAATGCGATTTTTCAAATCCTGCTTAAATTGTTTCTCTAATCGTTCTCTGACCGTGGCATCTTTTTCCTCAACAATCTTATTATAATTTTCTAAAGAAAACTTGGAATCAATTGGAATAATTTTATCCTTTACGAAAATTACAGCATCAACAATTTCACCGTCTTTAAATTTGTACTGCATTTGGTAAGAAGCCGGCGGCAACACATTTTTTAAAAGATGCTCCAAAAAATATTCGCCCAAAATTCCGCGTTGTTTAGGATTCGTTAAAATATTTTCTAAGCTCTGCAGTTGTTCCGCAAATCCAACTATTTGCTTGTTGGTTTCTCCCAACCTTGTTAATTTCTCAGTTACATCCTGAATTATTTTTGCGCTTTGGCCAAATTGCTGCTGAATAGTTTGATGGGTTGTCGCCATGCCCTCGCCCAAAACTTTTTGCAATTGAGCAATTTGATTCTGAAGCATTATTAATGACTGCTCATCTTTTGAGCCTTTATTCATTTTTGTCAGAATAAAAAGCACAATAGCAAAACCAATTATTATTATCAGTAAAATTATTATTAAAATTGAATTCATAAATTAGTGTAGTATTAATTATCTTATCTTACCAAGAAACTTACTTTTCAGCAAGATTACATTTAATCATTTAAACACTAGCAAGTCTCTAATTGAAAATTTATTATTCTCTTTTATAACCCTAAAGTTAAAAGTTGCCTCTTTCTCTTCTGTCACTTATGCGCGATCAAGCGGTGTGCTAATAAAAACCATCATGCTTAAGAAATTTAAACTATAAATTTATACTTATTTATAAAATCTTTGCTTGTTGAACAAATAAATGGTTCAAGTAAAAAGCCTTGATTTTTCAGGCAAAAACGCTCAAAAAGTTTTTTATACACTGGCTACTACTATAAAAATTTAATTTACTAAGTACTTAATATTAGCCTGCACAAATACCATAATTGTGTAACTATAATTGCATTGTTTTATATTTTAAAAATAACCCTCGGCTATTTTAGAGAAATCTCCCTCAATAATTTCAGAATTAAAATAACTTATTCTAATTTAATCACTCGTTTTATAATTTGTTAACACTAGCAAGTCGCGACTAAACATGAAAGACTAAACCAATAAACTAAATTTTTTATGCACTAAATTATTCTAGGAACACAGCTGCGGCAATTACAGTGGTCCATAAACCTTCTTTATTGCATTCTGTTGATTGCATAATGTTAGTGGCTTTAAAAATATAACTACTAGTTTTATAAACTTCAATTCTCTCATCATAAACCGTATTAGAATCAAATTTAATTCCAAGTGTAGAGGCTAATATAGTTGCTGCTAAATCTTCTGCCTAATCCCCGCCCTTTTGTCCAATTTTATCAAAGCCCTGATGTTCTCATAAATGGCCATGCCGATCTTTATCTGTTGGTATGGCTAAACCAATCGAGGCTAAAAGTAATCGGCTAGGTTCATTAGTTTCATTTTTTGCTATGATACAAAAAATAATTTCTCCTAGCTTTAATAATTCAATTCTTTTTTCCTAGTTAATATTTTAAAGTTTGTCTGAAAAATATTTAAACCGTAAATCAAATTGCATTTTTAAATTCCTACTGCTCTCAAAGCTAGTTCAAAAGAAAATAGGCGCTCTTTGTGTACACTAACTCCTTTGGTAAAAAACATTTTGGTTGGTACTATATTTATAAAGCGAAAATTTATTTAATAAAAATACTGACAGACTTTCAGTATTTTTTGATCTTACACAAATATTTGTAAAAGTTATTACCTCTCAAAAATTATTCATCTAAAAGCCTAAATATATTTTATCATTTATTTACGCAAATTAAAATATAATAAAATTATATTGATTGAATCAAAAAAAAATGTTATTCTATCATAAAATAGGAACTTTTTTATACTGTATGAGTATAAAAATACTCTCCTAAGGCGAAGGCCCAACTAACACAATTAATTTATTAAAAATGTTATAAATTGTAATATTTTGCTAAAAATATTGAAATATAATATATTACGACACAAATTATTGGCTAATATTAAATAAAAAAATACATATTTATTTAATTAGAACCATAAATTGTTTCACGTGAAACAATTTTATATTTTACTACCCTCGTAGTTCCCGCCAAAGGCGG